>ERZ827168.5668-NODE-5668-length-10190-cov-3.682684_pt1 | contig 10190 bp, 18 predicted proteins | sample MGYA00519868_ERZ827168 | MGnify/ENA primary metagenome ERZ827168 (study PRJEB31778, sample SAMEA3449271) | human gut metagenome | biome: human gut; feature: human-associated habitat; material: faeces | place: United Kingdom | collected 2010/2012 ...
CAAAGTGCCGGAGAAATGGCGTGAGGCCGTAAGGGCAGAGATGGAGGGAGCATGACGCATGAAGTAGTGCTGCAGGGGTACAACGTAAAGCCTGGCTCCCTGCAGCTTGGAACCTTTGACAGCTATGGCATTGAAAAAATCCACGTGACGGCAGATGATGAATGGGCGGGGCTGGAAATTCTGGCCGTATTCCACGCGCCGGGCGGGACTTCTACAAAGGTTGTTGTTGGGGCAGATGGTATGCTTGCCGTGCCGCCGGAAGCTACGGCGAAGCAGGCAGGCGGCGGCAGAATTGTTTTTGCCGGGCTTTCGGAAAACGTGCAGCGCATTACTGTGGACATGCGATACAGTACCAAGCCGCACTCTGACATCGAGGGAGACAACCCCGGCACGCCGACGCCGGATGTTGTGCAGCAGATTCTTGCCAACTCGAACAATGCCGTCAGTATCGCTACGGCGGCGCAGAACGCCGCTGAGAACGCCCGCCAAGCCGCTGAGGATGCGGCCAAAAAGGCGGGCGAGGGAGCGGGCGGCGCTGCTGCCAGTGCAGCGGCCGCCAAGAAGAGCGCCGAGGATGCGGCAGCATCCAGCGATAGCGCGGCGGGCAAGGCAGAGGAGTCCGCATCCTTCGCCAGTGCGGCTGCTGAGAATGCCAAAGCAGCTCAGACCGCACAGGGCAGCGCCGAAAATGCTGCTCAGACAGCCGCTGATGCAGCGGGTGTCGCTAGACAAGCTGCTGGCGAGGCCGGCAGTTCCGCTAAGGCTGCCAGCACCAGTGCTGGCGAGGCCGCACAGAGTGCAAAGGCGGCTGAAACTGCCAAGCAGAGAGCACAGGACGCAGCAAAAAAGGCGCTTGAAGCAAAAACGGGCTCGGAAAACGCCCTGCAAGATGCTGACGCAGCAAAAGATGCCGCAAGTGGCTATGCCGATGCTGCGGCAAAATCGGCCACAGCAGCAGCGACCAGTGAGAAAAATGCAGCAAAAATCCGCGAACAGCGCTGCTGATAGCGCGGCGGCGGCTAAAAAGTGGGCGGCAGATGCCGACAGCACTGCCAACAGCATCAAGGATTCTATGGCACAAATTTCCGAGAACAAGGAGGCGGTTAGTAAGCTAAAGGAAGATACTGCTGCGCTGAAGAAGCGCCAGAATGTTCTTGTTGGCAGTGAGACAGGCAACCCGATAAGCTGCAATGACGCATATTCTGCCCCACTGTGTGGCCTGACCGTGTACGGCAAGAGTACACAGGATGGCACGCCGACTCCCGATGCGCCTGTTCCGATTGTGAGTGCGGGAGATGGTGGCAGTGTGGTTGTCAAGGTGAGTGATGGAAACGGCAAGGAGCAAACTCTCACCCTGCCCACGCCCAACGGCTTACCCGGCATCCCTGTCACCTCCGGCGGCAACTACACTGACCAAAACGGCCAGCAATGGGTGTGCGACGAGGTGGACTTGGAGAGAGGGGTGAGGGTGCAGATGGTAACAACAATGGTTTTTTCTGACAGCTCAGGTTTTGCCGCAAGCTCGACCACTAACGGCATACGTTTTCTACGTGCAGTTAAAAATTTAAAAATAACTGATACAGCTACTGCTGATGCAAATGCGTTTTGCTCCGCTTTAGCACTTGGAGCCAATGGTGGTACATGGCTTACACCTGATGTTTTTACGATCACCAAAACGGCCTTATACGTTAGATTTAAAAACATCACATCTCTGGGCGAGTTACAGCAATATCTGCAACAAACGCCTATGTCACTAACCGCAATTCTCGCCACCCCCATAGAACCTCCGCTATTCCCTGCCGAAATTGCCGCCTACAAAGCCCTCACAGCTTACGCGCCCGACACCGTGGTGCAAGCGAGCGACGGCGCTGGCATCAAGCTGGACTACCAGCGGGACGTGAATCTTGTCGTAAAAAATCTTGAGGACGCCATTGCGTCCATGACTACCACTTAAAGGAGATATACATTATGGCTATCAAAAGTAAAGCACGGCACGACCTGACCTTGCGCTCCATCAAGCGGGAAATCGCCGCCGGACGCGATGTGGCATACTGGTTGGACAAGGCGTACACTCATCTGGACAATGGCCTGCTGACGGAGGACGACATCACAGAAGTGGAGACTCTGGCACAGGCGTACTACGACGCTCTGGACGCTGAAACAATCCAGAACGACAATGTAACAGAAGCAGGTGAACCACATGAAAGTTTATGATGACAAGCTCATGGCGGAGCTTGAGGGAGTATGAGCGGCTGGTAATGGACAATGATGAGGTGATACCTTGACAGGAATTTTTAAAGGACGATTTCGGGTGCGGTACAACTACGCCCGATTTGGTTACACGCGGGGCGGCGGCAAGACGTGGCATGGCGGCATTGATCTGGAAGCGCTGGACGATGATACCATTTACATGCCAACCTACAAGGGCAAGAGCATTTCCGGCACGGTGACCCGGGCGCGGATTGTGACCGACAAAAACAATGCGACGTGGGAGTGGGGATATTACGTCTGTGTCCAGCTGGACGCAAACCAGACGCCGGATGCGGTCAACTACCTGTATTTCTGCCACTGCGCCAAGCTGTTGGTCAAGGCTGGGCAGAAAGTCAAGAGCGGCGATGCACTGGCCGTTATGGGCAACACCGGCAATGCCGCGTTGGCAGACCCGCCCTACAAGCACTGCCATTTCGAGGTGCGTGCCACTGCAACCGGCAAGGGACTTGACCCGACGGCGTATGCGGGCTGCCCGAATGAGGTAGGTACCTACGGCGACCAGCCTGCGCAGACAAGCGGTGAGGAAGTTCTGATTGATGTATCCCACCACCAGGGCACTATCGATTGGGCGAGTGTTCCCTACCGCGCCATTGTTCGCATCGGGTATCGCGGCTACGGCAGCGGAAAGCTGATGAAGGACGAGCAGTACGATGCCAACCTTGCAGGGGCGAAAGCAAACGGAAAGCTGTTTGGATTTTACTTCTTCTCGCAGGCCATCACGGTGGATGAGGCCCGGGAGGAGGCAGACTTCTGCGCAAGCCTTGCACCGACAGGCTACCCCTTGTTTTTCGACAGCGAATGGGGACACACAACCAAGACCGGCGTCCACGATGGCCGCGCCGACAACCTGACGAAAGACCAGCGCACGGCAATTGCAATGGCGTTCTGTGAGAGAGCCAAGACGCACGGATTCACGGCTGGCATTTACACCTTCACGGCGTTCGCAAGCGCAAACATCGACTACACCTATCTGTGTGAAGATTACATCGGATGGTTGGCCGACACGCGCACAAACTACGACAAGACGCTGCCGCGCTACATCCACCAGTACAGTCAGACCGAAAAGGGCGGCGTGCCGGGCATCACAGAGGTGGTTGATTTGAATCATCTGGTCAAGGCCCTGCCCGCAGCGGACAAGCCCGCAAACAAGCTGCAGGTCATCACGGTAGGCCCGGTGAGTCAGGGAGACGCAAATGCGATCTATCTGCTGTGCAAGGAACGTGGCCTGACGGACGCAGGGCTGTACAAATCTGAATGGGCGGAGGTGTGATGCCGATGCAGCACGTATTTTCGTTTACGATTGCGGAGGCCTGGGCGTTTTTGATTTATGCTGCGGGTGCTGCTGCTGGACTGTATGCCGGTGGCGTAGCTATCAGCAAAGTAATTACCGCAGTAAAAAAGCCAAAAACCGACCAGGACAAACGCATTACCAAGTTAGAAGCGCGGGTGAACGCTATGGAGGGCTTTTTGGAAAACGACAAATTGCGGCTTAACCGCATGGACGGGGGGCAGCACGTGACCATGCAGGCGCTGCTTGCCCTGCTTGACCACAACCTTGACGGGAACAACATTGACCAGATGCAGAAAGCAAAGGAAGCCTTGCAGAAGCATCTGATTGGCTGAAAGAAGGTGCATATCTATGGGCGATTTTTTGAAAAATCTGGCAGCGCTTATCAAGGTAAAAACCATTGTGACGCTGGTGGTAGTTGCGGTTTTTGCGGTGCTGGCATTGCAGAGCAAATTGCAGCCCGACACGGTCATGACCATTGTGACAATGGTCGTGGCCTTTTATTTTGGCACGCAGACCGAAAGCAAGAACAAGAAGGATGAGTAATCATGCCAAAGTTTGATTTTGTCGGCGGTTTGCTGACCGATGAAGAAACGGATGTTTTGCAGCTTCGGCGGCGCGGCTGGCGCAATGCGGATATTGCAGCAGAACTGAATTGCAGTGAGCGCACGGTAAAACGGCGCGTACACAGCATCAAAAACAAAATAGGCTGATTTAATGGGCGCGGCTGCTTTTGTGGCCGCGCCTTTTTTATTTTGTCCCAAAGACGGCACAATGTTGGCACTTTACTGGCCTACGTTGTGCCGTATTTTTTTGTACAATTAAGAAAAAAGGAGCGGTGCAGATGGCATATAGGCAAATCAACCTAAACCCAGAGCAAAAGCGCGTTGGCGATTGCACCGTCAGAGCCATTGCATCTGCAACGCATCTATCGTGGGAGGCTGTATATGCGGCGCTGGTGTTGGCAGGATTTGAACTGCATGATATGCCGTCTGCAAACTATGTCTGGGGCAGCTATCTGCGGCGATGCGGGTGGAAGCGTTCGACAATTCCGAACAGTTGCCCGGACTGTTACACAGTGGCGCAATTTGCAAAAGACCACCCGGACGGCACGTACATTTTGGCAATGGCTACGCATGTTGTGTGCGTGCAGAATGGGGATTGGCTGGATACATGGGACAGCGGAGATGAAGTGCCGCTGTACTACTGGCAGAAAGGATGATTGACTATGGCGTTTGGCGTACCGTATCAGCCCGGATTTGCGCCGGGATATTACCCGATGGGGCAGCCGTCCGCAATGCCAGACCAGCTGGCGCAGCTGCGGCAGAACTACCAGCAACCGCAGCAGTCCGCGCCTATCATCTGGGTGCAGGGTGAAGAGGGCGCGAAAGCCTACATGGTGGCGGCTGGAAACAGTGTGCTGCTGATGGACAGCGAAAACAGTGTGTTCTACATCAAGTCTACTGATGCAAGCGGGATGCCGCAACCACTACGAATATTTGACTACACAGAGCGCGGCAAACAGGCCGTAGAAAAGGTTGAAAGCAAAAACGATAAGTTTGTCACGCGGGAAGAGTTTGACGCTCTACGCGCCCGCTTTGACGCGCTGACGGCAGATAAGCCGGGAAAGGGTGATAACAATGCCAAATCCACTGTTTAATGCTCTGGGCGGCGGTAAGCTGCCCGGCCCGATGGGGCAGTTTCAGCAGATGATGCAGCAGTTTCAGCAATTTCGGCAGAATTTTCAGGGCGACCCGAAACAAGAGGTGCAGAAACTGCTGCAGTCCGGGAAGATGAGCCAGCAGCAGCTTAACCAGTTGCAGACGATGGCGCAGCAGTTTCAGGGGCTGTTATAATCCTTTTTTCTTGTGTGTTTTCCTGTTTAGCACTGGAGAATTATCTATTCTTTCTGCTTTTTCGTAACGCCACATAAATCCGTGACACGTTTTCGTTCTCCCTTTTGCGTTGTTCAATATTTGTGATGGATTGCAACTGAGTTCCCTCGCAGCATCGGAAATACAAGCCCAAGCACGGACAAATTTTCCATCAAGTGAATACTGGAATATTTGAACAGACGCATAGTGACTTTCCCCAAATCTTCCCTTATTTGGAGACTTTTTACCAAGAGAAACAAAACTATGTCGAATGTTTTCTGACGCAGTAACCCATTCTAAATTTTCAACGCAGTTGTTTGATTTATTCCCATCAATATGATTTACTTGACACTTCTTCTGCGGGTTTGGTATAAATGCGCTAGCGACAAGAATGTGAATGGATTTGTTTTTCTTTTCTCCGTTTTTACATATGACAACGGTTTTATAACCGCTCAGTTTGTCAAAGAACCCCATCATCAAGCAGCGCAACAGCCGTCCGCGGCTTCAAAAATCCAAAAATATTTCCCAAAAGCTTGCAAGCAAAGGCGTTTCCACGCCCAGTTTGCAAGCTTTTTCAGATTCATGGCAGCAAATTTAAGCCTCACCCATTGCGTAACGCGGGTCAGGCCTCTCATGTGGGTATAGCGCATAGAGTGTTTTTCTTTGGCATCTGCAAAGACACGCTCAATCGTTTCCTTACGTTTTTCGTAAATGCTCTTACCCAAATCTGTTTTGCGGATTCCCTCTACCACATCCAGATATTCCTGCCAGATGTGGCGCTGGATTAGTTTCTGTCCCTTGCCATTAGCACCGCATTTTTCTCTGCAAGGGCAGTTCATACATACGCTCGGCGTACTGCGGTAGGTGCGTTTTCCATTTCTGTCGGTGGTAGTGTGGCGCAGCAGCTCACCGGCAGGACAGACCATGCAGTCTAAAGCTTCGTTGTATTGGTAGTCCCAGGGCTTAAAGGCGTACTTTTTCGTATGTCTTCTTGTATACGGAAGGACAGGGATGCGTCCATCCCGCAAAATCTTTCGGGCAATCCAAGGTGTTTTGTATCCGGCATCCATAGCAAGGGCTTCTGCTTCGGGGAAACGACTGCAAACAGAATCATATACGGCATCCCAGGCAACACTGTCGTGGATGTTTCCGGGAGTGACTTCTACTGCCAGCACAAAGCCGTGCCGTTCGCAGGCAGTATGCGCCTCGTAGGCAAACTGCCGCTCGTGCTCGCCTTTTACAAACATTCCACAGTCTGGGTCTGTGGTAGACACCGTTTTTTCTCCTTTGGGCGGTTCGTCGTCGTCTTTGTCCTCAATTTCTTTCTTGCCGAGCTTTGCACGCTCCTCGTTTACTTCTTTGCGCAGGACTTCATCGTAGACTTTCGCTGCCTTGTTGACTTGCTCCTTCTGGAATTTCTTCTTGTTTGCACTTGCCTTAATATGTGTACCGTCGATAAAGACTACACTGGGGTCTACCATACGGTTGTTTAAGGCCTTATTTAAGATATGGTCGAAAATCTCAACGCTGAGTTCAGCTGGAAAGCGATTGCAGAACGCATAGCTCACCGTTGCAAAATGCGGGATATGCTCCAGCAAGTCATAGCCGAGAAACCAGCGGTACGCAACATTCACATCGCATTCCCGCCACGTCTGGCGCAGGGACGGAATACCGAATAAATGCTGGATGAGAACCATTTTAATAAGCACGACCGGGTCTGTGCCGGGACGACCGACCTTGTCATTGTATAGAGGATTCAGCCGCTCATACAGCCAGTCGTAGTCCATGACCTTCTCGATTTTGCGCAGAAGATGGTCTTTGGGTACGAGCATATCTATGTCAATAACCATTGCTTTGCGGCGGGCGTCTTCGGCGTGCTTTTCCATGAGGGGGCCTCCCTAGGTGGTTTTCTTCTATTATACCAAAAGCCTTCGCGGTTGCGAAGGCTTTTGGGGGAGTATTCTTTGACAAACTGAACGGTTTTATAACCGCTTTTATGGCTCTTTTCGGAAAGAAGTTTTTCTACTTTCGTATGATTGTAATTTATGCTCTTTATTTTTCCTAAATTGCTTACTTCATATAAGCCTTCGTAATTCGGAACAGGTAACCATTTTTCCATAAACTATACTCACTTGCGTGGTGGATTATTCTGTTTCTATTATACCACAAAATACAAAATCTGCGCAGATTTGTATAATATTTTTTTGAGGAGAACAATTATGAGTATTTCTTCGGATGGAACTGTAATGACTATGCCGGTTCAGCCCGCAAACGCCAATTCTAATGGCGGCGGCTTCGGCTGGGGCGATAACGGCGCGCTGTGGCTGATTGTGCTGTTTCTGTTCATTTTTGCTGGCGGCTGGGGCAATGGTAACGGCTGGGTCGGCGCAGGCAATAACGGCGCTGGGGTGGTTGACGGTTACGTTCTTACGTCTGATTTCGCCAACGTTGAGCGAAAAATCGACAGTGTGAACGATGGCCTGTGCAATGGTTTCTACCAGCAGGCGCAGCTTGTTAACGGCGTGCAGAACGCTATGCAGCAGGGCTTTATGTCGGCTGAAATCAGCCGTGCAAACCAGCAGGCCGCATTTATGCAGCAACTCTTTGCCATGCAGATGCAGCAGGCCACCTGCTGCTGCGAGACCCGCGAGGCGATTCAGGGCGTGAATTACAATTCGGCAACGCAGGCTTGTGAGACACGCCAGACGATCAGCAACGGCACGCGCGACATCATCGACAACCAGAACGCCAATGCGAGAGCGATTTTGGACGCTATGACCGCCCAGCGCATTGAGGCCAAAGACGCCAAGATTGCCGAGCAGAACCAGCAGCTTTTCGCCGCTCAGCTTGCCGCAAGTCAGGCGGCGCAGAACAGCTATCTGCTGAACCAGCTGCGCCCATTGCCGGTGCCCGCCTACCAGTCTTGCAACCCCTGGGCAGCTGGCACTTATAACGGCTGCAACGGCTGCGGCTGCTAAAACCGAATACGGCAACTTGTCGGGACATCCGACATGTTCGGCCCCGTGCCGATGGTGCAAAATGTGGCGGGGCAATCGTCCCGCCACTATTTTTTTTGAAAGGAATGATTTTATGGCTGAATTTACAAACGCCAATACCGTGAGCGTAGCAGCAGGCCAGAACGTGCCACTGACGGAAACGGCAGTAGCGGGTAAGGGCTGTGTCGTACACAGAGAGGGCGCCGGTATTGTTACGCTGCGCGGCATTACTAACCAGTGCAAAGCTCGCTTTAAAGTGGGATTTGGTGCAAACGTTGCTATCCCTACCGGCGGCACAGTGGAAGCTATTACGGCTGCACTTTCCATCAACGGAGAACCGCTGAACAGTGCGAGTGCAACCGTGACACCGGCAGCAGTAGAAAACTATTTTAATATTTACGTGACGGCGTTTGTGGAAGTGCCGCGCGGCTGCTGCCTTACCGTTGCCGCCGAAAACACAAGCACACAAACCGTTTTGTTTGCGAACGCAAACTTTATGGTTGAGAGAGTGAGCTGAAAGGAGTGCTATTATGAGTATGAAAGTTATGTACGATTTGAAGGACATGCTGTGCGCAGAGCTGGACGAAATCGGCAAAAAAGGCGAAATGTCTGCTGGCGACTTGGAAACTGTTCACAAGTTGACCGACACTATAAAAAACATCGACAAAATCACAATGCTGGAAGAAAGCGGTTACAGCCGCGATGAAGATTACAGCCGGGATGGTGATTGGAACGCCAACATGCGCGGCAATTATGGACGCGGCAGTAGCTATGCGCGGCGCGGTTCGCATTATGTGCGCGGCCATTACAGCCGAGACGATGCGCGAGACAGCATGATGCGAAAGCTGGAAGACATGTTGCGAAACGTCGATGGATACGACCGCGAGACTATCCAGCATTGCATCGATGAACTGAAAAACACTTGACGGGGGTGGCGGCTATGGTGGACGTGCGAGAGATTGACGGCGCTATAGCCGAAATCGAAAACAGCGAACTTACCATGACCAGAGTTAAAAATTTGGCGGCGCTGTATGTTGTGAAAAATCAGCAGCTTGCAGATGTATCCACTGCCCCACAAAAAGCAGAACTGCAAGAGCCTGTTCGTTACTACGAAGCGGCAGAACCGTCTACGAGGGCTGCTGTTGGCGGCAGTGACTTTTTGCAGGCTGTGTCAAACGTAGACACCACAGCGGCGCTGAACGTGCTGGATGAGCTTATGTCGGCCTTGTATGTAACAAACCCTAAAGTTTATAATGGCGTAATGCGGAAATTGGAGCGTTTACAGGATGAGTGAATTTTTGGAGATTGTAAACAAGGCCGATACCGGGCGAGTGTGTCGTGTGCTGGATGAGTTTATGGATGCGCTGAAAGAAGCACGGCCGGAAGTGTATAATGATTTGGTACACAGCTTGCAGAGAAAATAAGCAAGTGTGTACTAAAGTGTGTACTGCATAAAGAAAACGCCGTGGATTTCGACGAATCTACGGCGTTTTTCAGAGAGCGGCTGATGGGAGTCGAACCCACGTCCTCAGCTTGGAAGGCTGATGTACTAGCCGTTGTACGACAGCCGCATAACAACAGTACCTATTATACCCACCCAAGGGGGCATTTGTCAAGCCCGGCGGTGGACTTTCCCTGCAGATTTTACGGCGCTGTAACCCATTTGCCATTTTATTTTACATTTTGCACCCTTGACAACGGCCCGCGAAAGCCCCATAATAAATACTGAATCTGTGTAAAAGAAATTTTGAGAGGAAAGAG
>ERZ827168.5670-NODE-5670-length-10189-cov-2.529603_pt1 | contig 10189 bp, 8 predicted proteins | sample MGYA00519868_ERZ827168 | MGnify/ENA primary metagenome ERZ827168 (study PRJEB31778, sample SAMEA3449271) | human gut metagenome | biome: human gut; feature: human-associated habitat; material: faeces | place: United Kingdom | collected 2010/2012 ...
CATGTGCTTCATATTCAATCTGATGCTCCAGATGCATCTGGCTTCCACAATTCACACGAAGTAGTAATTTCTTTCCTGTCACAGGGTGTGTAAATGCATAATTAATATTATACTCTCCCTGTGCAAGCATTGTATATTCTTCTTCCTGTTCATTCGGAAGATTTAATGCTTTCCTATACTTTTCATTTTTCACATATTCATTTAATCCTTTTATACGTTCCATAATCCCGATCCCCTATTGGCTATATTGTTTCCTGACATTTTATCTTACATCTTTATATAACTTCGATATCGTCTCTATCGGCACACCATCCCGGTACATTTTTCTTAGCCGGTTCATCTTCCACATCACTTTTAACTGAGGAATCACCTTTTTAGGGAATCTCCGGTCTGACGTATAGATTCTGTGCCTAGCAATGCCAAGCTTTACTCCCATTTCCTTTAACGTAAGCGAAAACTGGTAATCTTCCATAATCGGAAGAGCCGGAAACATCCCCGCTTTGAAGAACAGTTCTCTTGTGATAAAAATCCCCTGATCTCCAAACATCACTTTTCTGTCTTTTATCCTATGATTTGAAATAACTCTGCATGTCCACATAAAAAACTGTCTGGAATGAAATGCAATGCCAAAGCATCCTGCTTCATGATCTTTTATCACTGCTTTGATTTCTTCCAGCGGTCTTTTCGGAAGTTCGCTGTCACTATGAAGAAAGAAAAGAATATCTCCGGTACTTTCTTTTGCGCCAAGATTCATCTGGTTCGCCCTGCCTTTTTCCGAATGCAGTACTTTAAATCCCGGTCTGATCATCGACAATGTTGCGTCTGTACTCCCACCATCGACTAGAATAATCTCACACTTTCCCTGTAAGTTTTCTAATTGCTCCAACAGTTTCTCTATCGTTGTCTCTTCATTATAGATCGGCACAATGATAGAAATCTTCTGTTTTTTTAGCAGGTAACGTCCAGTATGTGTGTTCTGAAGTAACTTCTGCGTCCTCATCCGGCTCCGATACGCCGTAATATCATCTCTGTCATCCATATCCTGCAATCTTCTTACATATCCGATTGTCAGTCCCATTTCCTGTAATGGCTGCACGGTCTGCTCCAGTACATTTCCTGTTCCATATGTCTTCTTTTCAAACACTTCACATACCGGTCTTTTCATTCCGACCAGATAATACCCTTCGTCTACGGTGGGACCAAAGACTACATCATTTACATCCAAAAGCCTGAACGCATACTCCAAATCCGAACATTTCAGTTCCGGTATATCCGTTCCTATTAATACACAGGAATCATACCCTTTTTCCAGTACATATTCGATTGCCTGATACATCCTTTCTCCCAGACCTTCCCCTGTCTGGGGAATATATTCTTTTGCTTTCCTGAATAATTTTTCCAGATATGCTTTCCCTTTTTTCGGTGTGTAGCATACGAATATGTCAGCATTTACTTTTTCGCATTCCTGTGCAATATCTTTCAGAAAATTCTCATGAAGTTTTGCACATTCTTCCGGCGAAAAATATGGCATCATTCTTGTCTTTGTCTGTCCCGGAATGGGAACTCTGGTAAATACGATCACTGCCCTCTTCATTTCCGTCGTTATCCCCTTATATAAATTTTGTTTTCATTCTATTCAACATCGATTTCCCTGTATCGGCTTTTTCATCTGTTTCTAATATTTCTGTCAAAATATGAGTGACATTCTTAGATCCGTTCCGATTTAGATTGCCTGCACAGGACGCACAATAGCTGTAAATCTTCTGCCCGCCACTATTTTTTAACGCTGCTCCCATATTTTTTGCAAGTTCTGGCTCTTTTACAGGGGCACAGCCACCTAAACCACAGCACTGTACCTCTTCGATTGGAATCAACTTTCCTTCTATGTATCGCTCTATCTCTCCTAACAGTTCTTTCTTTTCCCTGTCAGGACATGGAAGGAACACCTTTGCCGGAAACAGATTCTTCTTTCCGATTTCGAATTCCTCAAGCTTTTCATAGATGCTTACAACCTTTACTTCTTCCATTCTTGGTTTTAAATATGCATAGCAGTTCGGACAAAGCATGATTACTTCTTTGATTTTTCTTTTATGCAATTCTGATTGTATCTGACCTATAATCCTTTTTTCATCCTCTTTCATGCCAAGTTCTACAATCGGCTTTCCACAGCAGTCATATGCCACTCCTATGCCATATTTTTTCAGTTCATTTACCAGCCTCTTGGTCGTCTTTGGATAAAAAGAAGGAAAATTACATCCCGGAAACAGAATACTTTCCCCTTGTGCATGTCTGTAATTCCGGTATATATAATCTTTTTTTTCTTTTAACAGCATCCCATATCCTTTTTCTTCCAAAGTTCCACCGGATTTTTCTACTTTTTCTCTCCGGAGATTTAGAATATACTCTCTTCCATCAATATTCTCAGGGCATACCTCTGTGCACTTTCCACACAGGAAACAATGATAAGAAAGCTCTTTTAACTTCTCTGTATCTCCGATATCTATTCCGTACTTTTTTAGAAATTCACACTGATTCTGGCAGACATGACAATGGGTACATGCTTCTACTGTATTGTTATTCTTCATTTTTTTCCTCCTGCACATAGTGCTTCTTAAGAAACGCACCAAGCCCTATTACAATCCCTGCCAGAACAATTGCTATCCCGATATAAAAAATACGGTTCTCTTTGTCTGCAAGTCCTGCCATTCCAACCGTATACATAGCTGTTCCCGGAAGCATGAAGATCAAAGAACAAATGGAATATGTTGAAAATTTAATATCTGTCACACCATAAGCAAAATTCTGCAGATTATACGGAAATAATGGAACCAGTCTTGTGATCATTAGAATAAATACTTCATTATTTCCAGACTCATCAAATAACCATTTTTTTAAATATTTGTTCTTCATCGCCATCGGCTTAATAATGTCCTGTAAGAAAAATCTTCCTGCAACAAATGCTACCATAGCCCCAAGTGTAGTCGCTACGGAACAACAGATGGTTCCAAGTACCGGTCCAAATACCAGACCTGCAACGATTGCAAATGTCACCCCCGGAAGTGCAAGTACCACACAGCTTATGATGGTAAGTATGGTATAGATGCCAATCGCCAACACTAAATTTTCCTGTACCATGTTTTCCAGGAATTTCAGATTCTCTGTATTTCCCAGATAAGAAGACCAGCCAAATATGTGATTTAATATCAAAATCAGAACGATCATTCCGATAAATATCCACAATTTTTTATTTTTCATTCTTTTTTCTTCCTATATCCCACAATAATTAATACGATAAGTACAATAGCAGCAGCAACTGTAATATATTTTAGTATATCATAAACAGGGTTCTTCTGGATCTGCATATTCTGATAATTCACCCACCGAAGCATCCCCAGTTTTTTTCTTGTAAAATATTGGAACGCATATCCTCCGATCAAAAACGCTATGGTTAATAAATCTAAAAATGTATAAATGATTTTTTTCATTTTTCTCCTTAATACTACCAAACGCTGTCACTGATATCCAGTGACAGCGCCCCTAATCTTTGTATTATATTTTCGCAGAAATTCTCTACACTCTCTGCTTTGTTTTATTTTGCTGCTTTTCCTGTAGAAAGTTCTCCAACTGTTGTGTGAACACACTCATCACTTGCCGGATCACCAACCTGTACCGGATAGTCATCATGCATTAGCCACTCATACCATCCACCATCATACACAGAAATGTTATCATATCCATTTTCATAAAGTACAAGAAATGGTACGGTTGCTCTCCAGCCTGTTCCATCATCATTTGTAAACCATAACAGATTCTTTCGAACACCTAGCTTTACTCTGTTACAAAAGCTGCGGATACATCACCGTCTTTTGCTCCATTCTCAATGATAAACAAACTATCTGTATCAAATCCTGCATCTTTCATTACTGAAATTGCTGTTTTTGCACATTTATTACCACTGTAGCAGAGAATATATACAGGCTCATCCTTGTCCATCTTGTCTTTTGCAAGATTGTACATCTCTGTCTGTGCTTCCGGTGTATCAAATTCCTTCAGGCTACACTGAAGTGTTCCTTTCAGATGACCTGCTTTATAGGTATCATCATCACGAACATCTAAAAATTGTACATCTTTATCTCCTACCTTGTCAACGGCATCCTTTCCTGATACATATTTCCAATCGATATTTTCTTCTGTACGGTCTGTGGTCAATGCCCCATTTTCTTTACCAAGTGCTTCTGCTCCACCTTCTACTGTATAGATGGATGTTGGTTCAATTCCTGCATCTCTTAATACAGCTGTTGCTTTTTCAGCTCCACGTTTTCCACTGTTGCAGATAACATAGATATCTTTTCCGTCATTCAGATGATCTTTGGCATAAGTTGTCATCTCATCTACCAGGGAATCGTCCTCCAATGGGAAGATCGGGCACCACTCTGAATTTGCAACTCTTCCTTTGGAATAATTTTCCCATTCTCTTACATCTAACACGTGAACTCCGTCTGCAATTACTGTATCTGCCGCGGATACATACTGGTATTCATCATCTGCCAGCTCTTTCTTTTCCTCTGTATCCTTTTTATCATCCGTCTGTTCTGTCTTCGTATCTGCTGTCTTATCATCAGCCTTTGATCCACATCCAACAACCATTGTTCCTGTCATTGCAGCTACCAGTAATAATGTCACAATTTTCTTTTTCATCTTATTTTTCCTCTTTTCTTCTTTTTTAATTAAAACTCCAGTTTCTTTACAATATTTTTCATCTGTACCCCGTGTACAAGACTTGCTCCGCCGCGGATCGCCGCTGCTACATGTACCGCCTCTGTCATCTGTTCTTCGCTGACACCTTTATCCAGGCAGTCGTTCGTGTAAGCATCAATACAATATGGGCACTGTACGGTATGTGCCACTGCAAGTGCGATCAATGATTTCTCTCTTGCAGTCAGCGCACCCTCTTCGAATACCGCATTGTAATAAGCAAAGAATTTTTCTGCCAACTCTGATGCTTTTTCCCCGATTGTCCCAAACTTTGCAAGATCCTCCGGATTGTAATATGTTTCCATATTCTTTTTCCTCCCTTTTTTTTATTTTCCGGACTGTCTGTCCATATATATCTTTCTCAGCATAAAAATTAATGCCGAAAGAGAAAACAAAATCAATAATGCTGTTACAAGAAGTTTCGCTCCGCCAGTCAGCATACCGCCCACATAAGAATAGACGATGGTTGCCGGTAACTGTCCGATTCCCGTAGCAACAAAGAATGAAACAAATGACATCGAAGTAAGACCTGCCGCATAACTAACAATGTCAAATGATACAAACGGAAGAAGACGACAGATTAAAATCGTATTCTTTCCATAACGTTCAAAAAATGTATCAATTTGTTCAAGACCTGTTTTACTTGTTAATTTTTCCGCCACGTCACGTCCTAATATTTTTGCAATATAAAAGCATATGGCTGCTCCCGCCATTGCACTGCTCCATGAAAGAATCGCACCTTTCCACCATCCAAACAGGCTGGCATTGGCAAATGTAATTAAAAATGCCGGAAGAGGTGCTGCGATTGACTGAAAAATCATCAACAAGAAAGACATCAGTGCCGCATATACCCCATATGACGCAACAAAATCTCTTACAACTGTAAAGTCTCCGCTTGCAAACATCTTAAATATCCGGTTCATTGTCTTATGTATCCCCGGTACCCATAAATATGCAGCAATGCATACCAGTAAAACTATGATCAAGATTCCCTTTTTTATCCAATCATTTTTCTTTTTCATATATTCCCCCTTCATTCATGACTTGCATGCTATCATTAAATATTATTTTACCAATAAATAATCTATCTGTCTAATTGTGTTTATTGATATGTTTTCATCATTTATATATTATTTCTATATATGCATACTTTCATCAAGTCCCTGCTTTTACCGGATAACAATACAAAGCACACAGAAAAATCGGATCTTTAAGATTTTTCTATATGCTTATTTTTTACTTATCCTTATTCAGTTTCTTTTCCAAGCCTGATTTTTTCCATTTTCTTCACAAATTCCTCATCCGCATGGTCAAACAGATAGTTCCTGTCACTGACCCGTTGTTTTTCATTATCTTCTTCAATCAATTTCTTTGTATATTCAATCTCTTCTAAGAAATCTCTGGAAGAAATACGGGTTCCACCCTGCCCCATCGTGATTACCTGCTCTACCCCATCGGAAGTCACGACCGTCACATGATACTTTCTTCCGACTTCATGTACTACCTTTTCAATGTACATATCCGCCGTCTCAGCTTCTTTTGTATACACAACATGAATGTTATGGTATTTGAAGATTTCCATTGCTTCGCCTTCAACCTTGTAGGCATCAAATACCAGGATCAGAGGATAGTTCTTGAACCCCTGATAATTGCAAAGCACATCCATCAGTTTATTTCTTGCTGCTTCAATATTCTCTTTTGCCAGTTCTTTCAGATCATCCCATGCGAAAATAACATTATAACCATCTACCAGCAAATATTCCTGTACGCCTTCTTCATCTTTCTTTGCTTGTTTATTTTTCTTTTGTCTTCTAAATAATTCAGTATCATAATAAAGCATTGCCATATATGCATTTGGCTCTCTTTTACAAATCTTATCAAATAGCCCAGGGTAAAATTCACACATTTTAACTAGGCTTCTTATTGTATCTATACTAAAAAATTGACTTATTCTTAATCTATTTAATGGTATTCCTACTTGATACATATATTTATATGCGTCTGGGAAGTCTAAGTTATTATCTCTTATATACATCCAGACATCTTTATCAGTCCAGTCATATATAGGAAACATTTTATCTTGTCCTTTTCTTAATGCTAAATTCATCATTCTTTGCAAACTTTCACTTGCTCTAATTCCAATTATTACAACACTATTTTTATTTTTCTTATCAAGAAAGTCTTGATAAGTATCATGTCTTTCATCAAGTAATGGGTCATTTGTAATTGCAAATTTTGGTTTTTGTCTTATCCATACATCTTTTTTAGTTTCATCCCAGCAAATAAAACTTTCATCATTTGCTAATTGATTTAAGCAATTATAATGTTTTACCTGAATACACCACCAATTAAAAGGTACTCCAATACTCAACCATTGTAATCTAATGCTTTTGACTTGTTTTTCTACACAAGGGTAAATTGCTTCTTCATCTATAAAATCAACAGTTAATTTCGATTTGTCAATTTCACCATTTTGGCATAATTTAAAAATCAGATCATTTAAACAAATACTATCTTTCCCACCACTTACTGAAAAACTTATTTTATTTGCAGTATTAAATATATTTTTTATTCTTGTCTTTGCCATTGTTACAACATCAACATTTGAATATTGTTTTTTAATCAAGATAAATCATCTCCCCACAAGATGGGCATATAATATATTTCTTCTCATTTTTCTCAGTGCCGACTTTTGTTTCCGTTACCATTGTTACTTGTTCATTTTTAATTTCTGGTTCTTTTTTAATTTCTGGTTCTTTATAACTTGTTTCTTGCTTTGGAACTTCTTGGGTATATTTATCATCTGTTATAACTCCATAATTACTAATTGCTTCTTCAACTTGTTCATCTGTTGCAGTCATTTGCTCCAAAATAAACTTGTCATAACCAGCGATTTCAAAATCACCAATTGCAGTTATGTCTTGAATATAATTATTTATTTCATTGTAATCATCTATACCTAAACTATAGATTTTATTATCACTTAAAATTAATTTTTTCTTTTCAACTTCTGATAGACCTGTTTTTCTATAACATTGAACATCTGCTTTATTCATTTTTACTAAAGCAAAATATAAACCATTACCAATTAAGATATTATTATCTTCATCAATATTGTCATTATTATCATTATCTGTATTTTCTTCATTATTAGCACTTTCATTTGCTTCAATTATATGGTTAACTTCTTGTGTTGTTGCAACTTTTTTACTTAATAACTCTGCATTTGCTACATTTGTAATTGGCTCTGCTTTAATTCTTGCTTGTGAATAATTAACAGCAGTTTCCATTGTTATAGTTTTTTGTTCATCTTTTTGCATATTACAAGGAATTTCTATATTATTTCTTCCTTTTAATTCTTGATGTTCTTCTCCATTTACACTTACTTTATTTACACTTAAGCTAGATGGTACAACATCCTTTATGTTTAATCCTTCTATATTTTCTTGAGAATTATTTTTAACTGTAATTGTGTATTCTACATTATCTCCTGCCTTTAAATATTTGCTACTTGTATTTGATGTCATATTTAATTCTACTTGCACTTGTTTTACATTATCTGTTATAGAATTTGAAGTATATTCTTCTTTTCCATTTATTGCTCTAACTATAAAGTTTATTTGTTTATTTTCATCATTTACTTTGTTTATACTCATATCATAACTTAATACTTTTGCCTCTCCTGCTTCTAATGCTCCTACACTAAGTTCTTCTTTATAATCTAATATTTTTGATTGTATTTTGTTTTCTATAGAATCATTTGTTAGTTCATTTTCTGTTATTTTTCTTGTTTCTTCTTGAAAATCATTACTTGATTCTATTCTATGTAAATCATCTGAAGATACTTCTTCTGCTTCCATTCCAGTAAATAATGTTAATCTTTCTACATTTAAAGTTTCAGGAAGGTCAGTTTTTACTTTTACATTGTCTTGCTTTTGATTTGATATATTTTCTATAATCGCAAAATATTGTACTGTTCCTGCTTCATATAAATCTACATTTCTGTCTGTAACTCTTTTTACTGTTACTCTTATATCACCTTTTTTAGTTGTTAATTCTTTACTATTAGATGTCTTAGTTACATCACCATATACTATCTTTGTTGTATTTGATAATTTTGTTCCTGAACTTACATTATTATTTACTCTTACTTCATATTCCTTTGTTATAACTTCTCCTACTTTTAGAACTTCTATATTGTCTTGATATGTTCTATTGCTTAATTCTTTATAATAAGATGTACCTGTATATTCATAATTTTCTTGTGGTTCTACTAATGTTGTTCCTTCTGGCACATTACCTTGAACTACAACGTTTTTAAGTTCTTCACTTCCTACATTTGATACTTCTATTTTATATCTTATTACTTCTCCATTTTTTACTGTTGCATTTTCTTCTAATTCTTTTCCACCCATAGTTGCAACTAATCTTGTTTCTGCTTTTGGTCCTACTCCTGTTTCTAGTTCAATTGTAGTCGCTTTTATTTCTCCTTCTGATTTTGATAACTCATTTGTGTATTTTACACTATATCCTTGTTTTGCTACTTGGTTATATTCTAATTGTTCTGGAATTTGAGTTTCATATGTTTCTTTTACACTAGATCCTGCATCTATTTTTGGTACTGTAATTAAATATTTTTTCACTTTACTTGCATCTTGTAGTTCTTCTTTCCATTGATTTTGAGAATTTTTTAAATCTTCTGTTGCACTCTCATTTTCTGTATAATATATTTTACTACCATTTGCTTCTACTAAGTTAATTCCATTTGTCAATGTTATATCTATGTTGTTTTCCTTACTTTTTGTTGGAAATGTACCCATTACTGTTACATTTTCTATTGCATTTTCATTATTGTTTATTACTTCGATTTCTGATTGAGCTTTTTTAGAATCTGTACCTCTTTGAAGATTTACTTTTTTACTATCTTCTTGTCCTACTGTTTCAACACCTAATTCTTTTATGCTTTGAATTGCTGTAACATCTTTTGGTGCTACTATTTTTATTGATGTTTCATTGGTTCCTGTTATATCATCATTTTTATATGCCATTCTAATTTTTGTATCTCTCGTTGATACTTTTTTATTGACATTAATATTTAAATTTAAAACAATAATTGCTCCTTCTACACTTGTGTCTTTATATTTAGTCTGTTCTCCTTCTAATTCAACAGTTATTATTCTTCCATTTGTTTTGTAATTTTTAACTTTTAATTCTGTTTCATATATTAAATCTATACTGTTTATATTTATATTTTCAACTTCTTGTGGTAATTCAAAGGCAAAAGATGGATTTTTATATAGATTATATTTTTCATTTTCCCCCTTTAAAATAGCTCTAATTTCCACATTATTTTCTACTACTGTTGATAAAGTATCTTTATTTACTTTTAAATTTACTTCTGTTTTTGATTCTTCTAATTTTATTTTTGATTGTG
>ERZ827168.5674-NODE-5674-length-10181-cov-3.317598_pt1 | contig 10181 bp, 11 predicted proteins | sample MGYA00519868_ERZ827168 | MGnify/ENA primary metagenome ERZ827168 (study PRJEB31778, sample SAMEA3449271) | human gut metagenome | biome: human gut; feature: human-associated habitat; material: faeces | place: United Kingdom | collected 2010/2012 ...
GCATCCGGAGAAGGAGATTCTGAAGGAGTGTGTTACCCGGCCATCGAATTTTTGCCTGGGGCAAAAACCGTATTTTGTGATGACTGCTCTATCTGGGAAGATTATAAGGGGACAGGCCCCCTATCAAAATGTTAATCATCACCAGAGGCTTACTTAATTTATTGTTTATAATCTAACCGTGTACCGAGAAAGGATTTAATGCTTTCTCGGCACTTTTTAAAGTGCCATGAAACGGATTATATTTACGTTATTCCTTGCCTCGTTTCTATTATGTAGCTGCAGGGATGAAAAGAAAGAACAAATTTCCGAAACCGTGCAGGCTTTCATCGGGAAACAACTCATTATTCCGACGGAATCGTTACAAGGCAAAATCATGGGCCGCGATACCTTATGTCCCGATATGCTAGCAGACAGGACTAAAATTCTTGTCTATGTGGACTCGGCCGGTTGCTCGCCTTGTAAAATGGAGCTGGCTGCCTGGTCTTTGCGTCAGCAAGAGTTAAATAAGGAAAAACTGGACATTCCTTTGGTTTTCATTATTTACAACAAGGACTATTCAAAACTGGAAGAAAGCCTGAAAAACAACTATTTCGATTATCCTGTCTTTTATGACCGGAATAACATTACGGACAGTCTGAACAATTTCCCTAAAAAAGAACGCTATAAAACTTTCTTGCTCGATAGTGAAAATAAGGTAATATTAGTCGGCTCTCCGGCCAATAACGACAAACTCTGGGAACTATACCTACGGCAGATAAAAAAACTATCAGAATAATAAAAACCATGAAACGTTTATCTCCCGTTATCGTCCTTTTATTATTTGCTTCCTGCTCCTCCAAAAGCGAAAGCTCTCTATCCACAGCTTTGGACCTTGCTGGAAATAACCGCCATGAGATACAAAAAGTCCTGGATCACTACTGCTCCCCTGGCGACAGCCTTAAACGCCGTGCTGCGGAATATCTGATCGCAAACATGGCCGGCAAATACACCGTGACCAGTCCCGCCTTGGAAGCATACGAAGAATTATTGCCCGAAATCGCCAAAGTACCGTCAGACGAAGGGTTAAATTCCCCCCGCATCGGAAATATGTTCCGGGCATTCCGACAAAATCACCCACAGACACACGATACCCGCTTGCGCAAACAGGACGACCTGCGCCATATCACAGCCGACTATTTGATCCGCTGTATCGATGCATCGTTCGACACATGGGAAAACACTCCATGGCATGACCGTTATACGTTCGAACAATTCTGCGAATACGTCCTGCCCTACCGCAGTATGACGGAATACCTATCGGATTGGAAAACGGACGCTCCCCGCAAAGACCTCTGGTGGGATGCGTCATTCGACACTATTCTCGATCCGGTAGAACTTTGCCATAGGCTCAACCGTAAAATCGACTTTACGTTCAATCACGGCATGAATCAATACGGCGTGCCGCAAAGCTATGTCAACCTGTTGAAAAGCCGCTGGGGTAATTGCATCGACGAAACCAATTACGCCCTGTTCCAAATGCGTGGAAATGGCATACCCGTAGCTATAGATTTTGTTCCGCAATGGGCAAGCCTGCACGACAGACATTACTGGAACGTCATACTGGACACCACAGGACAAATGTTACCTTTCCAGGTCGGATTCGGTTACCGCCCCGGCTTGGTGGATCTGCGGGAGAAAGTGGCTAAAATATACAGGCATACTTATGAGATCCAGCGGGACGGGATCGTTTACCGCCGGTTAGGAAAAGAAGATATTCCGCCTGTTTTCAGCCATTGTAATATTTACGATGTAACCGCTCAATACGGAATCCCGGTTGCAGATGTTCCACTGGATGTAAAAGACGTACCTAAAGGGACGAAAATACTTTACCTGTGCGTATCGTCCCTGAAACGGTGGGAACCGGTGGCCTACGCGGAAATCAAAGGAAGTAAAGCCGTTTTCCGGGACGTATCGACCGGGGTAATTCATAACGTTGCCTACAACACTCAGGAAAAAGGGTTGGGCGAAGGAATCGTCCTTCTTCCGGCTTATTACCTGGAAGGGAAAATAGTCCCTGCCCGCGAACCCCTTATCCTGGCTCACGATGGAAGTATGCATTCGCTTACTCCCGATACATCCCGCAGACATACGGTAGTCCTTAGACAAAAAATGCGTCTGCCTTACCGTTTTATCGGCTACGCCAGGCAAATGACAGGAAACCGATTCGAAGGAGCCAACCGTCCCGATTTTTCCGATGCCGTCACACTGGCGCAAATAAAGGATTCGGTAGCATCACACATGCAAAAACTCCACGTAACCGATACGCGCAAATACCGTTACGTCCGTTATGTAGACGAAAAAGGCTTCCGGGCTATGGTCGGAGAACTGGCTTTCTTTGATGAAAACGGAAGGAAAATAGCCGGGCATCCGATAGGCGCGACGGATCGCTATTGGTACCAGCCAAAAGACCGCGCTTTTGATGACGACATCGTCACTTTCTACGAAGCTTCGGACAAAGAATCATGGATAGGGCTCGACTTGGGGGAAAGCCGGCGTATCGATTCTGTCGGTTTTTCGCCACGCACTACCGGAAACGAAGTGGAACCTGGCGACACGTACACGTTGTATTATTGGGACGGCCGATGGCAGGAAATTGGCACAAAAACGGCCTGTGCTCATGAAATAACATTCGACGGAGTACCTGAAAACGCTTTGCTCCTGCTTTCCGACCGGACAAAAGGAAAAGAAGAACGAATTTTTACTTACAAAGACGGAGAACAAATATGGTGGTAAATATAACTTTATCTATACAATATCACATTGTAAAAACCGTATCTTTCTCAATGTAAGATAAATGGATGTCCGATGAAAATAATATTCCGCGAATATATCAAACCTGTCATTGGGGGCTTTGTCATTTTCCTTGCCCTGATTGCCTTATGGGCTTTTCTCAAGATATTCGTATTCGGATATTTCCCCGTACCGACAAATTCCATGCAACCGTCCATCATTCCCGGAGATGTGGTTTTCGTCAACAAACTCAAACTAGGCCCACGCACTTTCAAAAATCTCGATTTTCTGGACAACGACACGATGCCTGTCAAAAACATCCGCTTTCCGGGATACGGCAATATCGAACACAACGATGTGATCGTATTCAATTATCCATATGCCGATGCATGGAGCAAAGCGCGTTTCAATTACAAAGCTTTTTATGTAAAACGCTGCCTGGGATTGCCGGGAGATACGATCTCCATTGAAAACGGATTTTATAAAGTTGCCGGTTACGGAAAAGCTTTGGGGAATGTGAAAGACCAGAGGCGGTTGTCGTCTGTGCCTATTGAAAAGTTACCGGTTTCCATTTCCCGTACAGACCGCACAAACGACTGGACGATGAAAGACTTCGGCCCGTTATATATTCCCAGGCAAGGCGACACGCTGACCTTAAACGAATGGAATTACGAATTTTACAAACGCGTCATCGAATGGGAAACCGGAGGCAAAATGACCGATGAAAATGGTGCGTACTTTTTGAACGGGACTCCCTTTACAACGTACACAGCACAAAAAAACTATTATTTTGTTGCTGGCGATAATATATTCGACTCCCGCGATTCACGCTACTGGGGATTGTTACAGGAAGAATACATCGTCGGGACCGTACCGTTCATCCTGTATTCCAAAGACCGGCAAACCGGCAGAATTCGTTGGAAACGCATATTTAAAAGTTTAAATCTATGACATATAAGGTATTTTTACAAAATATTTTATCTGCCATATGGGCGCTTTCGGCACTGAGCGTACTTTGCACGGTTTTTATAGTATCACCTGATTTATGGAACGGTACGGTGACAGGAAAATATTTCTGGTTCTTCCTGTCACAAACGGTATTTGCTGGCTTTACCTTACTCAATGTATTACTGAGGAAAAAGAAATGGTCGGTTTCAATACTCGACGTACTCGTATTGGTTTTTATTGCCTACTGTTCGGCCAATCATCTGGCACGAGATTCCGGTTTTGAAATAAAACTATATCTTCTTTTGTTTCTGGGCATGTTTTACGTCTGCTTACGAGTTTTTATCCAAACTTTGAATGCTGCCGTATGGCTACTACCGGCAGTAATTATTCTGGCAGGGTTCTCTGAATCTGTAACAGGCCTTATGCAGTTATACGGTTTTCTACATTCCAACCACTCTTTGTATAAAATTACGGGACATTTTTTCAATCCGGGGCCTTTCTCCGGCTTTGTCGCCCTTACTGTGCCATTAGCGGCATATTATGTCGTATATTATTGGAATACTTCCATAATACGAATTAATGCTATCAGAGCTACATGCCTAAAAAACATACACTGGACTGACAAATTGAAGCAAGTTGTCCGAAATGCGGAAAATATTCCCTTGTCGATGGTTGTTCTATCCGTACTTAACCTTACTGGCGCTCTGCTGGTAATCCCGGCTGCAATGAGCCGCTCTGCCTGGTTTGCAATCACCGCAGGGGTATTGCTCGTGTTAGTCTCCCGATACGGATTATACGGCCGGGCCACTACATTTTTCCGTCGGAATAAAAAACGTGGCGTACTGATATCCGTTGCGGCAATTATAATAGCGGCGTCGGCATTTGCAGGAGTTTACAACCTCAAACGTGGTTCGGCCGACGGGAGGTTGTTCCTTTGGAGGGTTGCATCGGGAGCAATAGCTGAAAAACCGGTATTCGGTTACGGTCTTGGTAATTTTGCCGGGACTTACGGACAAGCACAATACGGTTATTTCATCCTGGGAGTCGATGAAAAGGAGGCTATGACGGCGGATTGCCCCGCTTATGCGTTCAATGAATTCATACAGATAGGGGTCGAGCAGGGAATTGTAGGATTGCTATTATTTCTGGGGATAATAATTATCGCTGTCGCATCCTGCATAAGGAGTCAGGGAAAAGCGGGTGTCTTGGGAGCGATCGTGGCCGTCCTTGTTTTTGGATTTACGTCTTATCCATTGAGCGTATTGCCCATTTGCATCGCTTTTGTGACGTTATTGCCCTTATCGAACGGAGAAAATAATAGTTTCGTTTTGCCTAAAGTAGTATTTGTAGCTATCTCGATCATATTGGCTGGCTCCTGCATTTATTTTACTGCCAGGATCAAACCTTTGCGACAAGCGTATCGCTCGTTGCGGGTTCTGACTATGACTGCCCAATACAACCAATATGATTATTCTAAAGATTTTCAGGAATTGATTTCTTATCTGAACAAAAACTATAAATTCATGTTTTCTTATGGAAAAGCTTTGGCCGCTCAGAATAAATTCGATGAAAGTTCCGGCGTTCTAATTAAAGGCGCCTCAAGCAGCAGCGATCCGATGTTTTATAACTTGATCGGCAACAATTACCTGGCTCTTGGGGAAACGGAAAAAGCAGAGAAATATTATTGGAAAGCTTATTATACCCTCCCCAACCGCCTGTACCCGCTTTACCTGCTTGCAAAACTATATCACGAAACGGGGCAGGATGAAAAAGCAAAGGAAATTGCCATGAGATTGCTGGAGAAAGAACCTAAAGTGATGTCTACCGCCGTAAGAGAAATGAAAGACTATGCACGGAAAATAATGTCCGAATAAATTATAATTAAATCGTACATTGAAAAATCCCGGCATTATCCTGCCAGACAACATAAAAATGTACGATTTTCTTATATTTGAGAATTCAAATTAAATCGTACATATATGGTCATTGCCTACGCCCGCGTTTCGTCGCGCGATCAAAACCCAGATATGCAGCTCCGCCAACTTGAGCAATATGGGTATGACAAACTCTTTTCTGAAAAACGCACCGGAATGAAAGTTCTTCCGGAGCTAGAGAAATGTCTGGACGAATTACGGGAAGGTGATGAACTTATCATTTACCGGCTGGATAGATTAGGCCGTACATTAGCGGCCATCGTAAAAGCGGCTAACCGGATACGGGAGAAAAAAGCTACCTTGGTATCGCTTTCCGACAACTTCGACACAAAAACAACTGCGGGTAGAATGATGATGAATATGATAGCAGTATTGGCGGAATACGAACATGACCTGATAATCGAGCGCTGCGCTGATGGCCGCGAAGCGGCCAAAAAAAGAGGCGTAACATTCGGCCGACCGGAAGGATCCGGCAATAATGTTGCGGCTCAGGCATGTGTCACTCTCTATGGTAATGGCTTAAAAATTTGTGAAATACAACAATTATTAGGCATTAAGTCCAGAGACACCGTATATAGATATCTGTCAAATGCGGGTGTAACAACCTCCCGCAGAAAAAAAAGGGTATAATATCTATACCCTTTTTGCCTCGATGCCATTTAAAATCATTTCAGAAAGTCAAGTTTTGAAATCAAATAATCTATTTCTTCTCCTGTAATATCAAGTCCTAACTGCCGTTTACGGGATATTACACTTCTGCGCCCTAATTTTTGCACAGCCCTTTCATATGCTCTCTCATTGCCTGTTTCTGCATTGACACAAAGCAGAGTATCGCATAAGTCTATAATTTCTTTGTGGAAGTCCTTTTTTAACTCCCGCTCTCTCTGTTCCTGTTGTTCCCTGGTAAGATTAAAATTTGCTCCAAGTTCAATCGGAAAATCTTTTTTGATATTATCAACCATAACATCTAAATCTTTCTTGAAATACTCGGCAAAATAACCATTCATTTCAACCAGTTTCGTAAGAGCCTTTATTTCTTGTTCTTTTCCTGTCATTTGTATATTTTATTTGTCTGTTATACTAAAACTAAATTCCAAGACTTATCAATTGTTTGCATAAATACTCAGAAACAGTGTGTTCAACTACAAACTGCCGGATTTTTTCTTTAAGTTCATCTTCCTTAGAAAAATTCAGCATTTTCATCCGGTGATACGCTCGCATGCCATATCCATACGGGATAGAATTGCATTTCTCTGCATTTTTTCTACATTCCTTTTTATATCTATCAATTAACCTAATAAGAGCTTTATCATTTTTCAATATCTCTTTTTCCTCTTTACTTCCTGTCATTTCTATTTGTTTTTATTTGGATTAAATCAAGTAATATTTCTCCATCCCGTCCATCATCTCCCCAAACATCAATCCCAATATCATCCACACTATATTCAGAAGCTATACTCTGTTCAAAACGTCCTAAAATCTCAGAAAAAGTATCGCTTCTAATCACTGTCAGGGAGGTCCCATCTGGCAATATGACATAAAGTTCATACCACTTGTTTACATCGGAGTCTATTTCTGTAATTTCCGCTTCAAATTCAATCTTTATGCGATTGAAAAAATCTTTTATTCTGTCTGTCATGTTAAGTAATTTTAATTGTGTTTGTTGATTTTTGTTTTTTCCCTTTTGGCTATTCGCCTTTTTTCAGTTTAATCTGATCGGTATGTTCTTGTTACGAGGCTATAAAAGGTGGGTAATTAGCAAAAGGCAAGACTGGACAAAAAAAACGGTTACGAAAGGAACCGCAGTTTTTTATGGCCATCTGGAAAGACTCGGCCTTGCCGGTGTGTATTACCCAAATACCTTTGCCGAGAAAACAGAACCATACCGACAGATGATATAATAAATGGAAAACTGCCAGGATAATAGTAAACAGCAAAAAAAGTAAGAGAATATTCTCTCACTTGCTTAATAGGCATTTAATTTATTAACCTTTATGAATACAGTATTATGAAGATAATTTTGCAAGTTTTATAAAATAAAAATGTTATCTTTGATTTCTATTAGCTAATAAATTTTTTAAATCTTTCTACTATTATTGTTGTTAACTATAGGACTAACATGGAAATATTAAACGTAAGTATTAATAATATTAAAAATATAATCTCAACCAATATTGAGTTCCCATTTGATAATGGTATTTATGCGATTGTAGGAGAAAATGGTTGTGGTAAAAGCACAATAATGCTTTGTTTAGCTCAATTAATATCTCATCAATTGGATCGTTTAACAAACAGTGATGTGAAAAATAATTCATTTGTAGAATTTGAATTAAACGGTAATAAAACCAGATGGGTGCGTAATAATTTTGGCAAATGGAGCATAAAAGGTACTAATCTTAAATTTAATGGATTGTACGAGGGTAGTTTATTCTACGGGACTAGGTTTGAAGATTCTACAAATATTGAACTAATGATTGCTTCAAATCAAATAACAGAGCAAGAGATTGTTGATGCCGACGATTATGTAAAAAAACAAATGAGTTATATACTACATGGTGATGAATTTCATTACTCTTCATTGAAAAGAATAAGAAACAAGAATGTTGCGCAGCAATTAAGAATTAAAAACAGACCATATTTTATTAGTGTAAATGGACACTTAATCAGTCAGTACAGAATGAGTTCCGGAGAATGCTTGTTAGTTTCTCTTCTTCATTTTTTATATAATTCTATAGTAAGACGTTCTCTTCCAGATGATCAAAAAGTAGTAGTTCTTATAGATGAACTGGAATTGGCTCTTCATCCTATTGCAGTTTTAAGATTGATGGATTTTTTAAAAAATTTAGTAACCCAGCATTCTAATCTAGTAGTTTATTTATCAACACATTCCCCGGAAGTGATAAGAACTATTCCACCTATTGATTTATTTAAGATAAACAATAATTCAGGTACTGTCTCTATTGAAACTAACTGTTATCCAAGTTATCTCATCCGTGATTTATATAGTAATGTTTCACCAGATTTTTTATTGCTAGTAGAAGATGAATTAGCCCAAATTGTTGTCAATAAAATACTCTCAAAATATTCTTTAAGAACGTCCAAACTCATTCATTGTGTACCTGTTGGAGGGTGGCGAAATGTTCTTGCATTACATAAAGAACTCTATTCAAAGAAAATCCTTGGCACTAACACTAATATTGTTTCAATTTTAGATGGAGATATCGAAAATAATCTAAATATAGAACATAAAAAATTACCTCATTTATTTTTACCAATACCTAGTATTGAGAAGTTTTTATATAGTGTGATTAAAGAAAATTCTAATCCAAAACTCAAACGTATCATCAATGACAAATATTTTATAGTGCAGTCATTAGATGAAATTGTTTCTCAATATAACAAAGGAATACTAAATGGCAACTCAGACAATAATAAAGCTTTTTATAAGAAACTTATTTGTGAGTTAGATAGTATTGGAACAAAGGAAGCTATTTTTATAGCTGGATTATGTGATGATATTATTGAAAATATTGATATTAATAAATTTATTAAATCTATGAAAAAATTATTAGCACCCTAAATCTTTGTTACCTTTTAACAAGCCATTAGAATTAATTTTATGAGTAAGCATTTATATATTAAAGCTGTAAAAATCATAAAAGAAGCTATATTGAGCAGCTTCTCTTGCAAATAAAGAGCAATTATCACTGTATTATGGTATTGGCAGATATGTTTCTGAAAATTCCCGAAATGGTTTTTGGGGCAAAGGTGCAATTGAAACTATTAGCCAACAATTGCAGAAAGAATTACCTGGACTTCGTGGCTTTTCCGCGGCGAATATCAAATTTATGCGTCAATTCTATGAGACTTGGTATGCCGATTTGAAATCGCTAACTACGATTAGCGGAATCGACACCCAACTTTTAATTCCTTGTGGAAGATCTCAAAAAGAAGACTTTGAAGTTTCTTTATTTTTAGAGCTAGGATTCACGCACCATATGATTATAGTCCGAAAAACAAAATCACTTGAAGAACGTCTGTTCTATATTCGTCAGACACTTGTGAATAAATGGAGTAAAGAGGTGTTGGTAGCAAGAATCGAAGATGACTTGTTTAATCACCAAGGAGAACTTGCCAACAACTTCATACAGAAAATCCCAGATACAAGACAGTCCTTAAAGGCCATCGGCATGTTCAAGGATGAATATCTTTTGGATTTTATCAATGTAGAGGAGCTAGGCGAACGGGATAAAGAAGATATTGATGAACGGATTATAGAACAAGAAATCATACACAATATAAAAAAGTTCATTCTCACTTTTGGACATGATTTTGCATTTGTTGGCAATCAATATAGATTAGAAGCATATGGGGTGAAAATTTATCGCAGTGATCTTCAAGGAATGGTTAAGATTGTTTATTACGGAGGTAAGAATTATGTCATGACTTCAAGTGGTTTTTAGTTTATAATAGCTATGGTGATGATATGTTATATGTATTATATGGAACAGAGAGATTACTGATGGATCA
>ERZ827168.5684-NODE-5684-length-10168-cov-2.523485_pt1 | contig 10168 bp, 10 predicted proteins | sample MGYA00519868_ERZ827168 | MGnify/ENA primary metagenome ERZ827168 (study PRJEB31778, sample SAMEA3449271) | human gut metagenome | biome: human gut; feature: human-associated habitat; material: faeces | place: United Kingdom | collected 2010/2012 ...
CTTCTTCCAATGCCAGAAGGCCTTCTTTTCGAGATATATTGGATAAATTGATAATATTGGATATGACTTCCGATGCATCACCTACGGATGGTTCTTTCATCGCCAGTCCAATACTCTTTAGGCCGCTGATAAAATCTGCCAGCTTATGGGATGCCAGGGTACCCGCTAAAGAACCACCAATCGTAATAATAACAGATGGAAAATCCATAAAGTCATCGACAATATTACCGCCGGACGACAAAATACCAAAGACAACCATGACCGCGCCTAAGATCAGACCGACTAACGATGCTATATCCAAACTATTCACCGCCTTACATATAAATTACTATATCTTGTGTTTCTCACACAAAAACCCATAGTTACACGTCTATTTAATATTACTAAATTTTATCTGTCTTGTCTACTTGTAATTCCATTTATTTATCATATTTCTACACAAATTGCAAAAATTGAAACCGTAATAGAACAAAAAAAGCCCATTTTATGACAGGCTCTTTTTGCAATACATTTTATCGTTTCAAATTAACTAATTCTTCCAGCAATGTATCCGAAGTTGTAATAATTCGTGAGTTTGCCTGGAAACCTCTCTGGGTTGTAATCATATCTGTAAACTGCTCAGAAAGATCTACATTGGACATTTCAAGCTGTCCTGTTGTCATCTTACCGCCATCTGCTGTAACCTCAACACCAATGCCATCGAAATCACCGGAGTTTAATGTTGTTCCATAACAGTTATTACCAAGACTTTCCAGACCGGATGCATTTGCAAACTGTGCTACCGGAATCTGTCCCAAAAGAACCGTATTACCGTTATCATAATCACCATAAATCTTTCCGGCTCCATCAATGGATACTCCTGTCAACTGTCCGAGTTTCTTTCCGGTTCCATCGGTTGCTTTTTCTGCAGCGCCTTTTTCAAATTCTGCTGTAGAACTTCCACCATTATTCTGGTTCAGTAAATGGCTGAAATCTATAGCAATATTTTCGAAATTATCACCGAGCAGGGACATATTCAGATTGACACCATTGGTTCCTGCAGAATCAATATAACGGAATGTACCATCGCTCGTATTAAACTGCAATGTATAGTTTGTTGTATCATAGGTAAGATTTAACATGCCAGTTGCTGTATCAACTGCCAACTTTCCTGTTGCAGCTGTTGCTGCATCAACACCATAGATATCAGATACGGATCGGAATATCTGTCCACCAGCACCATCGGTAAACTGATATCCCAACTGTCCACCAACCGTCACCGGTGCTCCATCTGCGCCAGTCACCATCGTATATGTCTTTCCATTTTCTGTGTATGTAATTTGTGCCGGATTACCTGTAGTATCCAATGTGTAATTTTTGGCTACAGAGAATGATTTTACAGCTTTTGTATCATTTCCAAAAATCTGATCCAGCGCATTACTACCTGTTGTCGGGTCTACGCCCTGCTGATCCAACCACTCTTTTAAAATATCGTTATTATCACTATCATAAATATTGGTCAATTCCACAGAATAGGTACCTGCGTCTGTATCGACAGCTTTATAAGCAAACTTTGCTGTGTATGAATATCCCAGATTATCAAAAAATGATAAGGTGCGCACATACCCTGCGTCACTTGTTACATTCGTATCATTTTTATCAATCAACCCTGCAACATTTGCCTTTGTAGTAGCCTCAGGTGCACTTGTCATATTATCTGCCTGCATAATACGAAGCGCTGATACGGTATCCTTACGGATATCCCCTGTCAAAGGATCAACCTGCCATCCCATTACAGTATAACCTGTAGATGTCATTGCAAGGTTTCCTGCTCCATCCAGATAAAAAGAACCGGCTCTTGTAAAGAGATTTTCTGTTCCATTATTAACAATAAAGAAATTTGTACTATTACTATCTGTCAGACGAATATCAAAAGCATCGCCTGTAGACTGTGCTGCACCGGAAGAAGTGATACTCACCTTCGTTGCTGCTGTGGCTACACCAAGACCAATCTGCATTGCATTTTTTCCACCTGTTGTTGCTGTAGCTGCTGTCGCTCCTGATGTTGTTTGATACATAATATCCGAAAACGTCGTAGATGACGCTTTAAAGCCAACTGTGTTGACGTTTGAGATGTTATTACCAATAACATCCATCTTTGTCTGGTGGGTTTTTAATCCTGATACACCAGAATATAATGCTCTCATCATAATAAATGACCTCCTAAATTGCTGTGTTGCCGTATCTGTCAGTCAACGGCATTAGCCTCCATAAGGTCCGGCTAAATAATTACAGCTCCGTCTATATTTGTAAATACATTGTCCTCAGACTCTGTCTGATCCATGGCTGTTACCACTGTTTGATTCGGAACATTTACAATAAATGCCAGCGAATCAACAATGACCAATGATTCTTTGATTCCTTTTGCACTCGCTTTTGCCACGCCTGCTTCCAGTCGTTGGCTCTGTTCTGCAGATAGTGCGATATCTCTTTGCTCCAAACGCATATTTGCATGCTTGGAAAACTTGAGTTCCGACGTTGCTTCTGTCGTACTGCCAATTTGCTGTCGTAATACGTCTTCAAACGATACGCCTGTTTCCTTTCCTTTTGTCCTGGTATCATTTTGTTGTAAATACTGCCCAGCCACCTGCTCAATTGAGGAAAAGGAACGATTAATCTGATTCATATCGATTCCTCCTATTCTGTTGTCTCCTCCGGCTTCTTATCAGGTTTACTCTGTGCATCTTTCAATGCCTGTAAGCGTTCTTCTAACTTCTGCAAAGTTGTAATAGCATCCACCGATACAAATTGCTTCTGACCATCTGTCATCGCATCATAGAACTTTCTTGCTTCTTTGATTTTATCTTCATCTGCTGTTGTAAGCGTGTAGACTGTTGGTAACTTTTTCAGCATATCCGTAAATGTCTGTGCATTGAGTACTCCCATGTAATAATCTTCGTCACAGACGCTGTCTAATGTATCAATACTGTACAATTTGTTATTGACAGATAAAAACATTTCATTGTCCTCTGTCATAACGTAATCCACTTTTCCTGATATGTACTGATCATCTTCTTGCAGGATGACATATTTTCCAACCAATGAATTTGCCTGAATGGTAGACATCTGTCCCTGCACTGCCTGCACTGCTTCAATCTGTGAAAAAGATGCAAGTTCGGATACATATTCTGTATTGCTTGTTGGTTCTAACGGATCCTGATATTGCATTTCAGCAACCAGAAGCTTCAAAAACATCTCTTTATCATACGCATTCTTCTTGGTCGATTCATCTGTCTTCTTTTGACTGGCGCTATTATCAACGACCTGACCATTTTTTATTTCCTGTACGATTGCCATGCCTCTCCTCCTTTCTTTTCTTAAGCGGTATAATTTACACTATTTCCCTGTTCCCGCATCATCTTTACTACCAATTCTTCTTCCTGTGTCATCAGCCCTTGCAAATCATCCAACTGATTCATATTGAGATTTCTCATTTTTCTTGCTCGTTGATCCTGCTCCGGCTGCCCCTCTTGCTGTCCTTTTTGTCCATCTTCCAGATTTCTTTCAAACTCATGTGTTCCCACTGAAATCTCGACGGACTGCACTTTTGTCTGTGCCTGGTTCATCTGCTCCTTTAATTGAAACATCTGATTTTCAAGAGCTTCCTTTACCTGTTCATTCTGCGTATAAATATGCGCTTTGACCTGACCATTTTCTTCTGAAACTTCCATCAGTACTTTTCCCAATCCTTCTGGATTTAAAAGCATCTCAACAGTTGTCTTTTCAGACTGTATTGTCGTGCGGCTTGCTTCCACGATCTGATCAATAATCGACTGCACAGATACGCGTTCTCCTGTTGGCAATTCCACTGTCGGTTTTGATATCGCAGAAAATTCTACCTTTGGATCCACTCCCTGCATATGTGCCATCTCCTGCACATTTTCTTTTTCAGTCGAATGCTGACGCTGTTCCAAAAATGATTTGCCACCCTGATCTTCCGTGGTACTTTTTGCTTCCTGACCTACTGTTGTTGTCTCTTCTGGCTGATGTTCTGTGGTGTCTGCTTCCTCTGTTTCATGCATTCCCTTTTGCTGTGCATTCATCTTTTCAGCTACATTTTCTGTTTCGGATGCTGCATCTGTCGTTTCATCCCCTTTTACGGATACATCTGGGTTCTCATCTGGCAGCAGTGCTTCTTTTGTTTCCACCTGTTCCACCATTTCAGACTGTTCATCTGTAATCAACTCCATCATCTGCTGTAATTGTTCCACAGAGATTCCCACATCTTCTTGCAAAGTATCAAACAAACCTGTTATTTGGGAAACAATTTTCGGAAATGAATCACTGACCAAAAGCTCTGAACCACATTCGGCTCCTGTCAACTTGGCTACTAAGGATGCTACATTTGATTGATCTGCCAAATCTAAAAACTGCAAACCAAGTTCTTCCATAGCTTTTTTGATCTGTTCCTCTGTTACATCCAGTTCCTCACCAAGTACTTTTTTTACATCCTTTTCCAGAGTGTCTGTCTTTTCTTTGACATCTGTTGTCTGCGCAAGCTCTTTTTTATTAAGCTTCTTTTGTACTGTGTCCGAACGCTTTGTTTCCATTTGCGGATTCTGCTCCACCTTTTTCGTATCTGGCTTGCTCACCGTGGTTCCCATAAAAGATGTTTTATTTTGACTTGTCTGCATCAGCTGGTCAAAATTCTTTCCGCCGGTATCTTTTACGTTTCCCTGCTTTACATTTCCTGCCATTGCAGTCATAAGCAACGTATTGGATACACCTGTACTTGTCATGGTATCTTCCTCCTTCCATATGCAATTATCAATGTACTCGTTCCTATTGGAACTATATATTCTTAGGGTTCCATCAATTTGGTCACTGCCGCAGCGGTATCCGCATCCATAGCCCCTAGAATATTCCCTCTGGATTGGGCATCCATAGCCCATAGTATTTTGCCAACAAGTTGTAAGTTATCTGTCATTGTGTTAAAAATAGCAGCTGCCTGTTTTGGTTTCATTGATGAATAAGTTGATGCATACGCCTTAATTTCATCATTCTCCTGTGTCTGTTCTACTACCTGTTTGTATATTTCTTCCGCCTTCTGTGGCTCAATACTCTCATAATACTCTTTATATGCACTTATATCGGGTGCTTTGTCCGAAAAAACAACCTCTTGATAGAATTTTTCTTTTTCCTCTTCAAAAGCTGCCTCATTTTGTTTATAATTCTGTAATTCTTGTGATTGTGCTTCCAGATCAGCTACATGCGCATCTGAATCATCTTTGCTCGCCTTGGCATCCGCCAGTTCTTTTTCCAGTTCTTTGATTCTCTTTACCGCATCCTCCACAGAATCATAGGTATACGCTTCGTCTTCCTTCGCATATTCCTGAACATCTGGCAATATCTTGTTGATTACCGGAACATCTTTAAGCACCGGATAAAGCACAGTAGAGCCAAATCCTCCGACATCCATTTTAACAAGAATGCCTAAAATCAACAGCCACAACAATATAATAACCACGGCAATAACACCAATTAACACTTTGCTGCCAAGCGTTTCTTCTTCCTCTTCTACATTTCCGTCTTGCTTTTCTTTCTTCTTTGCTCGTTTTGCTTCTTTTGCAGCTGCCCGTCTTGCCTTCTTATCTTCTTTTTCTTCTGCCATCGTTTTACTCCTGCTCTGTCTCCTTGTTATGATAGGTATAACTTACCAATTCATCTGTCATTTTGCTTTCTTCCGCAAGTAATTCTTCCTTAAATGCTTCAAAAGCCTTTTCCTTAAGATTTTCGTGCGTCTTTCTTTCTTTCATCACTTCATTCAGACGTTTACGAGCCATTTCCAAGTTTCTCTGTGCTGTATGTACGGCAATCATCTGATCTCGAATCATGGATTTCATAGAATCTATTGCCCGTTTACAGGTTTGAATCTCTGCCAGGTTAAGCACACCACAGTTCAATTCTTTCAGTCGTGCCTCATACCCAGCCTGACGGACAAATAATTGTTGTAGTTTTTCCTGTTCTTCTAACAGTTTTGCATTTGCAATGCCATATGCTACCTTTTCCTGTTCCTCCATCTTTTCTTTGATTTCCAGAATGTTTTGCATACGATACCTAAATTTTGCCATCTGTTATCTCTTTTCTATAACATCATGCTGTTTCCTGAAACATCTGTTTCAATGCATCGACAATTTCGTCAAAATCATATTTATCTTCCGTACTTTGACAAAGGAAATCATTCACCTGATCAATTTTAGAAATAGCATAATCAATTTGTTTATTGGAGCCCGTTTTGTAAGCACCAATATTTATCAGATCTTCTGCTTCCTGATACGTTGCCATGACATTTTTTAATTTTCCAGCCATCTGTTTATGTTCTTTTGTCGCTATAGCACTCATCACGCGGGAAATACTTGCCAAAACATCAATGGCAGGATAATGGTTCATTTGCGCTAGTTTTCGTGACAAAACAATATGACCATCTAAAATACCTCTCGCTGTATCGGTAATTGGTTCATTGAAATCATCACCATCCACAAGTACGGTATACAATCCCGTAATGGATCCTTTATCTGAATTTCCTGCACGTTCCAATAACTTTGGCATTTCTGAATACACACTAGGAGGATACCCTCTTGTCACCGGTGGTTCACCGGCTGCAAGTCCGATTTCCCGCTGTGCCATAGAAAAACGTGTCAGCGAATCCATCATTAAAAGTACATCCTTTCCCTGATCACGAAAATATTCTGCAACTGCTGTGGCTGTTTTTGCAGCACACTTGCGAATAGATGCCGGCTTATCTGACGTTGCCACAACCACAACGCTTCTTTTCATACCTTCCGGTCCAAGATCACGCTCAATAAATTCTCTTACTTCACGTCCACGTTCTCCAATCAATGCTATTACATTGATATCTGCCTTGGTATTTCGTGCAAACATACCCATCAAAGTACTTTTTCCAACACCAGATCCGGCAAAAATTCCGATTCGCTGTCCTTTTCCAACTGTAATCAGCCCATCTACCGCTTTTACACCAAGTGGTAACACGTCAGAAATAATCTCTCGATCCATCGGTTCCGGCGGAGTACTGTCCACCGGATATTCTGCTGACAGGTAAAGCTCATCTACATCCGTTGGACGTCCAATACCATCCAATGTATGTCCTAACAAGGCTTCTCCAACCGGTATGGTTAGCGGTGCCTTTGTGTTCTCTACCACAGCGCCAATGCCGATACCATCCACACTGTCAAACGGTGTCAGTAATAAGTGTTTATCACGAAATCCAACAACCTGCGCCATAACTGCCTGTTCCCGATTACCATCCACAAAAATACGACACAAATCGTTTAATTTTGCATCGGGTCCCACAGACTCAATTGTGAGTCCCACCACTTTCGTGACGCGACCCAGACAATCAAAATATGTTTCATTTGTAAGTGCTAAATATTTACTGCGATCAATATCCACGCTATATCTCCATCAACTAAGGGATTTAATATCTTTAGCCAAATTGCGCATCTGTGTATCCATACCACAGTCAAACAATCCACCATCTGTCTCTATCATGCACTGTTTTTCATCCAAAAGCGGATCTAAGACGATGTCAAGCATAACATCCTGTCCTACTTTTTCTTGTAGTTCTTCTTTATGCGCGCGCAAATACTCTAAGTTATTTTCATTCACACGAATCATAAAGGTTTTACTTCCCTCAATATTTGTCAGTGCCTGATCCACACAATGTAGAATAATCTCTTTTTTGTCACCAAACTGAACCAAAAAGACCTTTTCTACCACTTCACAAACCACATCTACCACATCATGTTCTATGGCATTTTGTTTTTCTTCATATTGCTGTTGCAATTGTTCCTGTGAGCGTTGTAATTGCTGCTCCATCTCACGCTGCTTTGCAGCGGCTTCCTGCAGCCCCTGCTCATACCCCTGTTTCTGTCCTTCAGCTTCTGCATGAGACTGCAGAGCTTGCGCCTGCTCATGCGCCTCTGCCAAAATGTTCTCTGCTGTCAGATTTGCATCTGCCAAAATAGCATCCGCCTGGGCTTTTGCTTCTGCCACATAATCAATCTGTGGTTCTTCTGGTTCTACTTCCTCCGGAAGTGCTTCACCTAAGTTAGCTTCCTCTTCTTCCAGATTTTCTCCATCCATCGGGACAAAAGCATCTTCTGCAGCCATTTGATGTAGCTGACGTTTTTTCTCTTCACGCCTTCTTTTCTCAATTTTTTCATCCACCAGTTTGTTTGAGTCAATCACGCATGTTTTTGCCTCTTCTTGTGGAGCCATCTGTACACGATATAAAATATTAGACAACCAGTTCGTCACCTCCACCTCTGGAGATTACAATCTCTGCGGAATCTTCTAACTTGCGGATAATTCCAACAATTTTCTGCTGAGCTTCCTCCACATCCTTCATTCGTACCGGTCCCATGAATTCCATATCTTCCTTGATCATCGTAGCCATACGAGAAGACATGTTTTTGAAAATTGCGGCCTGTACTTCCTCATTTGCACCCTTCAGTGCCACACTCAGATCGCTGTTATCCACATCACGCATAACACGCTGAATGGCTCTGTCATCCAACAACAAAATATCTTCGAATACGAACATCTTCTTGCGGATTTCGTCTGCAAGTTCTGGCTCTTCGATTTCCAAAGACTCCATAATTCGCTTTTCTGTTCCTCGATCTACGGTATTCAAAATAGCAACGATGGCATCCACGCCACCGGCAATTGTGTAATCCTGATTGATCAGAGAAGAAAGTTTTCGCTCTAATACGCGCTCCACTTCCTTGATCACTTCTGGCGAAGTACGATCCATCATCGCGATACGCTTTGCTACATCCGCCTGTTTTTCTGGATCAAGCGCCCCTAAAATCATCGACGCCTGTCCAGGAGACAAATATGACAAAATCATAGCAATCGTCTGTGGGTGTTCATCCTGAATAAAGTTTAAAACCTGTGAAGGCTCTGTCTTACGGATAAACTCAAATGGACGCACCTGCAATGATGCTGTCAGCTTGGTAATCACACGTGTTGCCTCGTCTGCACCCAATGCTTTCTCCAAAAGTTCTTTTGCATAGCCAATACCGCCTTCTGCAATATACTGTTGTGCAAGACACACCTGGTAGAACTCATTGATGACATCTTCCTTTAACTTTGGAGAAACGCTTTGCGTATTCGCAATTTCAAGCGTCAATTCTTCAATTTCATCTTCTTTTAAATGTTTAAAAATAAAATGCACGCTTTTGCGTGCATTCGTTTAATTGTGACTTATCTGTTATTCTGCCGTCGGGCTGTTGCAGTTCATTTTAAAATAAAGGGTAAATTTTTCACCGGAATTTTCTAATGACAAGGCAAGTTCTTTAATTGCCGCCCATACCCGGTTTACACCGCCATCAAGGCGCAGTCCGTATGGGATTTTTTCGTTTTTGGTTTGTGTCGTTCTCTCAAATTCGGCAAAAATATTTTCGCTTTTTTCTCCGCCGTAAACCGCAACCATACATTTTACGGGAAAATCGGCGGCAATTTCTTTTTTAACGGTTGTATCGGAAATATCAAAGCTCTCGGAATTTGAGAAAATTCCCTCAACCGCCGTATGTACGCCTTCGGTATAAGAATTTACAAACAAATTTTCTACTGCTGTCACAACATTTTCCGCACTTCCCCCGTAAACCGTTGAAATCCGGTCGGTGTTGCTGTAAAGCCCTGTTGTATCCGTCTTTTCAAGGGCACCTAAAATGATGGGAATAAATTTGTCCGACATTGGATAAAGTGAAAATCTCGCACCGAAATTTTTCATAATAAACAGTCTCCTAATCCTATTTTATTGGTTAAATTTTAGCCCCATATACAAAATTTGTCAATAATTCTGTTGTGCGGCAACCTGACAGGTGCTATAATAAAGAAAAAACGGAGGTTTGATTTATGGAATACAAGAGGTTTGGCAACAAAATAGTTGTGCGCATGGATATGGGCGAGGAAATTTTGGAACAGCTTAAAGGGGTGGCTTTAAAAGAAAATATAAAGTTGTGCAGTGTTTCCGCCCTTGGCGCCACAAATGATTTTACCGTAGGTGTTTACGATGTGGACAAAAAGTTTTATAAGGCAAACTCCTTTAAAGGCCCCCACGAAATAGTTTCTCTGACAGGCTCGGTGAATACCATGAACGGCGAAT
>ERZ827168.5691-NODE-5691-length-10155-cov-3.220000_pt1 | contig 10155 bp, 12 predicted proteins | sample MGYA00519868_ERZ827168 | MGnify/ENA primary metagenome ERZ827168 (study PRJEB31778, sample SAMEA3449271) | human gut metagenome | biome: human gut; feature: human-associated habitat; material: faeces | place: United Kingdom | collected 2010/2012 ...
ACCAGTCTTAGCTGCGGCTATGAGCAGGTCCGTCTGCCTGCACAGGAAGGCGGGGATCTGAAGGATATCGACATATTCAGCCGCCATCGCGGCCTCGGGTGCCGAATGTATGTCCGTCACTACCGGGATGCCGAACGTGTCGCGGACCTTTGCTAATATCTTCAACGCCTTTTCGTCACCGATGCCCTGAAACGAATCCAGGCGGCTGCGGTTGGCCTTGCGGTAGCTGCCTTTGAAGACATAAGGTATGCCGAGTTCACGGCATATCGGAGCGATGTGAGCGGCGATGTCATAGGCCATCTGCTCACCTTCGATGACACAAGGTCCGGCAAGGAGAAAGAAGTTGTTGTTGGCGTATACCGCCTGACCATGAAAAGTAACAGCGACAACTTCCGCCAGAGTTCCATTCAGGGTGTCATGAAACGCATCAAAGCCAAAGGTGCAACTGTAATTATTTATGAGCCGACGTTGAAAGATGGCGAGAAGTTCTTCGGTAGCGTAGTAGTTAATGATTTGGACGAGTTTAAGAAGCAGAGTCAGGCCATCATTGCAAACCGTTATGATAAATGCTTGGATGATGTGGAGGAAAAAGTTTATACAAGAGATATTTTCCAGAGGGATTAATGGAGACAATAGAATGGCGCAGAAAGGAGAACGGACAGTGATAAGAATATTACAAGTTGTAAATGACATACATCGCGCTGGGTTGGAAACGATGCAGATATCATGGTAGACATACACAGTTTGTCGAAGTGCTTCCGAATACAGGAACCAGCAGCCGAAATCAGAGTATTTTAGAATTGACTGGACTGACAAATAGAATCGTTCGAGATTTGAATGATTTTTCATATATCGATCAGGAGATTGATTTTAAGGAAGCGAATGAAAAGATTGGTATAAGTAGAATAGAATCCATTCGGATTTTAGAGGAAATGCTAACAGAGCAGATTGGAATTTGACCGTAAGGGTAGTGGAGGATGAACGAATGAATATAGCTATTATATCTCACAGTGCCGGTGGTGGTGGAGCAGAACGTGTGGCTGTTAATTTGGCAAACCATTTATTGAACGAGAACGAGGTGTTTTTCTGTGCCGTACATTCAGATAGAAGGGAATATTATTTGGATCCGAAAGTTCAATATGATTATATAGGAACAGAAAGAAGTGGATTTAGAGGGCAGCTATCTATTGCTATTAATCTGAGAAAATACATAAAGAAAAATAATATAGAAGTCATGATTTCTTTAGATATTTCAGTTGAGGGTATTTTCTTAATTGGCAATAAAAAACTTTTTAAAATATATTCCTTGCGGAATGATCCGACAAAGGTCTTTAATAGTGGGCTTAAAAAGATCCTTAGTAATTTAGTGTATTGGGATGCGGATAAAATCGTATTTCAAACCCCAGATGCCAGAGATTATTTTTGCCAAAAGATCCGTGAACATGGAGTCTTGATTCCAAACCCTGTGAAGAGCGGATTACCCTACTGGAATGAAGAAAACCACCGAAAAGAAGTTGTGGCTGCATGCCGTATGGCCAAACAAAAGAACCTTTTTATGCTATTGGACGCATACCGTATTGTTTGGGAAAAGCGGCAGGACTATAAACTTTCGATTTACGGAGAAGGGGAGCTGAAGGAAGCCCTTGTGAGGTACGCTGAGCAGTTGGGCATTTCGGAGGCGGTGAAATTTCACGGTTTCTCCAGTGAAATTCACAAAATTATGGCCGAATCGGCTATTTACGTTTCTTCCTCTGACTATGAAGGTATTTCGAATTCCATGTTGGAAGCGTTGGCAATTGGAATTCCGGCGATATGCACGGATTGCCCGGTAGGTGGCGCCAGAATGTATATTCGTGACGGGGAAAATGGTTATTTGATTCCTGTAGGAGATGCGGATGTGATGGCTGATCGTATGCTCGCCTTAATGGAAGACAAAAAACTTGGAGAATCTTTTTCTAAAGAGTCTGTTAAAATTCGTGAAGAACTCACAGACGATAGGATTTTTGGTATGTGGAAAGCGTTGCTGGTTCGATAAGTTTCTCCGTAACTTGATTAAATGCGAGATCAAGCTGGATTGTCTTTGTGAAATTTGAAGCAATCGGAAAAGGAGAATAGAATGGAAATCAGAATTAACAAATCGGCGATTACACAATATTTATTGATATACCTCATGTTCATAATTCCTGGAAGTTGTTTATTTGCAAAGTACTGGACAGGAACTATGAAGTATTTTGTATTACTTATAATATATGCTGCCTTGATTGCTTTTAAGAAAAAATATCAATCTCGGTATTCGATTTGCTTTCTTTTATTATTGTTGTTCTTTACTGTATTTTCTAGATTTTTGATTGGTGGTGTAGGACTTTCTGCGTGGTGTCAGTTTGCTGTATGTATTCTTAGCACACAAATTGCTATTTGTTGTGATAGAAAAAATTTTTTAAATAGATGGATTCAAACTGTTGAATTTTTTGCAGCAATTAGTATTGGGTTTTGGGCCGTCTTTTGTATTGCACCGAATTTAGTCAACCTTTGGCCGGCTCAATCTTTTGATACTCAGGCGCTGGGAACAGCAGGTTGGGAAACATATTGGCATGGTAAAGGAGTACTTCTGTATAGCTACTTGGAAATTCATCCCACAAGAAATTGTGGCATTTTCACTGAACCAGGAGTCTACCAGATTGTTTTGAACATGACATTGTTTGTGTTACTGTTTTGGAAAGATAAACTCTCTTTTGCAGCGGAAAGACGATATAGAAGATGCTTAAATATAATCTTAATAGGAATTATTACAGCTCAATCGACGACAGGTTATTTGGGATTGATTCTCATCTTGTTTTTCTTTTATTTTACTCATCAAGAATATGAGGTGAGCCGAGTTAAATTTTACTTAATGGGATTGGTTTTTATTGCTCTCGTTGTTTTATTTGTAGATTATGCAACAAGAGCAAATGATAGTATTTTGTATAAACAGATTATCGAAAAACTATTTGGATCTTCTGGTAGCGGTTTTGATGTATCATCGGGGACAGGCCAGTATAGATTAGGAACCATGATAGTTAGTCTTGCAACCGTTTTTCAGCATCCATTGGGAGTAGGATATGACGCGTTCTATGCAGCACGGAATGCTTTTGGAAGTGGTTTAGTAGCAGCAAGTCTTTTAGCTTATGCTGCTGTTTATGGGATTATCCCATGGTTGATAGTTCTTGGAATGATATTCACGCCGGTGTTTAGACATCAAAGAAGAGCAGTTGCATTTTTGTATGTTTTGCTTTTTGTAAATACTACTTTGGCGCAAACAGATTTGATATATCCAGCATTTTTCATGATTCCAATGTATTTGGTAGCAACTAAGAATATGAGGAGGTGACAATAACCGATGAAGAAAACTCTTATGATATGCTCTAACGAAAATGCGTACTATTTTGATCATGCCCATATTCCGGGATTATCAATTAGAGGACTCTTTAAGAACCACGCTGAGTTCAATAATCCTGTACTCAAATTTCTCAGAAAAGCGAAATCGAGATGGACATGTTTCTTTTATCAGGATTGGTTCGAAAATATTGATTCATATGAAAAAATAATTGTATTAGATGTGGCTTTTTCCTATGATTCTCAACTTCTACGAAATATTGCACAGAAAGCTACGAATTCGAAGTTGTATTTTTATTCCTGGAATATAGCAAAAGATGAATCAAAATTTGAAATTACTTATAATGCGGTAAAGGATTCCGGATTTCAGTTTTATTCATACGATAGAGGAGAGTGCGAAAAGTATGGTTTGAAGTTCAATACAATCATGTATGATCGCACCTTGACTTTGCAGACAGCTCATGAACAATATGATACTTTGTTCCTTGGATATTTAAAAGACAGGAAGGAAGATATTTTATCGTTATACGATATGTTTACTTCTGCAGGATTAACCCCAAGATTTGTTATTGTTAGTAATGGAGAAAGAAAAGAAAAATTTCCATTTGAATATCGAGATGATTATGTAGGGTACTACGATTATTTAAAGATGGTCGGAACCAGTCGTGCCATATTAGATATTGCGCAACAGAAACAAGATGGATATTCGATGAGAGTGATGGAGGCAATCTTTTTTAATAAAAAACTTGTTACAACGAATACTGCGGTTAAACAATCAGTATTTTATGACGAAAATAATATCTTCATTGTTGACTTAAAAACAACTACTGCAGATGAACTTCAAGCTTTCTTTGCAAAGCCTTTTAGAAACTACAGTGACGAAGTTCGAGAATATTATTCCATAGAAGCGTGGGTTGACCGCTTTACCGAGTAGCTTTTGAAAGGAGCAGACTGTGTGGATATAAAGAAAAAAATTCGTAGAAAGATAGAATTATACAATTTTAAGCGAAATCATAGAGGTTTGTATGTCGATGGTTCTTTACAGCTTCGGCTTCCCAAGTATATATCATGCGGTTCCAATATCGCGATAGGAGAGAATAGCAAACTCTTGTGCTGGGATTCTTACAATGGTAAGAAATTTGAGACTTCTCCCTCAATTATAATTGGATCTGGGGTACGTGCAACGCGGAACTTGACGATTCAATGTGCCAATAGAGTTCAAATCGGTGATAATGTGCTGATAGCGTCTGATGTTTTCATCATAGATTATAATCATGGAAATTCGCCACTTACAAAGAATTACCGAGATAATCCCTTAAATATTTCGGGGGGGGGGCGTAACAATTGAGAATGGGGTTTGGATTGGGAATAATGTTATTATTCTTCCAAATGTAACAATAGGGGAAAAAAGTATAGTGGGTGCTGGTTCTGTAGTAACGAAAAGTATTCCTGCATACTCAGTTGCAGTAGGTAACCCAGCTCATGTTATTAAGCATTTTGATTTTGAGGCTAATATATGGATAGAGGATTAGAATGAACAAAATATTAGATAAAATAAAGAATGTGCCCATCGGAGTAAAAGCGGCAACAGTGTATACCTTGGCATCTGTTTTTTCAAAAGGGCTGGCAATTATCACAGTACCAATTTTTACGAGAATCATGTCTACTTCTGAAATTGGTGTAGTTAATTTATATAATTCGTGGAATTCCATGTTGAATGCAGTAGTGACGCTTTCATTAACGTCTGGAGGTTATTCTGCCGCATTAAAAGAGTTTGGAAAAGAGAGAGATCAATATCAGTCATCGGTATTATCATTAACGTCTTTTGTTGCGTTAATTGTTGCTTTTATTTATATAATATGTCCGTCTTTTTGGAATGGACTGACCGGTCTGTCAACAGATTTAATGGTCTTGATGCTGATTGGTTTTTTTGTAGCCCCAGCATATGATTTTTGGCTTGCTAGACAGCGGTACGAATATAAATATAAACTTGCGGGCAGTTTAACAGCTATTACAGCTCTTCTTGCATCGTTATGTGCTGTAATGATTGTGCTTCACATGAACGCTAAGGAACTGTCTGACGTGGCGAATGGACGACTCTATGCATCGAATATCGTATCTTATATTATTTACGGAATTTTGTGGTGCATCATTATTTTTAGAGGGAAAACATTTTTCAATAAGAAATATTGGAAATTCTCCTTACAATTGAGCATTCCTTTGATTGGATATGCCTTAGCTGCACAGGTTCTTAGCGTATCGGATCGGATGATGATTAGCAAAATGGTGGATAATAGTGCAGTTGGAATTTATAGTACTTTGTATACCGTTAGTTCGATATCTTTACTGGTATGGAGTGCGATAAATGCTTCTTTTATACCATATCTGTATCAGAATATTGAGTCAGATAAGAATGAAATAAAGAAATATTCACTTTTGCTTATGGGCGCTTATGCGATTGTGGCTGCATTATTAACATTCTTTGCTCCTGAAATTGTAAGAACATTAGCTACTGAGGAATATTATGAAGCGATTTATATTATGCCACCTATTGCTGGCGGTGTGTTTCTGACATGCGTATCCAATATGTACTCGAATATTATGATTTACTATAAGAAAACTCAATATATTATGTATGCTTCGATAGCTGCGGCAGCTACCAATGTTGTTTTGAACTATTTTTGTATTGCGAAATTTGGTTATATGGCTGCGGCATATACTACTCTGGTTGCGTATATCGTATTAGCTCTTGGAGAGGCTGTTTGTGCTCATGTGGTATGTAAAAAAGAGAGAGGTGCCAACTACGAGGTATACAACGATAAAGCGGTTGGATTGATGGCGGTTATGGCCATTCTACTATGCTTGAGCGGATTAATTTGGTATCAGTATGCTGTTTTAAGATATGGAATTATTATAGCTGGCTGTGCGGTTGGTGCCGTACTGGGATATAGAGTTATAAAAATGAGGAAGGTGAAGCAGTAATGTTATACAAGATTATAGGTGCTCTTGTTTTTCCGGCATTCTTTTGTTACCGAAACAATTCCTTGCTGAAAGAGGATATGAAGCGCTATCGGTAAATATAAAGGAAATGCATCCGCTGACGGCTATCAACTCATGGATGGAACTCAGTTAAATCTAAGTGAAAAAGATCAGAAGTGGATGGGCTTAAAAGACACATTCAAATTCTAAAGGAGGAACCAAAATTGAAAATATTAGTGACTGGTGCAAATGGATATCTGGGACAGGGGATTGTAAGAAGTATCTTGAATAATGGCCATTGTGTTGTAGCTACGGATTTTAACACCCAGTTTGTAGATGAGCGTGCAGAAAGAATTGCCTGCAATTTATTTGAAGTTGATAACCCGTATAGTTTCTTTGGCGAACCTGATGTGCTTCTCCATTTGGCATGGAGAGACGGGTTTGTTCACTATTCCAGTGCGCATATTGAAGATCTTCCTAAGCACTATGCGTTTATTAAAAAAATGGTTGATGGAGGTATTCAACAGGTTGCTGTTATGGGAAGCATGCACGAAATTGGCTTCTTTGAGGGTAGCATAAATGAAAGCACCCCTTGTCATCCTACGACTCCGTATGGAATTGCAAAAAACGCATTACGCGACTTAACACAAATGTTATGTAAGCAAAAAAATATTGTGTTCCAGTGGCTACGTGGCTATTATATTGTTGGTAATTCTAAGTTTGGCAGTTCAATATTCTCAAAGATTACAGCGGCCGTAGATGAAGGAAAGACAGAGTTTCCATTTACCTTGGGTCAAAATCAATATGACTTTATTGACTACCCTGATTTCTGCGCACAGGTTGCCGCAGTAGTTGGCCAGAAAAATGAGCAAGGGATTATTAATATTTGCTCAGGCAAACCAGAAAAATTGGCAGATAGAGTTGAGCGCTTTATTAAGGAAAATGATTATAGAATTAAGCTGCAATATGGAGCATTTCCAGATAGACCGTATGACTCCAAGGCAATTTGGGGTAATGACACAAAAATCAGAAAAATCATGGAGAACCAGACAAATTAAACGATAGACCAGCTAATGACGCGTTTTTGCCGCGTAGAATGGGAACTGTATCATGGGCATAATAAATAAAATATGGAAATGTATAATGAAGCGCCAAAACCCGATGCGGTATGCTCGCAAGATGGGCGTAGTGCTAGGTGAAAACTGCAGACTTATTGGATTACCAGATTGGGGTAGTGAGCCATGGTTGATTTCTATTGGAAATCATACAGAGGTTTCCTTTGATGTAGCTTTTATAACTCATGATGGTGCTACCTGGTGTTTTAGAGATCAAGATGAGTATAAGGGAACATTAAAATTCGGAAGAATTCGAATTGGGAATAACTGTTTTATTGGTGCCCGCAGTACGATTTTACCAGGTGTTACAATTGGTGATAATAGTATCGTGGCAGTGGGAGCGGTGGTGAATAAAAGTATACCCTCCGGAGAAGTGTGGGGGGGTACCAGCCCATTACATCATGAAAACAAAAGACTATGCAGACAAGTGTAAAGAAAATACTCCTATCTATGATTTAGAAAACTATCGGAAGAATTTTCGTGAGGAGGTTAATTTGATCTGCGATAGGATGGAACATAGCATGTGAAATAAGGGATAGGGTCCGACAGCGAGGATAGTCTAGGTAATTAGGAGAATATTATTGGGTTCCATTGGGGTCAGACCCCATGAAGAAGAAATAATTTTTTTCTAAAGAAACTATAAACGAAAATGAGAGCATAGGCTACTGGCGCTGCTTTAATAATCACAAAAATCTTTGTGGAAGGCACGTTGAGTAGGCTTCAAGGCATGGAAAGGAGAGAGGATGAAAACAACATTACTTATCATGGCAGCCGGAATCGGCAGCCGCTTCGGAACAGGAATTAAACAGTTGGAGCCGGTGGATGATGCTGGACATATCATCATGGACTACTCAATCCATGATGCGATTGAGGCTGGTTTCAATCATGTGGTATTTATTATCCGTAAGGATATTGAGAAGGAGTTCAAAGAGGCCATCGGTGATCGTATTGCTTCCATTTGCTCCAATCATAATGTAACTGTGGACTATGCATTCCAAGATATCAACGATATTCCGGGAGAACTTCCGGCAGGCCGTACAAAGCCGTGGGGAACCGGACAAGCTGTGCTTGCTGCTAAAAATGTGATTGATACCCCGTTTATCGTTATCAATGCAGATGATTACTATGGAAAGACTGCATTTAAGCTTATTCATGATTATCTTGTATCAGATAAAGCTGATTCAGGAAAATATGAATTCTGCATGGCAGGTTTTATTCTTGGTAATACTTTAAGTGATAATGGAACTGTTACAAGAGGAATCTGTGCAGTGGATGAGAATGATTATCTGACGGATGTTATGGAAACCTATGAAATCAAAAAAACAGAGGATGGAGCAGAATCACAGGGAAATAAAATAAATGTGAATTCGCATGTATCTATGAATATGTGGGGATTGACACCGGAATTTGTGGGACTTTTGGAAGAAGGCTTTGTAGAATTCTTTGAAAATATCAAGGGAGACGAAGCAAAAGAACTGAAAGGAGAATACCTGCTTCCAATCTATATTGACGAGCTTTTGAAAAAAGGAAAAGTAAGTGTCAAACTTCTGGAGACACAGGATAAATGGTTTGGTGTTACTTATAAAGAAGATAAACCTGTTGTAGTAGAGTCATTTGCAAAATTGATCGCAGATGGCGTATATCGAAAAGATCTGTTCTCAGATCTGCAGGCATAAAATCCGGAGTCAGATATCCGAGACATAGTAAAGAATCAAAAAGACAGGAAAAAATATGACAGAAAACAGGATGAAGAGAAAAAAGACAGGAATAATCTGGCTGATCTTTACGATCATCTGGATGTCAGTGATTTTTTCTTTTTCGGCTAAAAAAGCGGTAGAATCGGAGGGAATGAGCCATTCGGTAGGAAAAGAGATCGGGAGGCTGATAGTCCCGCAATTTACATCCTGGTCAGAAGAACGGCAGGAGCAGTTTGCGAAAATGATTGATTTCCCGGTACGCAAATGTGCGCATGCAACAGAGTACGCGGTCCTTGGTGTGCTGATACTGAGGACGGCGTATTCTTTTTCGGAAGACAGCGGGAAACGGTCCATGCTGATCTGCTGGTGTGCAGGTACAGCATATGCGGCAAGTGACGAATTACATCAGTTGTTTGTGCCGGGCAGGAGCTGTCAGTTCAGAGATGTATGCATCGATAGTGCCGGTGTATTGGCGGGAGTATTAGTATTTAGCTTGATAAAGCATGAAATCGTAAAATATAAGGAAAAGAAAAAATCTTGTAAAAACTAAGAAAAAAGTGGCAGAAAACGTGAAAAAATCAAGGAAAATCCCTTGACAAGTATCATGATTCGTAATAAACTAAACAAGCGTGCATAGGAACGTTTTGTTTTGATGTACGACTATTCACAAGATGAATAAGCAACTTATTATAATCGTAGGAGGTGAAAGAAATGCCAACATTTAACCAGTTAGTAAAAAAAGGACGTCAGACATCTGTAAAGAAGTCTACAGCACCGGCACTTCAGAAAGGATACAACTCTTTAAAGAAGAGAAGCACTGATACTTCTGCTCCACAGAAGAGAGGTGTTTGTACAGCTGTTAAGACTGCTACACCTAAGAAACCTAACTCAGCTCTTAGAAAGATCGCCAGAGTACGTCTGTCTAACGGAATCGAAGTAACAAGCTACATTCCAGGAGAGGGACACAACCTTCAGGAGCATAGCGTTGTTCT
>ERZ827168.5695-NODE-5695-length-10144-cov-5.677173_pt1 | contig 10144 bp, 11 predicted proteins | sample MGYA00519868_ERZ827168 | MGnify/ENA primary metagenome ERZ827168 (study PRJEB31778, sample SAMEA3449271) | human gut metagenome | biome: human gut; feature: human-associated habitat; material: faeces | place: United Kingdom | collected 2010/2012 ...
ATGTTTCGTTTAATCCTCCACCTTGTTTTTTAATTATAATTCCTTCAAATACTTGAATTCTTTCTTTGTTTCCTTCTTTTATTCTTACATGAACTTTAACAGTATTACCAACTTTTAATTCTGGTATTTTATTTTTTAGTTGTTCATGTTCAATAGATTTTATTATATCCATTTTAGAATATCCTCCTTCTTTTATTATTGAGCGGTGCTACTTAAAGCACTTCATTTTTGATTTTATTTAATATTGCCTTATCTTCTTCAGACAATTCTATTTTTTCCAAAAGTTCTGGTCTTTTTAGAAAAGTATTTTTTAAAGATTGATATTTTCGCCAATCTTCAATATTCTTATGATGTCCTGAAATTAATACATCTGGAACCTTTTCATTTTCGAAAAGTTCTGGTCTTGTATATTGTGGATATTCAAGTAATCCATTAGAAAAAGATTCTTCTTCAATTGATTCTTTATTTATAATTCCGTCAATATATCTACTTACAGAATCTATAAGTACCATTGCTGGAATCTCTCCACCTGTTAATACATAATTACCTATTGAAATTTCTTCATCAACAATTTTATCAATTGCTCTTTGATCAATTCCCTCATAATGTCCACATAAAATTATTAAATGTTGTTCTTTGCTTAAATTTTCTACCACTTGCTGATTCAAAACTTTTCCTTGTGGTGACATATATATAACTTTAGCGTTTTTCTTTTCTTTTATAGAATTGTAACTATCTAAAACTACATCAGGTCTTATTACCATACCTGCTCCGCCACCATATGGAGTATCATCTACTTTTTTGTGTTTATCTTTTGAAAAATCTCTAATATTTATTAAATTAATATCTATTAGTTCTTTCTCTTGTGCTCTTCCTAAAATGCTTTCTTTTACAGGTGTAAACATTTCTGGAAAAAGAGTCAAAACATCAAATTTCATTTTTTCCTCCATTATAATAATCCATTTATTATGTGTACAATTATTTTTCTATTTTCTATATTTATTTCTTTTATGACATCTTTTATAGCTGGAAGCAAAATTTGCTTTCCTAATTCATTTTTTACAACATATATATCATTACTACCTGTATTATAAATATCTTCTAATTTTCCAAGTAATTCATCTTCATCTGTATAAACATCTAATCCTAATAAATCTACTATATAATAAGTACCTTCATCTAGATCTTTTTCATCTTTTCTATTTACTAAAATATAGCTATTTCTTAAACTTTCAGCATCTTCAACTTTATCAATACCTTTAAATTTAATAAGCACCATATTTTTATGATATTTAACCTCTTCAATTTCAAGTTCATACTTTTGAGATTTGTTTTTAATATATACTTTTTTTAAATCATCAAATCTGTTAATATTATCAGTAAATGGATTTACTTTTACAAATCCTTTTATTCCAAATGTATTAACTATTTGACCAATTTCTAAAAATTCTTGCATAAATTACTCCAACTATCCTATAAATTCAATTGATACTTTCTTTTGTTCTTTGCTTGCTACTGCTTTTAATACTGTTCTTATTGATTTAGCAAGTCTACCTTGTTTTCCTATTATTTTGCCCATGTCTTCTTCAGCAACTCTTACTTCAAATATAATAGACTTTTCTCCATCAAGTTCTTTTATTTCTACTGAATCTTTATTATCTACTAAATTTAATATAATTGTTTCTAGAATTTCTTTCATTGTCTTTCCTCCACTCTATCTTATATGATAAGTGCATTTAGAAAATACTATTTTGCTTGTTCAATTAAAGCTTTAACAGTATCTGTTGGCTTAGCACCATTTTTTATCCATTTTTCTACTTTTTCTTTATCTAAAACTATTGTAGATGGGTTTGTCATTGGATCATATGTACCAATTTGTTCAACTATTTTACCATCTCTTGGAGATCTAGAATCAGCAACTACTATATGATAAAAAGGAGCTTTTTTCTTTCCTTCTCTTTGTAATCTTATTTTTACCATTTTATTCACCTCCCTAAACTATACTATCTATATTTTTAAAATTAATAACAATTTATATTTTAAAGTTTTTTAAATCATCTGGGTTCATGCCTTTCATTAACTTTTTCATAGTTCCTTTATTTTGCATTTGCTTCATCATTTTTTGTGTCATTTCAAATGATTTTATAAACTTATTAACATCTTGTACTGTTGTTCCACTACCTTTTGCAATTCTTTGTCTTCTACTTGCATTTAATAATTTTGTATTTCTTTTTTCTTTAGTAGTCATAGAACATATCATTGCTTCTATTTTTACAAATTCTTTATCATCAACTTTTAAATCTTTTATTTGACTCATACCTGGAATCATTTTTAATAATGATGAAAATGATCCCATTTTCTTTACTTGTCTTAATTGTGCTAAATAATCATCTAAATCTAGTTCTTTTTTTCTTAGTTGTTTTTCTAATTTTTCTGCTTCTTCTAAATCAAATGCCTCTTCAGCTTTTTCTATAACAGAAAGCATATCTCCCATCCCAAGTATTCTTGATGTCATTCTATCTGGGTGAAATACTTCTATGTCACTTAGCTTTTCTCCTGTTGCTGCAAATTTTATTGGTCTTCCTGTTACTTTTTTTACAGATAATGCAGCACCACCACGAGTGTCACCATCCAATTTTGTAAGTACTATTCCATCTATTCCTAAATTGTCATTAAAACTTTGTGCAACATTTACTGCATCTTGACCTGTCATAGAATCTACTACAAGTAAAATTTCATGTGGTTTAATATTTGCTTTTAGATTTCTAAGTTCTTGCATTAACTCTTCATCAATATGAAGTCTACCTGCTGTATCTATTATAATTACATCATTTAGTTTTGATATTGCAACATTTACCGCTTGTTTTGCTATATGAACAACATCTTTTGATTGTTCATTTGCAAAAACTGGTATATTAAGTTGTGCTCCTACTACTTGCAATTGTTTTATAGCTGCTGGTCTGTAAACATCACAAGCAACTAATAATGGCTTTTTACCTTGTTTTCTTATTAAATTAGCAAGTTTTCCAGCTGTAGTAGTTTTACCAGAACCTTGTAAACCAACAAGCATTATTATTGTTGGAGGGTTTGGTGTAAAATTAATTTTACTTTCTGTTCCTCCTAATAATTCTATCATTTCATCTTTAACTATCTTTACTACTTGTTGTCCTGGCGTTAAAGATTTTAGTACTTCTTCTCCTAAAGCTTTTTCTTGTATAGTAGATATAAATTCTTTTACTATTTTGTAATTTACATCTGCCTCTAAAAGTGCAAGTTTTACTTCTCTTAACATTTCTTTTAAGTCTGATTCTGTAATTCTTGACTTTCCTCTAATTTTTCTTGTTATTTCTTGTAATCTAGAAGATAATCCTTCAAAAGCCATAAGTTTTCTCCTTTTTTAAACTAAACAATTTAATTCTTTTTTTATACTGTCTAATATGTGTTCTATTTTTTTGTCTGATGAGTTTTTTTGTATTTTAGTAAGTTCTTCCAATACTGATTGGATTTTTTGTTCTTGTGTTAGTGTCTTTTTCATAAACAGTAACTTTTCTTCATATTCGAAAAGTTTTTTCTCTCCCTTCTTTATTATATCTCTAACAGCTTGTCTTGTAATATTATTATTTTCTGCTATTTCTGATAGAGAATAATCATTATTATAGTAGTCATTTAAAAATTCAAATTGTTTTTCAGTTAAAAGTTTGCCATACAACTGGCATAACATACTTATTTCAACTTTTTTTTCCATTCTACTACCTCTTTAATTTGTAATGCTAATATACTTTACACTATTTTTCTTTATTTGTCAAGGGATTTGAATAAAAAAACGCTAAATTTTTAATAAATTTAACGTTTTTTATTATTATTTACTTAATTTTTTAACGACCTTTTTGAAAAAATTCATCCTTCATTGACAACTTTATTCTTTCATATAATTTGCAATCAATTTTTTTAGATAAATATTTTTCCATCTTGGAATTATCTATTAATAATTCTTCTTTTTTATCTTTAGTTAGTTTTTTTATATTATACTCTAATTTTGACGCTAGCATTCTATCTTCACTTCTCCATGCTGCTTCTAATTTTTTAGCACTATGTCTAAAAGTATATTTAGCACATTTATCACTTTTACTAAAATGTTCTTCCATTCTTCTTTCTAAATCTGTGGTTATTCCAGTATATAAAGAATTATCAACACATCTTAACATATATGTATAATACATTTTTCTCTCCTCTAAGTACTATTTATTTTTTAACAATTCTCCTAATGGTTTTCCTTCGTTTAATCTTTTTATTGTTTCTGCGAATAATGGGGCTATAGATAAAATTGTTATTTTGTCTATTTTCTTTTCATCAGTTATTGGAACTGTATTACTTAAAATAACTTCTGTTACATTTGACTCTTTTATTCTGTCTATTGCAGATCCTGAAAGTATTCCATGAGTTGCTCCAACAAAGATTTGCTTTGCACCATTTTTTTCTAACACTTTTACTGTTTCCATTATAGATCCCGCAGTATCTATTTCATCATCAAATATAACCGCACTTTTTCCAGTAACATTTCCTATAACATTACTTGCTATAGCTTGATCATTGTTTCCATCTCTTCTTTTATCTATTAATGCTAAAGGACATTGTAAATATTCTGAATATTTATAGGCTTTTTTTGAACTTCCTGCATCTGTTGCAACTACTACCATATCTTCTAATTTTTTTTTCTTAACATATTCTTGCAATAAATTTTGAGCACTTAATCTGTCACAGTTTATATTATTAAAATATGCTTGTATTGCTGGATTGTGTAAATCACAAGTTATAACTCTTGTTGCTCCAGCTGTTTCTATTAATGAAGCCATTAATTTAGCTGTAATTGGAACTCTTGGTTGATCTTTTTTGTCTGATCTAGAATAAGGGAAATATGGTAATACTACATTTATTCTAGCGGCTGATGCTCTTTTCAATGCATCTATCGCAATTAACAATTCCATTATTCTTTCATTTTCTGGTGGTTTTATAGTTTGAATTAAATATACATCTTGATCTCTTACTGTTTCTAAAACTTGTACAAATGTATTATCATTTTTAAATTTCATAAACTTAATTTGTCCCATTTCTAGTCCTAAATAATCACATATTTCTTTTGTAAATTCCTCTGCAGAGTTACAAGCAAATATTTTAATATTTTTCATATTTTCCTCCTCATATACTTTATTTTTTGTTATATCAATTCTAATTTAATCATAAAAAAATTTATTTTTCAATAAATAACTCATTTAATTTTTTATTTTACATATATAAATATTAAAGGGGGTTTTTATGAAACAGAATAACAAGTTTTTACTACAGATTTTTATTATTAATACTTTAATTGAATTTGTTTTAGGTACTTTACTTCATTTTACATTTGAGTGGTCAAATAACAATCTAATTGTTGGAGCATTTAGTAGTGTTAATGAAAGTACTTGGGAACATTTAAAATTAGTATTTTTCCCAATGTTTTTAACAACAATTATTGGTTTATTTTTTATTAGAAAAATCTATCCAAATTATATTTGTAGCAGATTATTATCAATTGTTGCATCAATATCATTTATAGTTATTTTCTTTTATACATACACAGGAATAATCGGAACAAACTTTGCTTTTTTAGATATACTTAGTTTTTTTATAGCTGTATTGATTGGCGAATTTATTACATTTAAAACTATTAACAATAATTCTAAATGTAATACAATCCTATCTTCTATACTTCTATTAATTTTATTGTTATGCTTTATATTATTTACATATTTTCCTGTTAAAATTGGATTGTTTAAAGATCCTGTAACAAATTCTTATGGAATAGTTGAAAAGAACACTTAATTTAAAGTGTTCTTTTACATTTTATTTTCTTAATTCTGCATTACATTTTTTGCTAACTGTTTGTATTATTTTTTCCATTACAGCATTTATTTCCTCATCTGTTAATGTTTTCTTTGGATCTTCAAAACTTAATGAATATGCTATTGATTTTTTATCTTTGTCTATATTTATTCCTGTATAAACATCAAATACTTCTATATCTGTTAGTAATGATCCTCCTCCGTTTTTTATTGCCTTTTCTATTTCTTTAGATGGTAATTCTTTATCTACCATGAATGCAATATCTTTTTTAACTCCTGGGAATTTAGAGATTTCTTTATATTTCATTTTTCCAACTTTTTTCTCAAATAATTTATCTAAATTTATTTCTAATACAAATACATCATCACTTGTAATTGTTGGATGTATTTTTCCCATTATTCCAACAATTGTACCATTTACATTTATATATGCAGTTTGACCTGGGTGCATTTCTTGTGGTATTTCTGCATTCCTTTCAAAAGAATATCTTCCTTCATACCCTAAATAATTTAATACTTCTTCTGCAATTCCTTTTACAATATAAAAATCTACATTCTTTTTATTATTTAGTCCTAAATAGTATTCTCCTGTTGCTAATACACATAATTTTGTATCTTCTCCATATATATCTTCTTTTTTATAGAATCCTTTTCCTATTTCAAAAATTGATATATCTTTTTGATATCTAGCTTTATTATATTCATATATTTTGTATAATGATGGTATCATACTATATCTTAATGTGTTTCTTTCTTCTGTTATAGGATCTAATAATTTCAATTCTTCAAAACTATCTGTTGTGTATTTTTTTACATCACTATCATTTATTAAAATATAAGATAATGTTTCGTTTAATCCTAATGCTATCATTTTATTTCTTAATTCACGCATTTGCTTGTTATAACTTCCTTGTTTCATATTTACAACAGGAAGTTTTCCTTCTATGTTGTCAACTCCATATATACGACTTACTTCTTCTATTAAATCTTCTTTTATAGATATATCTAATCTTCTACTTGGAACATCTACAATTACACTTTTTTCTTTTTCTGTGTATGTAAATCCTAATTTTCTAAATACATTTAAAATATCTTCTTTTGGTATTTCTGTTCCTAAAACATCATTTATATTTTTGTATTCAATTTCAATTTCTTTGTCTGTTACATTTGTTTTGTCATATACAACTTTTCCTGCAACAATAGTAGCATCTGCATATTTTTCTAATAGTGTACATGCTCTTTCCATTGCCAAATATGTTCTTTTAGGATCTAGTCCTTTTTCAAATCTATTACTTGCTTCACTTCTTACAACCTTTTTAGATGTTTTTCTTACTTTTACAGAATCAAATATTGCTGATTCTATTATTACATTTTTTGTTGTTTCTTCTACTTCTGTTGTTAATCCTCCCATAACACCAGCTAAACCAATTGATTCTTTATCTGTTGCAATTACTATATCTTGTTTGTCTAATTCTCTTTCGATATTATCTAATGTTGTTAATTTTTCATTGTCATTTGCCATTCTTACAATTATTTTATCACCTAGTCTATCTGCATCATAAAAATGTAATGGTTGACCAACTTCTAACATAACATAGTTACTTATATCTACAACATTATTTATAGGTCTTATTCCTGATGCTATTAATCTATTTTTTATAAATTTAGGACTTTCTTTTATTGTTACATTTTCCACTTTTTTAGCTAAGAATAAACTACAGTTTTCAGTTTGAACATCTACTGTAAATTTTTTGTTTATATCTTCTCCATTTTCTTTGTAGCCTATTTCTATATTTTTTGGAACTTTATCATAAATTGCTCCAATTTCTTGTGCCATTCCTAATATACTTAATAAGTCACCTCTATTTGCTGTTAACTCAAAATCTATAACCTCATCATCTAATCCTAAATATTTTATAGGATCTTCTCCAACAACTGCATCTTCTCCTAATTCTGCAATTCCTTCTTTATCTGCTGTAGTTAAAAATTTATTTTCTAGTCCAAGTTCAGCAATTGAACACATCATACCTTCTGAATCTTGACCTCTTATTTTGCCTTTTCTTATAGTCCCACCTGGAAGTTCTGCTCCATCTTGTGCAACAATTACTTTTATACCAGTTCTTGCATTTGGAGCCCCACATACTATATTTAATATTTTATCTCCTATATCTACTTTGCATAAATGTAGATGGTCAGAATCTGGATGATCAACACATTCTTTTATTTGACCAATTACTAATTTAGTTGCATTTATAAGTTTTTCAGCAGAATCATATTCATTTCCAACTCTTGTCATATCTTCTGCTAATGTTTTTATATCAACATCTATATCTATATAATCTTTTACAAAATTTGTACTTAATTTCATATTATTCTTCCTTTCTAATAATTAATCCATTCTATCAAATTGTTTTAAAAATCTAACATCATTTGCATATAAATATCTCATATCTGGAATTCCATATTTAAACATTGCTAATCTCTCTAAACCAGTTCCAAATGCAAATCCTCCATATTCTTCTGGGTCATATCCATTCATTTTCAAAACATTTGGATGAACAATTCCTGCTCCTAATACTTCTATCCATCCTGTTTGTTTACAAAGATTACATCCTTTTCCTCCACATTTAAAACAACTTACATCTACTTCGTATGATGGTTCTGTAAATGGGAAATAACTTGGTCTAAATCTTAATTCACAATTTTTTCCTATTAATTTCTTAACAAAAACTTCTAATGTTCCTTTTAAATCTGCAAGTGAAACATTTTTATCTTTTTTGTCTATTACTAATCCTTCAACTTGCCCAAATTGATGTGAATGTGTTGCGTCATCTTCTCTTCTATATGTTTTTCCTGCACATATCATTCTTATTGGTTCTTTTCCACCTTTTTCTAACATTGTTCTTGCTTGAACTGCTGATGTTTGAGTTCTTAATAAATATTCATTTGTTATATAAAAACTATCTTGCATATCTCTTGCTGGATGACCTTTTGGTAAATTTAATCTTTCAAAACAATATTCATCAGTTTCCAATTCTGGTCCTTCTACAACATCATATCCCATTGAAACAAATAAATCTTCGATTTCTTCTATAACTCTATTTACAGGATGTTTACTTCCTCTTTTAATTTTTGTACTTGGAAGTGTAATGTCTATAGTTTCTCTTTGTAATTTTTCTTGTAATTCTTTTTGCTTAAATTCTTCTTCTCTTTCTTTTATTTTTGTTTCTATTTCATCTCTAACTTTATTTACAAGTTCACCAATTTTTGGTCTTTCTTCTGGTGATAAAGCTCCCATTCCTCTTAATACTTGAGTTAACTCACCTTTTTTTCCTAAAATTTGCACTTTTACATCATTTAATAGTTTTAAGTCTTTTGCATCTTTTACCTTTTCTAATGTAAGTTCTTTAATCTTTTTAATTTGTTCTTGCATATTCTATTCACTCCTTTTTATAAATATCTACCAAATTCAAAAAATCCATTTCATCCTAAACATAGGACGAAATGGATAATATTCGTGGTACCACCTAATTTTATTAATTAAAATAATTAACCTTATTATTGTTTTAACGGGGCAACCGCTTCTACCTACTATTATTTCAGAAGAAGACCTTTAAAAAGTGAAATTTCAAATAAATATATATTTTAGGCTCTCAGCTATAACCTAATTCTCTTTTAATATATAAACTTTATTTTACTTTGCTTTCTATTTGGCTTTATTTTTTACTATACTATATATATTAGCACAAATATATTAATTGTGCAAGGTTTTATGATTTTTTTCTCAATTAATATCCTGTCTTAGGTAATTTTATTTCATTGTTTGTGACTATTTTATTATTAGTTTTATTATTATTTTCCGTTTCATTATTTACTACTTTATTATTTATAGTTTCATTTGTTATATTTTTGTTAACTATATCTTCATTAGTAATGTTTTTATTAGTTACATTTTCATTAATAGTATTTTTATTTATTATATTTTCATTTGTAACATTTTTATTATTTTCTGTTGTATTGTTAATTGTTGTATTTTCTATAACAGTATTTTTTTCTACTACATTTTCTTTTTCCGGTTCTTTGTCTTTTTTTAATGTTATTGAACCAGTTGTCTCTATTCTTTGATTAATATTATTTAAGTCATAATATGGATTTTCATTTTCTGGTTCAAATTCGTAATATGTATTTTGTTTATCATTTGTGTAATATGTTTTTCCTTCCTCAGTTCCTGTAGTTTCTTCTAATAAATTTAATTTATATGTTAA
>ERZ827168.5698-NODE-5698-length-10140-cov-2.719584_pt1 | contig 10140 bp, 6 predicted proteins | sample MGYA00519868_ERZ827168 | MGnify/ENA primary metagenome ERZ827168 (study PRJEB31778, sample SAMEA3449271) | human gut metagenome | biome: human gut; feature: human-associated habitat; material: faeces | place: United Kingdom | collected 2010/2012 ...
GCTGTTGTGACACCGGGTGGGGAAATTTGTTTTTTACAAAATGTAAAAAACGGTTGACAACCGCTTGGTGGGGTGTGTATTATAGTATTAACGACATGTTGTAAAAAATGATTTGGAAAGGACTTTCTGCAATGAAGCTTTCTGCTGCCGAATATGAGATCATGGAGTGTGTGTGGGCGCTGGGACGTCCCGTTTCCGGCATGGACATTATGCGGGCGCTGGGACAGGAAAAAGGCTGGAAACAACCCACAGTGCTCACCTTTTTGTCACGCCTGGTGGAAAAAGGCCTGCTGGAGACCGAAAAGCGCGGCAAGCTGCGCAGCTATACTGCCGCAATGACGCGGGAGGCATACAAAAACAGCGAGACACGGGATTTTCTGGCACAGCTCTACGGCGGCAGCATACAAAATATGGTTGCGTACACGGCGGTATCTCGCCTGAAGAACTGGAGGCCCTGCGCGCGTGGCTGAAAGAGAGGGAACCCCAATGATGCGTTTTTTCTGGATGACCTTTTTGCCTTTGAGCGCGGCGGGCGGGGCGGCAGCTTTGCTGCTGTGGCTGGCACGTCCGGCGCTGCGGCGCTTTGCTCATATTCAATGGAGCGTGCCCGTTTTAACGGCAGCACTGTGTCTGTTTGTGCTGCCGCTTCCCGTGTTTGCGATGCCCGGCGCGAGGAATGCTCCCGCGCAGGCGGTGCAAAGCTCTGTGGGGACGGTTCTGCCCGCCGAGGCGGCTGCATCGGAACCGCTGTTCGCTATGACGGAACTGCCCACGGCGGCGGACAAGCTGCTTCGTGCTGCGCCGCAGGAACATATATCCATGCTGTGGGGGCTGGTCCCGGCGTTTTGGCTGGCAGGAGTATTGTGTGTGACGCTGGCTTTGTGGGCGGAATACAGGCGTTTCACACGTCATCTGGCGCGTGAAGCACGCCCGGTGGAGGACGCCGCAGTGCGGCGGTGCATGGCACATGCCGCAAAGGCGGGTGGCTTTTCCCGGCGCGTGGGGCTGTATGTATGCGGCGCGTTGGCAACGCCTGTTGCGGTGGGAGTGCTGCGCCCGCGCATTTACCTGCCCGCGGACTGGGCTGCGGACGAAACGCTGGAGTATGCTCTGCGACATGAATGCATGCATCTGCGCCGGGGGCATCTTGTGTACAAGCTGGCGGCGCAGGCTGTGTGTGTTGTACATTGGTTCAATCCGGCCGCGTGGCTGCTGCGGCGTATGATGAGCGAGGCCTGCGAGTTCGGCTGTGACCGTGCGGTGGCGCGGATGCTGGACGGCGCACAGCGCAAGGAATATTGCGCTGCAATGCTGTGCGCCGCCGCCGATGTGCGCGCCGCCGGGTTGGCCAGTGCTTTTGCAAGCCCGGCCGGGCTGCTGCGCAGCCGGATGGAAGCGGTGCTGGCGCCGCAGGAGCGCACGGCGCGGCAATTTACGGCTGTGGCGCTGTGCACGGCGGCGGCTGTTTTGGCGGCGGGCCTGACGGCATGTGCGGCAGATGAAGCGGCGGAGCGAGTGAGCGGCAGCTTGCCGAAGCCGCAAACGGCGGAGCCAGCCGGAACAGGTGAGGAAGCTTTAAAGATACGGAATACGCTGCCTGAAAACAGCGCGCCGGGATTGTCCGAAAGCGTATTGACGCTTGAGACGTCGCGGCCGCCGGTCTGGCCCGTGCCGGAGTATGAATACATCGGCACACAGTTCGGTGCGGGCCACCGCGGAACAGACATTGCTGCGCGGGAGGGCGCGGAGATTCTGGCCGTTTGGGACGGCACGGTGTTGGAAGCGGAGTATCATGAAAATTGGGGCGACTATGTGCTGTTGGATCACGGCGGCGGCATCATCACGCGCTATGCCCATTGCAGCGAGCTTTTGGTGCAGCCCGGCGACACGGTGAAAGCAGGCGAAGCGGTTGCCCGGGTAGGAAACACCGGCGTTGCCAGCGGCAACCACTGCCATTTGGAGCTGGAGCGAAACGGCGTGCTGCTGGACCCCATGCAGAAGCTTTCTGCCCCGCGCGATGAAACGCCCCGGACACAGGCCCGGCAGCCTGAGCCGCAAAACACGGAAACCTGGCTTCCGCCGGACAACGAATTGATAAAAGAGCGGCTGGCGGGTACAACAGGCGTGTGGCCCGTGCCGGAGTATACATTTGTTTCCCGTTCGGTGGGCAGATATCACCGGGGAGTGGATATTACGGCCAAGAAAGGTGCGGATATTGTCGCTCCGTTCAGCGGCACGGTAACACGTGCGGAGGACGGCGAGGAAACGCAGTACTGGGTATATGGGAAATATGTGGAGATCGCGCTGGACGGCGACCCCGGCGTGCGCGTGCGCCTGACGCATTGCAGCGAGCTGCTGGTGCAGCCGGGCGATACGGTGCGGGCAGGGCAGCTTGTGGCGCGTGTGGGCAGCACAGGCAATTCCACCGGGAACCACTGTCATCTGGAGCTGCTGGCAGATGAATATTACACCGATCCGGAGCTGATTCTGACGCGTCCGGAGCCGTGATTAAAACGGAAAAAACACACAGCAGAGGGCCGTCCCGGAAGGGGCGGCCCTCTGCTGTGTGTTCCAGAGAATTTTTCTCTCCGGCGGGGATGCTTTTGTTATTGTAATAATGTATAAAAAGTAGTATACTAAATTAGTATGTTAGCATAAAGCCGCCCGGCGGGGCGCGCGGGCGGTTTGCCGCTCCGGGTGCTTTTACCGCGGCTAAAATAATATTTGAGGTGACTCATGGAGACCATCCGCTTTACCAAAAACGAGGCGGCGGCGCGCACGATCGCGGCGTATTACGATACGCCCCCCATGCTGTATGTACATTCGTTCGGATGTCAGCAAAACGTGAACGACGGCGAAAAAATCAAGGGCGTTTTAACGGATATCGGCTTCGGCCTGGCCGCACGGCCCGAGGACGCGGACCTGATCGTGTTCAACACCTGCGCGGTGCGCGAGCACGCCGAGCAGCGCGTTTTCGGCAACGTCGGCGCGCTTAAGGGCCTGAAAGAGGCGAACCCCAAGCTGTTGATCGCGGTATCCGGATGCATGGCCCAGCAGAAGGAGATCGTGGAAAAATTCAAAAAGCACTATCCGTTCGTGGACATTGTATTCGGCGTCAACGGCATCGATACGCTGCCCGACATCCTGTGTGAAAAGCTGGCCACGCGCAAACGCGTGCTGCGCATGCCGGCCGAGCGCGGCGAGATCATAGAGGATATGCCCATCCGGCGGGATTCCACGTTCCGCGCCTGGCTTCCTATCATGTACGGCTGCGATAATTTCTGTTCTTACTGTATCGTGCCGTATGTGCGCGGACGAGAGCGCAGCCGTGCCAGCGCGGATATTTTGCGGGAGTTCCGGCAGCTTGTGGCCGAGGGCTACAAGGACATCACTCTGCTGGGCCAGAATGTGAACTCCTACGGCAAGGGCCTGCCGGAAGACATCACCTTTGCCGCGCTGTTGCGTATGCTGGACGCTGTTCCCGGCGATTACCGCATCCGGTTTATGACGAGCCATCCCAAGGATGCCACGCGCGAGCTTATCGACACCATTGCAAACAGCGCGCACATCAGCCGCCATTTGCATTTGCCGGTGCAATCCGGCTCGAACAGCATTTTGGCGCAGATGAACCGCAAATACACAGTGGAGGACTACCTCTCGCTTATCGCGTACGCCAAATGCCGCATGCCGGAGATGACGTATTCCAGCGATATCATCGTCGGCTTTCCCGGCGAGACGGAAGAGGACTTCTGCGCCACAGAGGCGCTCATCCGCGAGGTCGAGTACATGCAGCTGTTTACGTTCATCTACTCCAAACGCACGGGTACGGCAGCGGCAAGCATGCCGGACCCCACACCCCACAAGGAAAAAACGCAGCGCATTGCCCGGGTGCTTGCCATTCAGGAACAGGTGGTGGCAAAACTGGGCGGCGCAATGGTGGGCAAGACCGTCCGCGCCCTGGTGGAAGGCCCGGGCAGGGAGGAGGGAACTCTTACCGCCCGTCTGGACAACAATATGACTGTGGATTTTGCAGGCGGCGCGCCTGTGGGCGAGTTCGCCGATGTCCGCGTGACAGGCGTGCGCGGCGCGATGCTGAAAGGCGAGCTTGCATGAACCCGCCCGCCGCAGGGCAAAATAACGCGACCCCATCGGAAATGCTTCAAAAATAAAGGGAATAAAAGGAGAATTTTATCATGGCGAAAGACGCGATCACGATGTTTAAGGAGGCTGCCGCACAGCTGCAGCGGGAAGAGGCTTATCTGGCGCTGGAGGGCACCCGCAAAAAAAATGACGAGGATGAGGCGCTTCAGCAGCTGATCGGAGACTTTAATCTTGCCCGCATCGACCTGAACAGCGAGCTTTCCAAAAGCGCGGACAAGGACCAGGATAAGGTCAACGAACTGAATGTGAAGGTGAACCAGCTGTACAACGACATCATGGCAAACGAGAGCATGGCCGCCTACAACGAGGCAAAGGCTGAACTGGAGTCTGTGATGAATTATGTGAACGCCATCATCAACACGGCTGTCAACGGCGGCGACCCGATGACGGTGGAGGAGCCGCAGCAGGGCGGATGCTCGGGCAGCTGCGCTTCTTGTTCGGGCTGCCACTGATGGCGGCCCCGCGCTTCGCGCGTTTTGAATCTTAATAGGACGGTGCAGAATATGGCAGCGCTTTCCCCCATGATGCAGCAGTATTTCGACATCAAAAAACAGCATCCCGACAAGATATTGTTTTTCCGTCTTGGGGATTTTTACGAGATGTTTTACGACGACGCCATTCTTGCGTCAAAGGAGCTGGAGCTCACCCTGACGGGCCGGGACTGCGGCCAGGAGGAGCGCGCGCCCATGTGCGGTGTGCCGTTCCATTCCTATGAAAACTATGTGGCAAGGCTCATTGCCAAAGGTTATAAGGTCGCCATCTGTGAACAGATGGAGGACCCCGCTCTGGCGAAAGGCCTCGTCAAGCGGGATGTCATCCGTGTGGTGACACCCGGCACTGTGATCGAAAGCAGTATGCTGCAGGATGATAAAAACAACTACATCGCCAGCATTTATATCACGGAGAAAAAAGCGGGCGTATGCTTTGCAGACGTCTCCACAGGCACGGCTCACGCCACGGTGCTCACGGGCGAAAAGCTGGGGCCGGAGATCATCTCCGAATTGTGCCGCTATTCTCCCAGCGAGGTGCTGTTCAACGCAGCTATTCTGGACTACAAGGAAGTAACGGCGTATATCAAGCAACAGCTTGCCTGCAGTGTGGAGCTGCTGGATGAAGCGGCTTTCGCGCCCGACGCCTGCATGGAAGAGATGCGCGCCCAGTTTGGGGATGCCCCGGAAAAAACGGCCGGCCTTGCGCCGGAAAGTCCGGCGTTCACGGCCCTGGCCGTGCTGCTGGGATACTTAAAGGAAACACAGAAAAAGGGCGTGGAGCGGTTAAAGACCGTACACAATTACGCCGAAGCGCAGTATATGCAGCTTTCGCCCGTCACGCGCGCCAACCTGGAGCTGACGGAAACGATGCGCGGGCGCGAGAAAAAAGGTACGCTGCTGTGGGTGCTGGATAAAACGCAGACGGCTATGGGCAAGCGGCTGATGCGCGCGTGGATCGAGCAGCCTCTGGTGAACGTGGCGGCCATCAATGCGCGTCTGGACGGCGTGGAGGAGCTGGTGGGCGATTCCGTAGCCCGCGCCGATATCGCGGCCGCGCTCTCAAAGATATTTGACATCGAGCGCCTGATGACGCGCACGGTGTACGGTTCGGCCTCTCCGCGGGAAATCTACGCGCTTGCCGCCACCTGTGAGCAGCTGCCCCGCTTGAAGGCGCTGGCCCGGCCCTTCGGCAGCGCCGAGATCACCGCGCTGCTGGCTGATATCGACGAATTGTCCGATATCAAGGAGCTGATCTTCGCAGCGGTCGACGAGAATGCGCCTGCCATGCTCAAGGACGGAGGCGTCATTCGCCCGGGCTACAACACCGAGGTGGACGAGCTGCGGGACATCGTCCACGGCGGCAAAGGTTACCTTGCCACGCTGGAGGCAAAGCTCAAGGAGGAAACGGGCATCCGCACGCTGAAGATCGGCTACAACCGGGTGTTCGGTTATTACATCGAGGTGAGCCGTTCCTTTTCGAACCAGGTGCCTGCAAATTTTGTCCGCAAGCAGACGCTGGCCAACGCGGAGCGGTACATCACCGAGGACCTGAAGGTACTGGAGAACAAGATACTGGGCGCAAACGAGCGTCTGGCTGTCCTGGAACGCCAGCTCTTTGACGATCTGCTGCATAAAATTTCGGCCGAACTGCCGCGTATCCAGAAAACCGCGTCCGGCGTGGCCCGTCTGGACGTCCTGACGGCGCTGGCGGAGGTGGCTGTGAAAAACGGCTATACAAAGCCGGTTGTGGATGAAGGCGACGAGCTCATCATCGAGGAGGGCCGCCATCCTGTCATCGAGCAGATGCTCAAGGGTGCGCTGTTCGTGCCCAACGACACTGTGCTGGACTGCGGCGATAACCGTATGCTCATCATCACCGGCCCGAATATGGCCGGCAAATCCACCTATATGCGCCAGGTGGCGCTGATTGCGCTGATGGCGCAGATCGGCTCGTTTGTCCCGGCGGCAGAGTGCCATGTAGGCGTGGTGGATGCTATTTTTACCCGCATTGGTGCCTCGGACGACCTCTCGGCAGGCCAGTCTACCTTTATGGTGGAGATGACCGAGGTGGCCGAAATCCTCCAGTACGCAACGGCAAAAAGCCTTGTGATTTTAGATGAAATCGGCCGGGGGACTTCCACGTTCGACGGCATGAGCATCGCCCGCGCCGTGGTGGAACACATTGCGGACAAGGATGGCGGCATGGGCTGCAAAACGCTGTTTGCCACCCATTATCACGAGCTGACGGATTTGGAAAACGCCATTGACGGCGTGAAGAATTATAACATCGCTGTAAAAAAGCGCGGCGACGACATTACGTTTCTGCGGCGCATCGTGCGCGGCCCGGCGGACGACAGCTACGGCATTGAGGTTGCAAAGCTGGCGGGTCTGCCCGGCGAGGTGACAAAGCGCGCGAAGGAAGTGCTCAAGGTGCTGGAGGCCACCGCGCCCAACGCCGATAAGGTGACGCAGCTGGACTTCGGCAATTTTGAAAAATTCGCGGCAGCGCCCGTGCCCAGCGAGCTGGTGGACAAGCTGACAGCGGTGGATGTGGAAACGCTCACGCCGCTGGAAGCGTTGAATTTTTTGTATGAACTGAAACAGACACTGGTAAAATAAGCGCGCCCGGCGCGCGGGAAAGGGCGGTGCTGCGCATTGGCAGTTATTCATGTGTTGGACAAGCATACCGCGGAACTCATCGCGGCAGGCGAGGTGGTGGAGCGCCCCGCCTCGGTTGTAAAGGAGCTGACGGAGAACGCCATTGACGCGGGCGCCACCGCGGTTTCCGTTTCCGTTGAACGCGGCGGCATCGCAATGATCCAAATCGCGGACAATGGCTGCGGCATCGAGGCCGAGTACATCCCGACGGCGTTTATCCGCCACGCAACGAGCAAGATCGAGAAAGAGGAAGACCTGGAGAGCATTCATACCCTGGGCTTCCGCGGCGAAGCGTTGGCCTCCGTGGCCAGTGTGTCCCGCATTGAGCTTCTCACAAAGACAGATGCGGACGAGTATGCATATCTGTACCGCATCAGCGGGGGAGAAGAACAGGGCATCGAGCCGGCCGCACGTCCTGTCGGAACAACGATCACTGTGCGGGACCTGTTTTACAACACGCCCGCACGTATGAAGTTTTTGAAAAAGGATACCAGTGAAGGCAACTATGTGGCAGATGTTGTCACACAGCTTGCGCTCTCCCACCCGGAGGTTTCGTTCAAGTTCGTGCGGGACGGAAAACCGCAGTTCCAGACGCCCGGCGACGGAAAACTGCTGGGGGCGGCGTATGCCGTGCTTTCCCGTGATTTTGCAAAGGACCTTGTGCCTGTGGAGCACACGGCGGGCAGCTACACGGTGCGCGGCCTTGTTACGCCGCCGAAAAACGCCCGTGCAAGCCGCGCCATGCAGTATTTTTTTATCAATGGACGCTTTGTCAAGAACCGCACGATGATGGCGGCGCTGGAGGCTGCTTATAAAGGCGTGATGATGCAGGGAAAATTCCCGGGCTGTGTGCTTTCCATCGAGATGCCGCCGCAGCTGGTGGATGTGAACGTCCACCCGGCCAAAACAGAGGTGCGTTTTGCCCGGGAAAAAGATGTGTTCGATGCGGTATATCAAAGCGTTAAATGCGTGCTCATCACGCCGCAGAGCACGGAAAAGGTGTTTTCTTTCGGCGGTGCGGAAAGGGCGTTCCCGGCGGATGAAAAGGCGCCGGATGCAGCTGCGAAGAAGGAGCCGTCCGAGAGCGCCCCGGCCGAAGAGCCCGCGCGCGGCCCGGCCGCATTGCGTCCGGCGTCCCGTGCCGTTCCGGACGCACCGGTGAGGCCCGTCCCGGCACGTCCGGAGCCGTCCGCCGTACCACTGCCCGGCCAGGTGAAAGCGTACAGTGAAATGATCACTGCTCTCTCAAGTGAATCTGCTGTTCCGTACCGTTCGGCAAAGGCGCCGGATATATGGGCTGATGAGGACGCGGCGGAGGATGTCGGCTTTATGCCGCACACTGTCTGCCGGCGGCAGGAGGGAACGCCGGGCGTGCAGACCCTGCCGGAGGACCGGGCCCTGAACAGCTTTGCGGCGGGAGAAACAGCCGGGACGGAAAATACCGCCGCGCCGCAGATGGAGGCTGAAACGCCCCATCAGACTGCTTTTGCGCCTGTGGAAGAAGAACAGCGGCGCGATTCGCTTCGTTTTGTGGGCGAGGTGTTTGACACGTACATTGTCACCCAACGGGGAAACGACATGTGCCTTTTGGATAAGCACGCCGCCCACGAGCGCATTATCTATGAATCTTTGGCGGCATCGTATGGGAAGGTGAGCAGCCAGATGCTGCTGGTGCCCGTAACGGTGCAGCTTTCCGCGGAAGAAAAGGATGCACTGGTGCAAAGTGAAATGCTTTTACAGGACAGTGGTCTGGAAGTGGAGGACTTCGGCGGCAATTCTGTCGTGGTGCGCGCCGTCCCGGCGGACGTCGTGCCCGAGGATGTGGAGGACCTTGTGGTGGAGCTGGCCAGCAGGCTGGTCTCCAACCCGCGGTATACCACCAGCGAAAAAACAGAATGGGTGCTGCACTCCATCGCGTGCCGCGCGGCCATCAAGGCGGGGGATAAGACCTCCCCGCAGGAGCTGATGGCACTGGCTGAAAAGATCCTCTCGGGCGAGGTACCGCCCTTCTGCCCCCATGGTCGGCCTTGTGTCCTTAAATTGACCCGGAAGGAGCTGGAAAAGCAGTTTGGACGGATCGTGTAACAAAAAGCACCCGGTGCTGGCCGTGGTCGGCCCCACGGCTTCCGGCAAGACCGCGCTGGGTGTTGCACTGGCCGAGCAGTTCGGCGGGGAGATCATCAGCGCCGATTCGATGCAGATCTACAAAGGTCTTGATGTGGGCACCGCCAAGGTGACCCCCGAGGAGACTCGCGGCATTCCGCACCATGGGGTGGATATCCTGCAGCCTGATGAACTGTTCAGCGTGGCGGATTTCACCGCGCTGGCCGGAGCGCTGGAGCATGAGATCTCCAGCAGAGAGCATCTGCCCATCCTCGTGGGCGGCACCGGGCTCTATGTCCAGAGTTTTTTGTATGGTGTCCGCTTTACCGCTGAGAAAACGCCGGACGGTTTGCGGGAACAGCTGGCCGCAGAACTGAATGAAAAAGGCCCGGAAGCCATGTATGCGGAGCTGCAGGCGGTGGACCCCGAAGCGGCGGCGGCCATCCACCTGAACAACCATGTCCGGGTGCTGCGGGCGCTGGAGCATTACCGCGCCACCGGGAAAAAGCTCAGTGAGCAGAAAGCAGACTCACTCCCGCCCGAAAAGCCTTACCGTTCTCTGATCCTTGGGCTGGATTTCCCGGAGCGCGCCCAGCTCTACCGCCGCATCGACCTGCGGGTGGATCAGATGATGGAGCAGGATCTGCTGAACGAGGCAAAATGTGTGTGGGAACACCGGGATACCTATAAGACGGCGGCCCAGGCCATCGGATACAAAGAATTCTTC
>ERZ827168.5704-NODE-5704-length-10130-cov-2.576278_pt1 | contig 10130 bp, 6 predicted proteins | sample MGYA00519868_ERZ827168 | MGnify/ENA primary metagenome ERZ827168 (study PRJEB31778, sample SAMEA3449271) | human gut metagenome | biome: human gut; feature: human-associated habitat; material: faeces | place: United Kingdom | collected 2010/2012 ...
AATATCTGATACATCAGAAGTTACTGTACTGGTAGATGTCGTAAGCTTTGCGTTCGATACAGTCTTTGTTGTGCCTACGGTACTCTTTGTATTCTTTCCAAGCAGCTTACCAGTCAGATAACTGGTTCCCTGCATCGTCACACCGCCGACTGCCCCGAATAATACTGCAGCACCTACAACAAGTGCGACTTTCTTTGCGTAACCTTTTTTCGGTTTTGGAGCTTTCGGATTCTGCTGCGGTCCTGCTCCGAATCCCTGCTGATTGTCTGCTCCTCTATTTTCATCTGAATCTGGTCTGTAGTAATTGTACTGATTGTCCATCATTCAAGACTCCTTTCTTTTCCTTTTCTATAGTTAAGAGTTTAGCCCATAATTGTGATGAAAGTGTGATAAAATATGAAAAAAAAGATGAACGGCACATTTTTATGTCGTTCATCTCGTTTATTCAACAGGAAATTCCGCTGGAACTTCCTGCATCACTTTATTCAACCGTTACAGATTTCGCCAGATTACGCGGCTTATCTACATCCAGTCCCTTTGCAACGGATACATAATATCCCATCAGCTGCAACGGAATCACTGCAAGCGATGCCTCAAAATGCTCATCTGTCTTCGGAATATAAACCACAAAATCAGCAGTATCCTCAATGCTGTAATTGCCATAAGTTGTAAGTCCCATCAGATATGCACCACGACTCTTACATTCTACCATGTTGCTGATCGTCTTTTCATACAATTCCGGCTGTGTCAGCACACCGATCACAAGCGTTCCATCCTCTATCAGAGAAATGGTTCCGTGCTTGAGTTCTCCCGCTGCATATGCCTCTGAATGAACGTAACTGATCTCTTTCATCTTCAGGCTGCCTTCCAAACAGATTGCATAATCAATGCCACGACCGATGAAGAATACATCTTTTGCATTCGCCTGTTTAGATGCGAACCACTGGATGCGTTCTTTGTCATCGATGATTCTCTGGATCTTATCCGGCAGAGTTTCAAGTTCTTTAATATATGCCGCGTACTGTTCCTCGGAAATCGTACCTTTTACTTTTGCAAACTGAATAGCCAACGCATAAGCTGCAATCAGCTGTGTGCTGTACGCTTTTGTTGTTGCAACCGCAATCTCCGGTCCTGCAAGTGTATAGAATACATTATCTGCTTCTCTCGCAATAGATGAGCCGATCACGTTCACAATTCCAAGTGTCTTTACACCCTGTTTCTTAGATTCTCTGAGGGCTGCAAGACTGTCGGCAGTCTCTCCTGACTGACTGATGATAATAACCAGTCCCTTAGGATCGAGGATCGGATTACGATATCTGAACTCTGATGCAAGTTCTACACGTACCGGGATTCTTGCCAGGTCTTCCATAACATACTGTGCTGCCACTCCGACATGATATGCAGATCCACACGCTACAATATAGATCTGGCTGATCTCTTTAATCTCTTCTTCTGAAAGTCCGACTTCTGAAAGATCGATCGCACCGTCTTTTACAACAGAATTCAGAGTATCTGAAACAGCCTTCGGCTGTTCATGGATCTCTTTGATCATAAAATGCTCATATCCAGCTTTTTCTGCTGCCTCTGCATCCCATTCAACTGTTTTTAATTCTTTTTCGATCTCATCGCCATCCAGATTATAGAATGTAATCTCTCCTTTGCGGACACGTGCCATCTCCTGGTTTCCAATATAATATACATCTCTTGTATATTTCAGGATCGCAGGAACATCTGAACCGATATAAGATTCTCCGTTTGCAACTCCTAAGATCATCGGGCTGTCTTTTCTTGCTACATAGATTTCTTCCGGATAATCTTTGAACATCATTGCAAGTGCATATGATCCACGGATACGCACAAGTGCATGATTAATTGCATCTACCGGTGTTCCTTCATATTTTTTATAATAGTAATCTACCAGTTTTACTGCTACTTCTGTATCTGTCTCTGAGTAAAATGTATATCCTTTTCGTACAAGTTTATCTTTTAATTCCTGATAATTTTCGATGATACCATTATGAACAGCTACTACATTTCCGTCATCACTTTTATGCGGATGTGCATTGTTCTCAGACGGTTCTCCATGAGTTGCCCATCTGGTATGTCCGATACCACAAGTTCCTTTTACAGTTTCTCCATCATTGGTCTTCTCTGCTAAAACTTTCAGTCTTCCTTTTGCCTTAATAACTTCTACATCTGCATCACCGTCACGTACAGCGATTCCTGCAGAGTCATATCCACGATATTCCAGTTTTGCCAGGCCATCTAACAAGATGGGTGCTGCCTGATGTTCACCTGTAAATCCTACAATTCCACACATATTATCTTTTCTCCCTGTAAAAATTCTTAATATAGTCTATTCTTCCAGTGTCATTCATGTATCTTTCTAACTTGCAATATGTCCTTTAGCCTTTACAACATCCACAACCTGGTCTACATATTTTCTACAGACTTCCTCTGTCTCGGCTTCAACCATTACACGAAGAAGCGGCTCTGTTCCTGATTCACGCACAAGAATACGACCGGTATCTCCAAGTGCTTCTGTAACAGCTTTTACTGCTGCCTGCACATCTGCGTCATCCTGAGCAGCCTTTTTATCTGTCACACGTACATTTTCAAGAACCTGTGGATAAATGGTAAGTCCATCCAGCAGTTCGCTCATCTTCTTCTTTCTTGCCATCATAACTTCCATCATCTTAAGACTTGTAAGGATACCGTCTCCTGTAGAAGCGTATTTTGAAAAAATAATATGACCTGACTGTTCTCCACCAAGGATACAGCCATTCTTTGTCATATATTCGTATACATATTTGTCTCCGACTGCAGTCTTCGCATAACCGATTCCAGCCTCATCAAATGCTTTGTATAATCCAAAATTAGACATAACCGTTGTAACAACTGTATTATTCTCCAGTTTGCCTCGCTCTTTCATATATTTTCCATAAATGTAAAGGATCGCATCTCCATCTACCAGATTTCCTTTTTCATCAACGCAAAGACATCTGTCTGCATCTCCGTCATAAGCGAATCCGACATCCAGACCATTCTCAACCACGAATTTCTGCAGGCCGCCAATATGTGTAGATCCTGCATTATTATTAATATTGGTTCCATCAGGTTCTGCATTGATAACATAAGTCTTTGCTCCCAGAGCATCAAATACGGATTTTGCGAGGTTCCATGAACTTCCGTTCGCACAGTCAAGTCCGACTTTCACTCCCTTGAAAGAATAAAGTCCCAGTGAGATCAGATAACCGATATAACGATTTCTTCCTGATACATAGTCTACCGTACGTCCGATCTTAGATGTATGTGCAAACGGAATCTCTTCATAATTTTCCCCAAATACTTCCAGCTTGCCATCCAGATAGTCTTCTACCAGTGCAATCGTTCCTTCATCCATCTTCTCTCCATTACCGTTGATCAGCTTGATTCCGTTATCATAATACGGATTATGGCTTGCCGAGATCATAATACCACAGTCAAACCCATCGGTTCTTGCCACATAAGCTACAGACGGTGTCGTCGTAACATGAAGCAGGTAAGCATCCGCTCCCGAAGCTACCAGACCGCCAACCAGTGTATATTCAAACATATAGCTTGAACGTCTTGTATCTTTTCCGATCACAATACGAGCTGGTGTATCATCACCGTTACGACGCTTTACTTCTCCGTAATACCATCCAAGAAATCTTCCGATCTTATATGCATGATCTGCTGTTAAATTATTATTGGCTTCTCCACGGAAGCCATCTGTTCCGAAATATCTTCCCATATGTATTCTCCTAAAATAAAAATTTTTAGTCATTCCGTTATCAAGTAACTGCCACCATTATAGTTGGTATCAAGATTAAGTTCAAGCAAAAGTGGCAAAAAAGTACGCATATGTGCAAAGACATCTTTCGTACATATGCATACTTTTTACTCAACAATCACTATTCTGCTTTCATTCCAAGTTCTTTTTCACACAGTTCCAGTGATGATGCAATCACTGCATCCATGTCATAATATTTGTATTCTCCAAGGCGTCCTCCAAAGATCACCTTTTCTTCTTTTTCTGCCATTTTTTTATATCTGGCATAAAGGGCACCATTCTTTTCATCATTAACCGGATAATATGGTTCATCCCCCAGTTTCCACTCCGAACTGTATTCCCGGCTGATTACAGTCTTTGGAATGTCATTTCCTTCTGAATCTTTTCCAAACTCAAACCATTTATGCTCAATAATACGAGTCCATGGTGTCTGACGGTCTGTATAATTGACTGCGGCATTCCCCTGATAATTTTCCTGATCCAGAAGTTCTGTCTCAAATCTTACTGATCTGTATTCCAGTGTTCCAAGTTCATATCCGAAATATGCATCGATCGGTCCGGTATAAATAACTTTCTCGGCCAGCGCATCTAACGCCTCTTTATTCTCCAGATACTCTGTATTCAGACGGACTTCGATTCCATCCAGAAGATTTTCAACCATCTTTGTATATCCTCCGACAGGAATTCCCTGATATAACGCATTAAAATAATTATTATCAAATGTCAGACGCACAGGAAGTCTTTTGATAATAAACGCCGGAAGTTCCCTGCAGTCACGTCCCCACTGCTTCTCCGTATATCCCTTGATCAGCTTTTCGTAAATGTCTCTTCCAACCAGGGAAATTGCCTGTTCTTCCAGATTCTCCGGCTCTTTTGTTATCTCTTTTCTCTGCTCTTCAATCTTCGCTTTTGCTTCCTCCGGAGTAACTACTCCCCACATCTTATTAAATGTATACATATTAAAAGGAAGTGAATACAATTCACCCTTATAATTAGCCACCGGCGAATTCGTAAAACGGTTAAACTCTGCGAACTGTGTAATATAATTCCATACTTTTTTGTTATTTGTATGGAATATATGTGCACCATATTTATGTACATGGATTTTTTCTATCTCTTCCGTATATACATTTCCGGCAATATTCGGGCGTTTATCGATCACCAGAACGGATTTTCCCGTTTTCCTGGCCTCATGTGCAAACACTGCTCCGTATAATCCGGAACCAACTACCAAATAGTCATATTTTTTCATGTTCAGTTCTTCCTCTTCTTTATTTATATTCTTTCAGGTAATAGGATTATTCTATCATATATCTTGGTTAACTGAAAGATGCTGTCTTATTTTTTGTATCATTTCGCTCTTTCACTTTATCACGTTACCAAACGATTGCATTTCTTTACCGAACATATTATACTATTTAAAAATGAAATAATTCAATTTGAGGTGAAATTATGCATAAAGAATTTTTAATGGGAAATGCTGCCATTGCCCTCGGTGCTGTTGCCGCCGGCGTCAATGTTGTGGCAGGCTATCCCGGAACACCATCTACCGAAGTGCTCGAAACAGTTGCCAAAAACCGGCCGGACGATGTCTACGTAGAATGGTCCGTGAATGAAAAAGCCGCAATGGAACTGGCTGCCGGAGCAGCTTATGCCGGAGCCCGGTCAATGGTAACTATGAAACAGGTCGGACTAAATGTGGCATCTGATCCTTTGATGAGCCTGGAATATGTTGGAATCAAAGGAGGAATGGTCATTCTTGTCGCAGATGATCCTGGCCCGATCTCTTCTCAGACCGAGCAGGATACCAGGCATTTTTCCAGATTTTCCAAACTCCCTTGCTTTGATCCATCATCCGCTCAGGAAGCGTATGAGATGATCCAGGAAGCTTTCGAGTATTCTGAAGAATATGGTACTCCTGTGTTCTTACGACCAACCACAAGAGTCTGTCATGGCTATGCCTCCGTCACAGTAAAGGACGAGAAAGAATTTACGCAGCATAAACCCGAAGGATTCATCAAAGATTCCAAACGCTGGGTCATCTTCCCAAGATTATCTTTCATGAATCACCAGAAGATCGAAGCGCGAAACAGAGAATTATCAGATGTCTTTTCTTCTTATGACAAGAATAAGATTCATCCGTCCTGCGAAACATTTAAAGATTCAAAGAAAGGGATTGCAACCGGAGGAATCAGTTATACCTATGCAATGGAAACATTAAAGAACACTGGTATGGTAAAAAACTTAAAAGTTGCAACTCCTCATCCATTTCCGGAAAAACTGGCCGTTGAATTTCTGACTGGTCTGGATGAAGTTCTTTGTCTGGAGGAATTAGATCCGGTCATCGAGCGGGAACTTACCTACATCTGTGGGAAATACCACCTTCCGGTAAAAATACGTGGAAAACTAAGCGGAGACACTGCCTGTGCCGGAGAAAATACCAGAGACAGCGTAACTTCCTATATTAATACTTTTCTCGGCCTTTCCGACCGGAAAGACGCCGGACTTCCTGTAGCGCCGGAACTTCCGGTCCGTCCGCCGGTACTCTGTGCCGGATGTCCGCACCGTGCTTCTTTCTACGCGGTCAAAAAAGCTATGAAGGGAAAGAAAACTATTTTCTGTGGGGATATTGGCTGTTACACACTTGGAAATGCCATGCCGCTCGACATGGTTGACACCTGTCTGTGTATGGGTGCCGGACTGAATATTGCACAAGGGGTAGAAAAAGTTGAACCCGATACAACTTGTTTCGCATTCGTCGGCGACTCTACCTTTTTTGCATCTGCAATCACAGGTGTTGTTAATGCCGTTTATAATCAGGCCAATATGGTACTCATTGTACTGGATAACTCCACAACTGCCATGACCGGTCATCAGCCTCATCCCGGAACCGGACACACTGTTATGGGAGAGATTGTCCAAAAAATCAATATCGAACAGGTACTTCACGGAATCGGTGTAACAGACGTTGAAACTGTTAATCCATTAGACCTGCATACATCTGTAGAATGCGTACAGAAGATGGCAGAGCGTTCCGGTGTGAAGGCAATCATTTTCAAATCACCTTGCATTGCAGTCACAAAACCGGCCGCACCTCTTCATGTTTCCTCTGACAAATGTATCGGCTGTAAAAAATGTATAAAAGAACTGGGATGCCCGGCTATCGTTCTTAATAACGGCAATGTCTGTATTGACAGTTCAATGTGTACAGGATGCGGCCTTTGCAGTCAGGTCTGCCCGGTAACTGCTATTACAGGAGGTGAAGATCATGAATAATCAGAAAAATATTGTCCTCTGTGGAGTTGGTGGTCAGGGAACTGTCCTCGCTTCCAAGCTGCTCGCAGCAGCAGCCATGAGTAAAGATATTCCGGTCATGAGTGCCGAAACGATCGGTATGGCACAACGAGGCGGAAGTGTATTCAGTCATCTTCGTATGGGAAATGATCTGTATTCTCCTATGATCGAAACAGGAACTGCTGATCTTATTATAGGATTTGAACCTGGTGAAACGGTCCGGATGCTTCCTTACCTGAAAACCGGTGGACACGTTGTTGTAAGCACCCGTGCAGTTAAACCTGTTACTGCTACTCTAAGTGGTTTTGACTACGATGCCCCCCAGATGCTCGATTACCTGAAAGCAAATGTTCCGAATCTCACCTTTGTAAATGCTGATCAGGCATGCAGCGATATTGGTTCCTCCAAGGTACTGAATATGGTACTTTTAGGAGCCGCCATCCGTACCGGAGTATTGGATTTTACCATCTCTGAAATCGAAAGCATTATGAAGCAGACACTTCCGGAGAAGTTCCACGAGATGAATCTCCGGGCACTGAATTACAATATATAACAATCAGATCTATCATTAACCAACCGCTCCTGCATTATTGATATATAGGAGCACACCAAAAGAAAGGCGAGGGCATACATATGCAAATTACTGAAACACAAATCGCACAAGTCAACAAACAGATCAAGGCACTTCTTTCCGCAGAAAGTTTCTATGGAAAGAAATTAGAAGAAGCCGGCGTTAACAGCATCCAGTCTGCTGAAGATTTTCAGAAGCTTCCGTTTTCCGAAAAAAATGATCTGAGAAATGCTTATCCTCTTGGACTTATGACTGCCCCGGAAGAAAAAATTGTCCGCATTCATTCATCTTCCGGTACAACAGGACTGCCTGTCATCATCCCATATACCCAGAAAGATGTTGATGACTGGGCTGTCATGTTCAAACGTTGTTATGAAATGGCCGGTATGACAAATATGGACCGCATCCAGATTACACCGGGATATGGTCTCTGGACCGCCGGAATCGGTTTCCAGGCAGGAGCAGAAAGATTAGGCAGCATGGTTATTCCAATGGGACCTGGTAACACGGACAAACAGTTACAGATGATGATGGATATGAAAACAACCGTTCTTGGTTCTACCTCATCTTATGCCCTTCTTCTTGCAGAAGAAATCCAAAAACGAGGGATTAAAGACAAGATTCATCTTAAAAAAGGTATCATTGGTTCCGAACGCTGGGGTGAAAAGATGCGGAAACGTATCACAGAGGAACTTGGTATAGAAATCTATGGACCGGGAATCGGAATCAGCTGTTCCCATGACTGTGGTATGCACTACTGGGATGATTATATTTACATCGAAATTATTGATCCTGTTACAGGCGAAGTATTACCTGACGGTGAACTTGGAGAGATTGTCATTACTACATTAGTAAAAGAGGGGGCTCCTCTTATCCGTTACCGTACCCACGACCTTTCCCGTATCATTCCTGGAGACTGCCCTTGTGGAAGCAAATTCCCTCGTCTTGATACCATCATGGGACGTACAGACGATATGATGAAGATTAAAGGTGTCAACGTATTCCCTGCACAGATTGAGGAAATCCTGAAAGAATTTCCTGAGGTATCCAGTGAATACCAAATCCGTATCTCTCATCTGGAAGGAAAAGATACCATGCGTATCTATGTTGAGACAAACGGAACCGTAGACTTCCTGGATCTCGCAAAACGTATTGCTTCTAAAGTTAAAAGCCGTATTGGATTTACACCGCTTGTAAAAGTAGTAGAGATCGGCTTGTTGCCTCGAAGCGAGAAAAAGACCAAACGTGTCATCGACGAACGTTACGAATAATAATATAATATAAAAAGAAATACATCATTGAAGCTGATTCTTCGTTTTTTGAAGTAACCTGCGAAATGATGTATTTCTTTTTATATTATATTGTTTTCGTTTATAAACCAAGTTCATCGGATATAGCGCACATTTCTTCCAGACCTATATCAATCAGATCTTCCAGCATCAAACCTGTAAACTCAATACTTTCCATGTAATCTCTGTTGGCTCCTTTTGCGAATCTTGCTTCGTTAAAACGCTTTAATACGGATTTTCTTTTTACACTTGCGATCTTTTTATCCGGATAAATCTGTGCAACCGCTTTTAAAAATCCACTCATCGGATCTGCTGCAAGAAGTGCATACTGAATCTTAGTTCTAGCTTTTACACCGCTTTTTGGATTATGTGCACAAATGGCTCCGAAAAGGATCGGATCATCAATTCCTTCTTTCTTTAGGATTTCTACAGATGTCGGTCCATGTACGCTAAGATCATGCTGCCAGTCACACTGCTCCTCATCAAGATCATGCAAAAGTCCTGCAATTCCCCAATATTCTACATCATCCGGTGCAAGACGTTTGGCAAGTCCCCTCATAATTGCCTCCACAGCCAGAGAATGTGTGATATAATGTTCTCCTTTCATATATTTGGTTAAGATTTCATACGCCTGATCTCTTGTCATCTTTGTTCCCTCCTGTAATATTTTCTCGATAATATTGTTTACCGCCATTTTAACACACTAACAGAGTAATGTAAACAAGTGTAAAATCTGCCGATAATACATACAGAGAAAAAGAGCAGTGAAACATTTTTTGTTCCTCTGCTCTTGCATTACGCTGTTACTGACTTATCTGCAATTGTCCCCGAAGGCATACAATACTGTTCTTCTACTCTTCTGGTACAACAATCAGTTCTTTTGTATAGTCATTCAGGACTTCGCATCCATCTTCTGTAATAAGTACAAGGTCTTCGATACGAACACCGATGTTCTCATCTGGAAGGTAGATTCCCGGCTCTACTGAGAAGCACTGTCCAACTTTGATGATATCTGTGTTAACAGATGATACATCACCGAACTCGTGATCTTCCAGTCCGATAGAATGTCCTGTTCTGTGTGTGAAATACTCTCCGAAACCTTTCTCCTCGATGTAATTTCTTGCAGCAAGGTCAACGTCGCACATTCTTGCGCCCGGTTTTG
>ERZ827168.5710-NODE-5710-length-10117-cov-3.119658_pt1 | contig 10117 bp, 10 predicted proteins | sample MGYA00519868_ERZ827168 | MGnify/ENA primary metagenome ERZ827168 (study PRJEB31778, sample SAMEA3449271) | human gut metagenome | biome: human gut; feature: human-associated habitat; material: faeces | place: United Kingdom | collected 2010/2012 ...
CTGTTCGACACCGGGCTTTCCTATGAGGGAAATTGCTTCGACGAGGACGGACTGCTGGCTCAGTTTAAAAAGGAATACGACGCGTTTTATACCCCGGCCGACATCGAGCCCGGCCGGTATCCCGTGGTGATGACCGCCTATGGGCTGTTTGGCACGTTCCTTCAGCATTTTGTCGCCGAAATGTACGTCTCGGGCGCGTCGCTGCTCAGCGGCAAGCTGGGTCAGAAGGTGTTCTCGGACAATCTCTCCCTTCGAAACGACATGAACCCCGCGACGAACCCCGGCGCTCGCTTCTTTGACGAGGAGGGCTGCGTCGCGCCCGGTCTGCGTCCCGCGCTGATTGAAAAGGGAACGCTGACCGGCCTGCTGACCACCAAGAAGTCGGCGGAGCAGTTCGGTCTGCCCAACCTCGGCACGGCGGCGGCTGCCTACGACGGCGTGCCCTCGCGGGGCTTCAACCAGTTTTATGTGGATCCGACCGCGCAGACGCTTCGCGAGCTGGCGCCCGGCAGGGCGGTGTACGTCGTGATGGCCTCCGGCGGCGACGCTACGCCCGACGGCCATTTCGCCACGCCCGTACAGATGGCCTACCTGATGGAGGATGGCGAGCTGGTCGGACGGCTGCCCGACCTGAACGTCAGCGGCAGCTTTTACGACATGCTGGGGAAGGATTATCTCGGCGCCGTCCGCGGAGGACTGAAGCCGGGGTATCTGCAATGCGCCGTGACCATGGACGTGACCAAATAACGCGGAACCTTGCCTGAAGCCGCGTTTCGGAGAGGAGACGTTTCCCTGCGGGATGCATGCGTCATCCCGCGGGGATTTTTTATTCTGCGCCAAGAAGCTGTCAGTATCTGGACGTTTTCTGTTAAGTGTTGAAATAGAGATGAAAATATGACGCCGAAACTGTCAAATTGCAAATTGAGTTGAATGTTCCGAAAATCCCTTGATTTTGAAAGTTTGCTGGATATAATACAAATAAACGATGCTGTGAGGAGGATGCATATGGCCATTCAACCGGCGGTAAAAAAGGAAACCGTGCGCATTGCGTGGGGCACGCTGGCGTGCTTTGCGCTGGTCTGCGCCGTGGCGCTGCTTACCGGAACGTTTGATTACACGATCGTCCTTGGCGGGCTGCTGGGCGGCGCGTGCGCGATCGTCTGCTTCCTGCTTCTGGGGCTGACGGTACAGCACATCGTCGAGGAGGGCGCCGCCGACCAGAAGCGCGGGAAGAAGCGCATGCGCGTGAGCTATCTTCTGCGGCTGCTTCTGATGGCCGCCGTGTTCATCGTGGCGGTGGAAGCGCCGGTGTTCAACTGGGTCGCGGCGGCGGTGATGCTACTTGCGCCGCGCGCCGTCGTGATGATCGTACCGGCGATTGAGCACTTTAAAAAGAAGAAGCAGGATAAGACACAGGAGACCTTATGAGCAACATTGAAATTTCGGGCGCAAAAATTCTCGTGCGCTTCGGCAGCGTCGTGATCACGGAGACGGTGGTGAACACGTGGCTGATCATGCTCGTGATCTTCATCGCCTGCCGCATCCTGACGCGCGGGCTCACGGTGCGCGGGGGCACGAAGCGGCAGATGGTTGCCGAGTGGATCGTGACGAAGGTGAACGGCCTTGTGAAGACGAATATGGGCGAGGCGTTCCGCGACTATCCGCCCCTGATTGCGGCGATTATGGCGCTGTCAGCGCTGTGCAGCCTGTCGAGCATGGTGGGGCTGTACGCGCCCACGAGCGATCTGTCCACGCTGGTCGGCTGGTCGCTGATGGTGTTCGTGCTGATCACGTATTACAAGATCCGTGCCAACAGCTTCCTCGGCTATCTGAAGGGATATACCGAGCCGATCGTGGTCATGCTGCCGATGAACATCGTTTCTGAAATCGCCACGCCGATTTCGATGGCGTTCCGTCATTTCGGAAACGTCGCTTCCGGAACGGTGGTTACGGCGCTGGTATACGCGGCGCTGTCCGCGCTGTCGGCGGCGGTATTCAAATTCCTGCCGGGCGCGCTGGCGAGCATTCCGTTTTTCCAGGTCGGTCTGCCGGCGGTGCTGTCGCTGTATTTTGACATCTTTTCCAGCTGCATACAGGCGTTTATCTTCAGCATGCTGACCATGGCGTATGTGTCGGCGGCTGCGCAATAACGAAACGGAAAAAGAGACGGGAGGGTCATCTCAATGGGAATGGAAGAAGTAAAGTATCTGTCGAAGGCAATCGTGCTCGCCGCGTCGGCGATTGGCGCGGGTCTCGCGATGATCGCGGGTCTCGGCCCTGGTATCGGTGAAGGCAACGCCGTCGCGAAGGCGCTGGAAGCCATCGGCCGCCAGCCGGAGTGCAAGAGCGAGGTCACGTCCACGATGATTCTGGGCGTCGCCATGGCGGAGACGACCGGTATCTATTCGCTGGTCATCGCGCTGATTCTGCTGTTTGTCAACCCGCTGGTCGGCAAGCTCGGTTAATATACGGGAGTGACGAAGTATGCCGGGAGAGGTTCAAGAATTTGTATCCCTGACGCCGTGGACGATGATTTTCGAGGTCGTCAACCTGCTGATCGTGATGCTGATTCTGAAAAAGTTCCTGTTCAAGCCTGTGAACGCGGTGCTTGAGCAGCGGCAGGCGGAAATCGGCGGCATGTATCAGAAGGCCGAGGACGCGCAGAAGGAAGCGCAGGCGCTGAAGCAGGCGTATGACGAGCGCATGTCCGGCGCGCGCAAGGAAGCCGACGAGCTGATTGTCGCGGCGCAGGACAGCGCCCGCCGCCGGGGCGATGAGATCGTGGAGGACGCGCGCGATGAAGCCGTGCAGCTGCGTCGCCGCGCCGAGGAGGACATCGAGCTTCAGAAGCGCAAGGCGCTGCGGGAAGCCAGGGACGAGCTGGCCGACATGGCCGTGGACATTGCCGGTAAGGTGGTGGAGCGCGAGGTTACGCGCGAGGATCACGACCGGCTGGTGGAAGAATTTATAAAAAGCGCGGGTGATGAGCCGTGACGGAGTTTGCCGCCGAATACGGCGACGCGCTGTATTCCTTAGCGCGCAGCGAGGGGATTGAGGAGCGGATACTGGAGGAAGCGGAGGCGCTGAACGAGTGCTTTGCCGCGGAACCCGCGTATCTGACCCTGATTGGCAATCCCGCGCTGCCCCGGGAGGAGCGCGAGGGGCTCATTGACGCGGCGCTTCGGGAGCGGGTGCATCCGTATCTGATGAGCTTTGTGAAGCTGCTCGCGGTGCGCGGCGGCGCGGGGGAGTTTCCCGCGTGCGTGAAGCGCTTTCGGGAAAACGAGTACCGGGATCACGGAATCGCCGTGGCGCAGGCGGTTACCGCCCGCCCGCTGACGGACGAGCAGCGCGCGGCGCTGACCGAAAAGCTCAGGGCGCTCACGGGGAAGAGCATTGTTCTGGAGACGCGGACGGACGCGTCGCTGCTGGGCGGCGTGCGAGTGAACGTAGAGGGCCGCACGTATGACAACACGCTCAGGAACCGGATTGACGAAATCGGACAGGCGCTGCGCACGGACGCCTGACGGCAGGAGGACGAAATCATGCGGCTGAAGCCGGAAGAAATATCCCGCGTCATACGGGAGCAGATTAAAAACTATGAAGCGAAGGTCTCCGAGGCCGACACAGGCACGGTGCTGATCGTGGGCGACGGCATTGCGCGCGTGTCCGGGCTGGACAGGTGCGTGGCCGGAGAGCTTCTGCATTTTGCCACGGGCGGCTACGGCATGGCGATGAATCTGGAGGAAAACAGCGTCGCCGTCGCGCTGCTGGGCGAGGACAGGGACGTGGCCGAGGGTACGCGCGTCGAGCGCACGGGCAGGGTCGTTTCCGTTCCAGCGGGCGAAAAGCTGATCGGGCGCGTGCTGAACGCGCTGGGCGAGCCGATTGACGGCAAGGGCCCGGTGGACGCCGCCGAGATGCGCCCCGTGGAGCACGACGCGCCCGGCATCATCGAACGAAAGAGCGTCAGCGTGCCGCTGCAGACGGGCATCAAGGCCATCGACAGCATGATCCCCATCGGCCGCGGCCAGCGTGAGCTGATCATCGGCGACCGCCAGACGGGCAAGACCGTCATCGCCACGGACACGATCATCAACCAGAAGGGCAAGGACGTGGTGTGTATCTACGTTGCCATCGGCCAGAAGCGCTCGACGGTGGCTCAGCTGGTGGAAACGCTCACTGTGGCCGGCGCAATGGACTACACCATCGTGGTCTCGGCCTCAGCCAGCGAGCTGGCCCCGGTGCAGTATATCGCGCCCTACGCGGGCTGCGCTATGGGCGAATATTTTATGGACAAGGGCAGGGACGTCCTGATCATCTACGACGACCTTTCCAAGCATGCGGTAGCCTACCGCGCGCTTTCTCTGCTCATCCGGCGTCCGCCCGGCCGCGAGGCGTATCCAGGCGACGTGTTTTACCTGCACAGCCGTCTGCTGGAGCGTGCGGCGCGCCTGGCCCCCGAATACGGCGGCGGCAGTTTGACGGCGCTGCCCATCATCGAGACGCAGGCCGGCGACGTTTCGGCCTACATCCCCACGAACGTCATCTCCATTACGGACGGCCAGATCTTTTTGGAAACAGAGCTGTTCCACGCGGGCGTGATGCCTGCCGTCAACCCGGGCATTTCGGTGTCCCGCGTGGGCGGCAACGCGCAGATCAAGGCAATGAAAAAGGTGGCGGGCACGCTGAAGCTGGCGTATTCCCAGTACCGTGAGCTGCAGTCCTTCGCCCAGTTCGGGTCGGACCTGGATGCGGATACCAAGCGTCGTCTGGCGCAGGGCGAGCGCATTGTGGAGGTGCTCAAGCAGGACCGCAATTCTCCGGTGCCTGTGGAGCAGCAGGTGTGCATCCTGTATGCTGTTACCAACGATTACCTGGTGGACGTGCCTGTGGAGCAGATCGCTGTGTACGAGCAGGAGCTGTACGAGGATCTAAGCAGCCTGCATGACGCGGACGTGCTGGCGCCCATCCGGGAGAGCGGCGCGCTTTCCGAAGGGACGAAGGCCGCGCTGGACAAGGCGCTGGCGGAGTTCACGGCGGCGTTCCTCAAATCCCACGCATAAAAAGAAGGAAGAAGGAGGCACGGCGTCATGGCGGCATCGTCCATGAAGGATATCAAGCTGCGCATCAAAAGCGTGGAAAGCACCATGCAGATCACCAAGGCCATGGAGCTGGTGGCGTCCTCGAAGCTGCGGCGCGCGAAGGAACGCGCCGAGGAGACGCGGCCCTATTTCACCACGCTGCATGAATGCCTTACAGACATCGCGTACGGCAACACGGATTTTTCCTCTCCGTTCGTGCAGCAGCGCGAAGTGAAAAAGACCTGCTATATCATGATCGCGGGCGACCGCGGGCTGGCAGGCGGCTACAATACCAACCTGTTTAAAACGGTGGCCGAGCATATGGACGGCAAGGTGGTGTGCGTGCTGCCCATCGGCAAAAAGGCTGTGGAATATTGTGCGCACCGCGGGCTGGAGACCGTGACGGACGCCTATGCCACGGCCGAGGACGTCTCGCTGGGCGATTGCTTTTCCATCGCACGGATGCTCTGCGGGCAGTTCCGCAAGGGCGCGTTTGACGCGCTGTATGTGGGATACACCAATTTTGTGTCCATGCTCAGCCAGCAGCCGGCGGTGCTGAAAATGCTGCCCATCCGCTACGAGCGCAGGGAAGCAAAGAACACGGCGGAGAGCCTGACGATCTACGAGCCGTCCAGCGAGGCGGTATACGACGCGATCGTTCCGGAATATGTGGGCGGCCTTTTGTGGGGGGCTATGGCGGAGAGCGTGGCCAGCGAACAGGGGGCGCGGCGTACTGCGATGGATGCGGCCAGCAAAAACGCGGGCGACATGATCGAGGATCTTTCACTGAAATACAACCGTGCGCGGCAAGGCGCCATCACGCAGGAGATCACGGAGATCGTGGCCGGCGCGGAGGCATGAGACACTTGGCTTGAAACGCCAGCAGGGCAATTCAAGCCTGCCCCACCGCAGGGGGCCGCGCGAAGCGCAGGCGCACAGAGGCGCGCGGGTAGCGCGCCGGATGCGCCGGAGCGCCAAGCGGGTGCCTTAGCCGTTCGAGGAGCGAAGCGACGAGAACAGTCCTCAATGGACGCCCCGCGTCCCACGCCTGAAAAACGGGTGCTTCCCGTTTTTCGGCGTATGCTCCGCACATCCGGAAACGCCCTGCAGGTATTTCAAGCCTGCCCTCGCAGGGGACCGCGCGAAGCGCAGGCGCACACAGCCGAAAGCTGTTTTCATCCTATTCAAAGGAGACAAGCCAATGAGCAATCAGAACATCGGCACAGTCACCCAGATCATCGGGCCTGTGCTGGACATCAAATTCCCCGACGGGCATCTGCCGGGCCTGCTGAATGCCATCACGGTGGAGAACGGGGCCGACACCATCACACTGGAGGTGGCGCAGCACATCGGCGACGATGTTGTGCGCTGCATCGCCATGTCCAGCACCGACGGCCTTGTGCGCGGCGCGAAAGCCGTGGATACGGGCAGCCCCATCACGGTGCCCGTGGGCGATCAATGCCTGGGCCGCATCTTCAATCTGCTGGGAGACCCTGTGGACAATCTTCCCGCGCCGGAGGCTCAGGAGCGCTGGCCCATCCACCGCCAGCCGCCCGCTTATGACGAGCAGGAATCCACCACCGAGATTTTGGAAACAGGCATCAAGGTCGTGGACCTCATCGCCCCCTACGCCAAGGGCGGCAAGATCGGCCTGTTCGGCGGCGCGGGCGTGGGAAAGACCGTGCTGATCATGGAACTGATCAACAACGTTGCCAAGGAGCACGGCGGCCTTTCGGTATTCACAGGCGTGGGCGAGCGCACCCGCGAGGGCAACGACCTGTACAACGAGATGAAGGAGAGCGGCGTGCTTTCCAAAACGGCGCTGGTGTACGGCCAGATGAACGAGCCGCCGGGAGCGCGTATGCGCGTGGGCCTTTCGGGCCTGACGATGGCCGAATATTTCCGTGACCGGGAAAACCAGGACGTGCTGCTGTTCATCGACAATATTTTCCGCTTTACCCAGGCGGGTTCCGAGGTTTCCGCCTTGCTGGGCCGTATGCCCAGCGCCGTGGGTTACCAGCCCACGCTGGCCACGGAAATGGGCGCCCTGCAGGAACGCATCACCTCCACGAAAAAGGGCTCCATTACTTCCGTACAGGCCGTGTATGTGCCGGCCGATGACCTGACGGACCCCGCGCCGGCCACCACCTTCGCCCATCTGGACGCGACGACAGTGCTGTCGCGCAGCATTTCCAGCCTGGGCATTTATCCGGCTGTGGACCCGCTGGAGTCCAACTCCCGCATCCTGACGCCGGACGTGGTGGGCCGCGAACACTACGAGGTGGCGCGCGACGTGCAGCGCATCCTGCAGCGGTATAAGGAATTGCAGGACATCATCGCCATCATGGGTATGGATGAGTTGTCCGAGGAGGATAAGCTCACAGTCTCCCGCGCGCGCAAAATACAGCGCTTTTTGTCCCAGCCGTTCAGCGTGGCCGAGCAATTCACGGGCATGCAGGGCAAATATGTGCCGCTCAAGGAGACCATCCGCGGCTTTAAGGAGATCATCGAGGGCAAGCACGACGATCTGCCGGAATCCGCGTTCCTCTTCGCCGGCACGATCGACGACGTGCTGGAGAAGGCAAAAACGCTGTAAGGGGGAGACGCCATGTCAACCTTTCATCTTCAAATCGTGACGCCGGACGGAGGTTTCTTCGACGGCGAGGCGGAAAAGCTCATCGTGCGGGCCATTGACGGCGACGTGTGCATCCTGGCCCGGCATTCGCCCTATGTAACGGCGCTGGGCACGGGTGAGGCACGGGTGACCATTGACGGCAAGCGCCGCCGCGCGGCCTGCGCGGGGGGGATGCTGGCAGTGACGAAAGACAATGTGCGCCTTGTGGCCACCACCTTTGAGTGGGCAGAGGATATCGACGCGGACCGCGCCCAGCGAGCGAAGGAGCGCGCGGAGCAGCTGATTGAAAAGGCCAAGGACCAGCGCGAGCTGGAATTGGCACAGGCGCGCCTGAAGCGCGCGCTGACACGTCTGCAGGTCACGGCGAAATAGCTGTGCAGGAGAGGCGGGCTTTGGCCCGTCTTTCTTTTTTGCCGTTCGGGTGGTATACTATTTTTGTTAGCCCGGCTGCCGCCCGCCGCCGCGCGGAAAGGTGCGGGAAAATAAGTGAAAAGGAGGCGCCGCGCTTTGCAGGACGCCCAGACCTTGAGACGGAATTTTTTGTGGAATACATTCGGACAGCTCACCTATATGCTGTGCCAGTTCCTGTGCGGTATCCTGGTGGTGCGCCTGGCCGGGGAGCAGGTTTCCGGCGTGTACAATACGGCGCTTACGGCCACGGGCATTTTTCTGTCCATCGCATCCTACGGCATGTACAGCTTTCAGGTGTCGGACATCCGGGGTAAGTACGGCGCAAGCACCTACATCCGCAGCCGTGTATGGACCTGTGCGCTGGCTGTGGCGCTGTGCATCGGCTTCGTAGCGGTGAGCGCCCTGACGGGCGAAAACCCATACAGCGCCCAGCAGAGCGTCTGCGTATTGCTGTTCCTGGGCTACCGCATGGTGGAATCCCTTACCGATATCTACAACGCCATCGACCAGCGCAGCGGGCGGCTGGACATCGTGGGCAAGACCTATGCGGTGCGCGGCGCGGTGACGCTGGCATCCTTTACGCTGACGCTGTGGCTCACCCAGGATATCGTTTTGACCCTTGCGTTGATGCTGGGCGCGAGCCTTGTGGTGTTTTTCGTTTATTCTCTGCCGCAGGCGCGGGCTTTTTATGCGCCGGAGCAGCCGCAGAACGCCCGCGTGGCCTCGCTGCTGTGGGAGTGCCTGCCGCTGGCGGTGTACAGCTTTTTGAACACCACCACGGCCTCCATCCCCAAATTGGCGCTCAGCAGCCGGATGGGGGAGACGGCGCTGGGCATTTACGGCCCCGTCACGCAGCCCGTCGTGCTGCTGCAGGTGGGGGCGACTTACCTGTTCAATCCGTTCATCACCGTGTTTGCGGACAGCTATGCCAGGCGGGACAAAAAGGGCTTTTTCAAGGCGGTGTTCGCCGTGCAGGGCATTGTGCTGGCGCTGCTGCCCCTGGGCCTGGCTGTGGCGCATTTTCTGGGACGCTGGGGGCTGGCGACGTTCGTCTCGCCCGGCCTGGCCGATTACCAGTACCTGCTGGGGCCTATGGTCGTGTCCGCCATTTTGACGGCGCTGGTGCTTTTTTACAGCATGGTGCTGACGGTGATGCGCTGTATGAAGGGGCTGATTGTGGCAAACGTGTGCGCCATTGCCGTCTCCGCGCTGGCCAGCGGGCCGTGCATCGCCCGGTGGGAGCTGCAAGGCACTACCTATGCAGCCGTTCTGGCCCAGCTGGTGCAGCTGGTGATGCTGGGCGGCGTCGCGCTGCGGATGACGCGCCGCCACTTTGCGGGCAGCGGGCCGCTGCCTAAGCCGGAGGACCCGTTCGACGGCCTGCCCAGCTGAGGGCCGGGCTGTTCAGAAAAAATTGGAAAGTGGGGAAGACCAAGGATGGAAAGAAAGGATATGAAGCTGGGATTTATCGGGTTCGGCAATATGGCGCAGGCCATTGCCGAGGGGCTGCTGCGTTCAAAGGCACTGGAGCCGGAGCAGATCTGCGCCTGTGCGAAGGATTGGGACAAGCTGTGCGCCGCAACGCAGCCCCGGGGCATGCGTCCCTGCCGGGACGCCCGGGAGGTGGCGGAGGCCGCAGATGTGGTCATCGTGGCCGTAAAGCCGCACCTGATCGAGGAGGTGCTTTCGCCCGTGCGCGGGCAGCTTGCGGATAAGGCAGTCGTTTCCGTGGCGGCGGGCTGGCCCTTCGAGCGGTACGAGGCGCTGCTGCCCGGAACGCGCCATTTGAGCACCATGCCAAACACGCCGGTGCGCGTGTGCGCGGGCGTGTTCCTGCTGGAGGAAAAGCATTCCCTTACGCCAGAGGAATACGTGCTGGTGCAGGAGCTGTTCGGCCATTTGGGGCTGGTGCAGCCCGTGGAGAGCCGCCTGCTGGGCATTGCAGGCACACTGAGCGGCTGCGGCCCGGCGTTTGTGAGCATGTTCA
>ERZ827168.5713-NODE-5713-length-10111-cov-4.238266_pt1 | contig 10111 bp, 7 predicted proteins | sample MGYA00519868_ERZ827168 | MGnify/ENA primary metagenome ERZ827168 (study PRJEB31778, sample SAMEA3449271) | human gut metagenome | biome: human gut; feature: human-associated habitat; material: faeces | place: United Kingdom | collected 2010/2012 ...
TGTTCTTGAAGCCGACGAAGGGGGTGCCCTCCTTGGTCAGGGCGTCGAAACGGGGAGAGACCTCGTCGATGAGGAAGCTGGCGGGACCAATGGTCTTGAAGACGACGCCGGCCCAGCCTTCGTCATAGGCCTTGGCGCACATCTCGTAGCAGTTGCCTACCGGAGAGGAGGAGAGGCAGAACGGGTTTTCAAAATGTACCCCGAGAAACTCAACGGATAAATCTTTCTTCACCATGTTTTTCAACCTCCAATACGATTGTGGATCTCATATGCGGCGAGCTTGCCCTTGTTGACGGCGGCGACGACGGTCTTGTCGCCCTTGGCGATATCGCCGGCCACGAAGACCTTGCCGTCCACGCTGGTGCCCTCGGCGACGACTTCGTTGCGCTCCACGGGCAGACCCAGCTCGTTGTCGATGTTCTGGCCCAGGGCCACGACGATGAGCTCGGCCTCGATCTTCAGCTCGCTGTTGAGGCGGCTGTGCTTGAAGGTGACGGTCTTGCCGTCCACCGCGGCGGGAGTGTAGCCGCCGATGGTGATGACGCCCATCTCGTGAGCGGTGGCCTTCTCAGCGTCGGAGGCGCGGAACTCGTTGCGGGTGACCTCGATGACGTCCTTCACGCCCAGCATCTTGAGGGTGGTGGCAGCGTCCATGGCGGAGTCGCCGCCGCCCAGCACCAGCGCGCTGGCGGGAACGTTCATCTCGCCGTGCTTGCTGCGGATCTCGGTGAGGAGGTCCACGGCGGAGACGACGTTGGGGTTGCCCTGGAAGAGGTCCAGGATCATGGGCTTGCGGACACCGGTGGCCACCAGGACGGCGTCATAGCCGGCCTTCAGCTCCTCGAACTTGGCCTTGTCCACATCCACGCCGCAGTGAATGACAGCACCCAGCGCCACAATGCGCTCGATCTCGCCGTCCACCACGGTCTCAGGGAGACGATACTCAGGAATGGTGCGGAGGAAGCCGCCGGCACGGTCGGCCTTCTCATAGATCTCCACCTCGTAGCCCAGCTGCAGCAGGGTGGCAGCCGCCTGCAGGCCCGCAGGGCCGCTGCCGACGACGGCGACGCGCTTGCCGTTGGCGGCGCCCTTCTCCAGGACCTTCATGCCGCAGGCAGCCTCAAAATCGGTGACAAAGCGCTGGATGCCGCCGATGTCGATGGGCTTGTCGATGCCGCAGCGGGAGCAGCCGCTCTCGCAGTAGCGCTCGGTGGGGCAGACGCGGGCGCAGACGGCGCCCAGGGCGTTGTTGATGCGGATGGTCTCAGCCGCACCCTTGAAGTTGCGGAAACGGACGCTGCGGATGAACTTCGCAGGATCCGTTCCCGCCGGGCAGGCTTTGGAGCAGGGCGCATCATAGCAGAGCAGACAGCGCTGCGCCTCTTCCATGACGGTGCTCACGCTGTAACCCCGCTCCAGTTCCTCGGTGTACTTCTTAGTCATTTTTCATACTTCTCCTTCCAAAGTATTCAAGCTTGCTAAGGAAATAACGACATCATTGTACAGTTTTTTCGCTTTCGATGCAAGGGGTTCTTTTCTTTTTGGCGAGATTGCCTATAGGTCGACCTTTTTTTGTGCGAAACAGCGAAAAAAGCACTTGTCAAGCAGTTTGCCATTTTCTTCTTGTTGTGTTTTTACACTAATTCTCTTTTTGCTTTTGTTGCGCTTTTAACAATTTTCATTTTTTTTGCATTTTCCCCTTCTTTTTTGCGTGCAAAAGGCTTACAATAGGCCCAGCAAATGTGAATGGTTTGTGAAGTCCCCCGGCCGAGGCTGGAAACGCTTCCGACCGTCACAGGCCCCCTCCGCCGCCGGACGAGACCAATCTATGCGCCCCGCAGGCCGCTGATGCCTGCGTTTTATCCTGTCCCGCTCCTGCATACATATATAAGACGGCGGAGCTCCAGCCCGGTCAAGTGCGTCGGCCCTTCCTGTTCACAATTGATTCAGAAATGCGGCAGGGCGCTTTTGATACGCAGAACCCATTCGCAAAACCAATCAGAGGAGGGATTGGGAAACCCCAGACACCAGCGAATCTATTTTTACAGAAAGGTGGACTATTTGTGGATCTGATCATCAAAAACGGAACCATCGTAACCGAGAAGGAAATGTTCAAGGCTGACATCGCCGTCAAGGACCAGAAGATCGCCGCCATCGGCGCCGACCTCTCTGACGTCAAGGCGGACAAGGTCGTGGACGCTACCGGTAAGCTCGTCCTTCCCGGCGCCATCGACGCCCACACCCATCTGGCCTTCCCCTTCGGCGGAACCGTCTCCTCCGACGACTTCTTTGCCGGCACCCGCGCCGCTGCCTGCGGCGGCACCACCATGGTCTTCGACTACAGCGGACAGAAGAAGGGCGAGAGCTTCCTGGAGACTGTCAAGCGCCGTGAGGCCGAGGCTCTGGAAGACGGCCCCGCCGTGGACTTTGCCATCCATGTGGGCATCACCGACCTGAGCATGCTGGACACCATGCAGGAAGCCGTGGATTACGGCGTGTCCTCCTTCAAGGTGTACATGGTTTACGATTTCGGCGTCAAGGACGGCGATTTCTACCAGGTCCTGCAGAAGTCCAAGGAGTGCGGCTCCCTGGTCTGCGTGCACGCCGAGAACAACGAGGTCCTCACCACCCTCATCAAGCAGTTCGCCGACGAGGGCAAGCTGAGCCCCTGGTATCACTACGCTTCCCGTCCCGAGTTCGTGGCCGGCGAGGCCAGCCGCCGGGCCATCACCTGGGCCAAGAGCCTGGACGCTCCCCTCTACATCGTGCATATGTCCGATAAGGAAGGCGTCGAGGCCGTCACCAAGGCCAAGGACGAGGGTCTCGAGATCTACATGGAGACCTGCCCGCACTATCTGCTGCTCGACGACAGCGTGTATTACCAGGAGGACTATTCCGCCGCCGCGCGCTTCATCTGCGCGCCGCCCATGCGGAAAAAGGAGGACCAGGAGGTCCTCTGGAAGGCGCTGGCCAACGGCACCATCCAGACCGTCTCCACCGACCACTGCAGCTTCACCCTGCAGCAGAAGGACGCCGGCAGGGGAGACTTCACGAAGATCCCCGGCGGCCTGCCCGGTGTGGAGACGCGCGGCGAGCTGCTCTATACCGCGGGCGTGGCCGCAGGCCGCATCACGAAGGAGCAGATGTGCGCCCTGCTGTCGGAAAATCCCGCCCGCCTCTACGGCGCGTACCCGCGCAAGGGCGTGATCGCCCCCGGCAGCGACGCGGATCTGGTCGTCTACGACCCCGCAGCCGACAAGACCATCACGGCCGGAACGCAGCTTTCCGCCGCCGGCTACACCCCCTACGAGGGCTGGCGGACGAAGGGCTCCATCGCGCAGGTCTATCTGCGCGGCACGCTCGCCGTCGACCACGGCGAGATGAAGGCCGGCCCCATCGGCACGTACATCCCGCGCCATCCCGGCGCGCTGTAAGCGCAAAAAAATCGCCCCTGTTCCGGAAGGAACAGGGGCTTTTCTATGGAGGAAAGGGGAATTACGCTTCGCCGTTTTCCTTGTCGAGCTCGGCGAGGAAGGAGATGAGCTTCGCCTCGTCTTCGCGCTTGTCGGCAAAGAGCTCGAGGTTGTCGCCCTGCTCACTCAGCAGCTGGCCAAGAGCGATGTACTCGCTCAGTGCGCTCTTGAGGTTGAAGACGTCGCCGTCCTGGCTCTTGAGGTACACGTCGCCGGTGCAGGTGTGGATGACCTTGCGGAATTCTTCGACTTCTTTGATGTTCTTGAGCTTCATAATGATTGCCTCCCATGCAATTTTTTCTTTGACTTTCGATTACAGCTGCAGTATAAGCGTTGGACGCGGAAAAATCAAGGGCGGTAATGAACGAAACGCACAAATTTATATCGCTTATTTTGTGCGATATGACGGATAATACGTGTACAGCCGCGTCATCGCCGCCGGGCGGGATGCCGCGCCGGGCGCGAGGAAGTGCTGCTGCGCCTCGTCCGGCGTGAGCCGGATGAGAAGCTCGCCGAGGTCCTTGTCTGCGTCGATGGACAATACGCCGTACTGCTGCCAGACGAGCGGCTGGCCGTAGGCGTCGTTGAAGTTCCCGGTCCAGCGTCCGTCCTGCCGTTCCAGACGGAGCGTGACGGGCTCGGCCAGCGCGTCCACGCCGGAGATGCGGAGCGTGCCGAGGAAGAGCGGCTTGGCGAGCATGCTCCTGGTCAGCGTCCCGGTCAGCTGGATCGTGTGCTCGGCCGCGAAGCTATCATCCCCGCAGACGTATTCCGTTACGGTCTCGTCGATGCGGATGGGTGTCTGCTGCGGCATGAGCACGAAGATCACGATATTCAGAATGGCCACCGCCACCGCGAAGCCGAAAACAAAGCCCTTGTTGCGGGCAAACCAGTTTTTATGTTCTCCCATCATGGTCCCTCACAGAAAGTTTATAAATTCTTCAGATCTGACGCCTTGAAATGGTTACAAAATAGTGTACAATAGATACGAAATGATACTAAAGTATCAAATTCAAACCGGAAGGGCGGATGCGATGGCAGACGATCAGCCTTTTTACACAACCAACCGATCAACCAACACAAACCACTGACTGATACCAGTGATATCAAAAGGGCGCTTCGGGAAGCCGCAGCGCCCTTTTTCATTATACCGGATAATCCGGAAACCTGCAAGAGGCTTATCCGGCGTAGGGGACGAGCTCGAAATATTCCAGCTCCGGTTCGCCGTTGATATACCACTGCCAATCGCCCGCGGGCTGCGTGATGGCGATGCGGCCGGTGACGCCGTCCTCGGTGATGACGTCCACGAAGCTCTTGCCGTCGGTGCCCGTGACCTGCAGGATCGTGCCGGGGCCGAAGGTGGACTCGGTGCCGTCGTCCAGCGTGACCGGCAGATCCCGGACCAGAGACAGGCGGGAATAGCTCGTATTGGCCGGGACGATCTGCCATGCGTCGCCCAGCGGGACCAGAACGCCGTCATGCAGCACATAGGCGCGGACCGCCTCATACGAGCCGAGCACGTCCTGCGTGCTCTCGAGCTGCAGACTGCCCTCGGAAATGCTCAGGATCGAGGCCTCGAGGAACAGCTGGTCTTCAAACGGGATCAGCTCCGGCGTGCCGGACTTGCACGACCAGACGTTGAGCACATAATCGTCGCTGGACATATCGCCGCAGAAGTAGATCTCCGGGCAGGCATCCGCGTCCAGATCCGCCAGCCAGATGCGCGCGTTGAAGCTGGGCGGGTAGGAGAGCTCGCCTTCGTCCATGCCGGTGTCGAAGACCTCGGTGCCCTTCTGGATGCGCAGGATGAACGACTGCTGGTCATACTGATCCCAGATGCGCAGCAGCTGGACGGTCTCCATAGCGCCGTCGGTGTCCAGATCGGCCTCGCCGCTGCGGACGATCTCGGTCCGCACGGCCGGGAAGCCGTAGAGCGTCACGCCGTCATAGGGAATCTCCGCCGGGACGGGATCCTGCGCGGGCAGCTCGACGGTGGCGAACGGCTCATAGACAGGTTCCTCCGGCTCCGGCTCGGCGGGCTGCACGGGCGTGGTCGTGTCGGGTTCGGTTGTGGGCTGATCGGTGGGGATGACGCGGATCGCGACGGCCAGGACCTCGGGCGGGTCGCTCGCGGCGATGTCACCGAGATAGGTGATATCCACCTGCAGCTCCGGCGTCAGCTCCGACACGGCGATGGGCCAGCCGTCAGCGCCCACGGGGACGAGACCGTCCGCCAGCCGGACAGCTACGGACGAAGCCGCGCCGAACGTGGAATCCGCGTCCGTGGGACCGACCATCAGCATATCATCGGCAGCGGAAAGGATCTCTGCGGGAAAGGTCGTGACGTGCACGGCGGCGGGCGCCTCCGGTTCCGGGTCTGCCTGTGCAGGCGCCTCCGGGGCGGGCTTTGCGCAGCTGCACAGCAGCGCAAGCACCAGCATCGCGGCCAGCACGATAGAAAGCTTTTTCATAACTCCTCCTTTTGAGTGAATCCGAAACCCGTCAATGCACCCGGACAGCGGGTCTTTTCGCGCTGTGCTGCGCCATTTTCCCTTGAAATACACAAAGTATTCCTGCGGAAAAATGGCTTGCCCAGCACGAAAATCCCTCGCTGCCGGGCACATTTCCAGTTTTTATATCCACCCTGGGAAAACGCGTATCGCTATCCCAGCGTCACCATCATAGCGGATTTGCTTCCGTTCGTCAATGGACACTTTCGCTTATTTTGAACTTATTTTGTCCGTTTCGTCCGGAAAAGTGCAGACGTTCTGGTGATTATGTGAACTTGCGGAAACAATTTGTAAAGAATAGAAAATCACCCCGGCTAAAGCTGGGGACCGCGGAAAACGCCGCCCGCCAGAGAGGCTCTGACGGGCGGCTGAATTTTCGGTATTCCGGAAGCTCAGTCCACGTCGTGGTTGACGACGGGCGCGGGCTTGTCCAGCTGCTCGGGGTGGGAGAGCAGGCGCTTGAGATGCTTGAGCGTGGTGGCGTAGTAGAAGCCGTCGCAGATGCGCTCGTCGGTGTTGACCGTGTAGTCGATGTACTTGCGGCGCACGACGGTCCCGTCGTCCAGGACCTCGTTTTTGTGGTACTTGCAGCCGAAGGCGACGAACACGGGCATGTTGCCGAAGTCATACAGATGATGGACGATCGGCGGGATGCCGAGCGAGCCCATGGAGGTAAAGAAGATCGACGCGTGGAACGGGCTGACCTCCAGCAGGAACTTCGGCAGGAAGCCGAAGTAATCGATCGTCTTCAGCAGCCAGATGGCGAACTTGAACAGCACGCCCGGGATGTACGACAGCGCCTTGGCGGTCTTGTCAAAGTCGCTGCCGCCGATGGCCTGGCCCTGGATCTCCGAGATGCCCTTGTTGAGCTTCTCATAGATATCCTCGATCGTGTCGGTGGGCTTCAGATGGAGCTTGGTGATCGACTCCGGCGCGGAGGTATCCATCGAGGTCTTGACGACCATGCAGAACTGGATATCATCGTCGCGCGAATAGACCTGCTGGCCGGAGAGGAAGCGGTTGAGCGCCGGGTATTTCGCCACGCACTGGACGTAGGCGGCCAGGAATACGTGCGTCACGCCGAGGTTCGTAAAGCCCTGCTTGCGCTTTTCGCGGATATAGCGCTCCATGGCCGAGATCTCCACCGACTCGCGGATGAAGTTGGACGAGCCGACCCGTGTGGGCATAATGTAGTTGGCGACGACCGCCATCGGGTCGAGCGAGCGGAGCTTGCGGCCGTCGGACCGGTCGCCCCAGGTGGGATGGTAGGCGCTGTCAAGATACATCTTCATGCCGAGCAGCGTCAGAATGCCGCCGAGCAGGAACAGAAGGTCCGGCAGGATCGTCCGCAGCTGGTCCCAGTTTTCGCGGGAAAATTCCTTCTCGTGCATCGCGGCCAGCACGGCGAAGGCCGCCAGCAGCAGAAGCAGCAGCGGGATCGTGCTCTTGACATGGCCGGAGACCGTCACGGCGTAGAACGCGGCGATGGCCAGATACGCGATCCAGAACACGAACGTCAGCCACAGATAGGGCGAGACGAGCGTGACCTTGATGCCATAGTAGATGGCAAGCAGGAAGACGGGGACGGACGAGCGGTAGAACCGGTCCTTTCCGTTACAAAGAATATTCAGCACATAGAACACGCAGGCTGTGACCGGCAGCACGACCAGAAGCCACACCGTCCTTGCGTCTGCGCCTTTCCCACAGACATTTGCGATGCGGAGCGCTGCCGAAGCCAGCATGACCAGTGCAGCCAGCCAGATCAGTGGATTCTTCCGGCTGACGTAATACGCAACTCTCTTTTTCATACGTTCATCATACCAGCCGGTGCATAAAAATGCAAGAAAAAGTCTGAATGTGCCGCGCCCGGAACTGCGCATTGACAGCCGGGGGCGGATATGATACGATATTTTAGAAATTTTGTTCGTATTCCAAGGGCGGACGGACAGGAGGTGCGGATATGGATCTGCTCGAAGGGCTGAACGCGGCGCAGCGGGAGGCGGTCACGACGACCGAGGGCTTCGTGCGCGTGATCGCGGGCGCGGGCTCCGGCAAGACGCGGGCGCTGACGCGCAGGTTCGCGTATCTTGTGACGGAGCTCGGCATTCTGCCGGGAAATCTGCTGTGCGTGACCTTTACCAACAAGGCCGCGAACGAGATGCGCCAGCGCATCCACAATCTGACCGGCGACAACGACACCGGCTATATCAACACCTTCCACGGCTTCTGCGTCTCCATCCTGCAGGAGGACAGCCACGCTGTGGGCTATCCCAAGAGCTTTCTGGTGCTCGACAACAGCGACATCGACGCCATGCTCCAGATCATCTACGACGAGCGTGGGCTGACGCTGCGCGACATGACCTTCTCCCATGCGCGCGACATGATCGAGATGCTGAAGCTCAAGGAGCGGCCGGACTATTACGAGGACATGATCACCCTGCCGCTCGATACCCTCAAGGAGAAATACGACAAAGCCGAAAGCGCGAAGGACATCATCTTCTACGGCTATCTGTATCAGGAAAAGAAGTGCTTCGCGCTCGACTACAACGACCTGATCGAATTCTCTCTGCACATTTTCCGCACGCATGAGGATATCCGCCTCAAATGGCAGAAGCGTCTGGAATACATCATGATCGACGAATTCCAGGACATCGACCCGCCGCAGTATGAGCTCATGCAGGTCCTCTGCGATCACCACAAAAACCTCTTCATCGTCGGCGACCCGGACCAGACGATCTATACCTGGCGTGGGGCGGATGTGCGGTTTTTGCTGGACTTCGACAAGGTCTACCCCACGACGAAGACCATCCTGATGATGGAAAACTACCGCTCGACCCCGCAGATCCTCGCGGTCTGCAACAGCCTGATCGAAAAGAATCAGGACCGGATCAAAAAAGAGCTGCTGCCCATGCTGCCGGCCGGCGAGGGCGTTCTGTGCCACCACGCGGCGAACAGCGAGCAGGAGGCCCGCTGGCTCGCAGGAAAAATGCAGGAGCTGCATGCCGCGGGCGTCCGCTACCGCGATATGGCCGTTTTGTACCGCGCGCACTATATCACGCGCGGCGTTGAGGAGGTCCTGCTCAAGGAGAAGATCCCCTATACGATCTACAGCGGCGTGCAGTTTTTTGCCCGCGCGGAGATCAAGGACGCGCTGAGCTACCTGCGCATGATCGCCTGCCGCGACGATCTGTCGTTTTTGCGCATCGCCAACGTGCCCAGGCGCAATCTCGGCGAGCGCCGCATGACGTTTTTGAAGGACTATGCCGCGCAGAACGGATGCTCGCTCTATGACGCGCTGCGGAAAAATCTCGACGGGGAGCTGCTGCGGGGGACGAAGGCGGGGAAGTTCGTCTCGCTGATCGAGCGCTTTACCGGCGTCTATGACCAGATGCCGGTCTCGGAGCTGCTGGCGGCCGTGCTCAACGAGAGCGGGTATGAGACCATGCTCCGCACGGAGGGCAGCCAGATCCGGCTCGACAATCTGGCGGAGCTCAAGCAGTCGATCTACGCGTATGAGACGACCTGCGGCGAGGAATGTACGCTCGAGCACTATCTGGCGCACGTGGCGATGTTCACGAGCGCGGATCTCGACGACCCGCGCGACCAGGTCCGGCTCATGACCGTCCACAGCGCGAAGGGCCTGGAATTTCCGCACGTGTTCCTGTGCGCGATGAACGAGGGCATCTTCCCCTCGAAAAAGACCCGGACCATGCCGGGCATGGAGGAGGAGCGGCGGCTGTGCTTCGTCGCCATGACGCGCGCGCAGAAGGGGCTGTACCTGTCCGAGGCCGAGGGGCGGAATCTGGACGGGAGTCCCCGGTATCCCTCGCGGTTTCTGCTGGATATCCGCGACGATCTTCTCACATTTACGAAGACCCCGCGCGAGGACCTCATCCGTCAGGCACGGGAATACATCGGCTTTTCCAGCCGTTTTCTGGACGATGCGGCCGCGGCGCAGGGCTTCACGCCCGGCACCCGCGTCCGCCACGCCGTCTTCGGCGCCGGGACCGTGCTGGACGTCGACCCGGTGCAGCGGTCGCAGCTCGTCCAGTTCGATGCCATGCCGACGCCGCGCGCGATCTCGCTGCGCGTGAAGCTGGAGCGGGAATAAAGGATCGGCGGGGGGGG
>ERZ827168.5714-NODE-5714-length-10111-cov-2.748508_pt1 | contig 10111 bp, 8 predicted proteins | sample MGYA00519868_ERZ827168 | MGnify/ENA primary metagenome ERZ827168 (study PRJEB31778, sample SAMEA3449271) | human gut metagenome | biome: human gut; feature: human-associated habitat; material: faeces | place: United Kingdom | collected 2010/2012 ...
CCGCCGCAGGGGCAAAAGGCGAAAAAAGTGCGGTTTTGAGGGAGATTGGCAGTGATATTTCACTTGCCGACGCAGAAATGAGCGAAAATGTCGTTCACAATTTCCATGGAAGCCTGCCTGCCGTCAAGTTCTCCGAGGAAGCCGAGTGCCTCCTCGATCTGCATACCGGCGATGTCCTGTGTGAAGCCGTCAAGAGAGCGTCGCGCTTCAAGCACCGCGTCGGCGGCGTTTTTCAGCATTGCCGACTGGCGCGCCGAAGTGATGAGGGTTTCGGCGCCTTCGCAGTCGGCATATCCGCAGATATCGGCGACGGTCGCCCGCAGTTCATCAAGTCCCTTGCCCGTCACGGCGGAAAACGCTATCTCGCGGCCGAAAATTCCGGGAAGCGGACGGTCTGAAATGTCGGATTTATTCGAAAGCAGAACAGTCACATCCTGCTTTCCGGCAGAATTGATATATCCCGCTATACGTTTTTCCTCGTCGGTTATTTCGCCGTCAACGACAAAAAGAATGAGCGACGCGCGGTCCGTCTCCGCAAAAGCGCGTTCCACACCCATGCGCTCCACCGTGTCGGCTGTCTCGCGTATTCCGGCTGTGTCGGACAGATTCAGCACAACGTCGCCGAGTACGACCCTCTCGGTTATCACGTCGCGCGTCGTACCCTCAATGTCGGTCACAATGGCGCGTTCGCTGCCGCAAAGCAGATTGAGCAGGCTGGATTTTCCCGTGTTCGGTCTGCCGATGATCGCCGCCGGCACACCGTCGCTTATGGCACGACCGTAGCGCGAGGTTTTCCACATACTGTGCAGAATATTGTAGCATTCCTCCAGCGTTTTTTTCATTTCATCGACGGGCACGTCGGCAAGATCCTCGTCAGGATAGTCGATAAACGCATATGCGGACGCGGCAAGATGCCGCAGAGTGTCATATACCTCGCCGACACGCTTGCTGAGCGCGCCGCGCAAACGCTTCAGCCCCGCGCCGAGATGCGCTTCGCTCACCGCGTCTATCATATCGCCCACCGCCTCCGCTTCGGTAAGCGTGAGCTTGCCGTTTATGAATGCGCGGCGGGTGAATTCGCCGGGACCTGCATATGAAGCGCCGGCCTCTATGACCGCTTCAAGCAGCTTTTTCGTGACGAGCAAACCGCCGTGACAGTAAAGCTCCGCAATGTCCTCGCCCGTAAACGAACGCGGTGCACGGAAAAAAACGCACATTCCGTCGTCAAACTCGCCGTCGGATGACGAAAATACGCCGTGAACGGCGGTATTTGCGGGATAGTCCGACAGCTTTTTCCCCGAAGCGGGTGCAAATACCCGCTCCGCGACCTTCAGCGCCTCGCTGCCCGTGACACGCACCATTGCGACACCGCCCTTGCCGCGCGGAGTGGAGACAGCTGCAACCGTAAGTCCGTAGTTATTCATATCTGCTCCCGTCGGGCAACAGCCCCGTTAAATAATCGCTCGCCTTGCGCATATTGTCAAAGCCCGTCTGCCGCAGCCCCTCATAGACGGCAACGGCAACGGAGTTCGAAAGATTCAGACTGCGTATGTCGTCAAGCATGGGAATCCGCACCGCCCTGTCCTCGTTTGCCTTGAGAAGTTCCTCCGGCAGACCCTTTGTCTCCCTGCCGAAAAAGAGAAATTTTTCGCCCGAAAAATCCGCATCGGTATAGCATCTTCCGCCTTTTGTCGTGAAGTAAAGGCAGTCGGCACCGGGGTTTTTGGCGTAAAAGTCGTCAATGTCGCCGTAATACCGCACATCCAGCCGGCGCCAGTAGTCAAGCCCCGCCCGGCGAAGATTGCGGTCGGTTATCCTGAAGCCGAACGGCTCAATCATATGCAATGTAACGCCGGTCGCGGCGCAGGTACGTGCAATGTTGCCCGTGTTCTGCGGTATTTCCGGTTCAAGAAGCACAACATTAAGATGGTTCATAAGTATATTCCACGTAAAAGCATAGTGTTTTATATTTATAATAGTATACCGTCGTTTTGCGTTTTTGTCAATCGCAAAAACGTGCGCAAAGCTGAAAAATATTTACAAAAAGCACTGGTATTTTCGCCGGGGATATAGTATAATAGATGCTGAATAATTATGAACGGTGTTTTCACCGTTCACGAAGGAGCAACGAATGTCTTTATTTTCAAAAATATTCGGCACATACAGCGAAAAACAGGTAAAGAAACTGACGCCTGTTGTCAATAAAATAGAAGCGCTTGCAGGCAAGTATTCCGCGATGAGCGATGATGAAATGCAGGCACAGACTCCCATACTCAAGCAGCGCCTGGCAAACGGCGAAACGCTTGACGACATACTCCCCGATGCGTTCGCGCTGGTGCGTGAAGCAGCCGACCGCGTTCTCGGCACACGCCATTACCGCGTCCAGCTCATCGGCGGTATAATAATTCACCAGGGTCGTATCGCCGAAATGAAGACCGGCGAAGGCAAAACGCAGGTGGCAACGCTTCCCGCCTACCTCAACGCACTCACCGGAAAGGGTGTTCATGTCGTCACCGTCAATGACTACCTCGCAAAGCGTGACAGCGAATGGATGGGCAAGCTTTATAATTATCTCGGTCTGTCGGTCGGACTTATCGTCCACGGACTCACAAACGAACAGCGCAAGGCAGCCTATGCCGCAGATATAACCTACGGCACGAATAACGAAATGGGCTTTGACTATCTGCGCGACAATATGGTCATATATAAGGACCGCATCGTTCAGCGCGGACATGAATTCGCAATCGTGGACGAGGTCGACTCCATCCTCATCGACGAAGCGCGTACCCCGCTCATCATTTCCGGCATGGGCGACGAATCCGACGAGCTTTACAAGCGCACGAACGACCTTGTGAAGCGCATGACCTGCTTCCGCATCAAGGAGATCGACGCAAAGGTCGGTCACGACGACATTGACGCCGACTATATCGTCGACGAAAAGGCAAAAACCGCCGTGCTCGGCAAGAGCGGCATCAAAAAGGCGGAGCAGTATTTCGGTATCGAAAATCTTGCCGACGGCGAAAATATGGAATATATGCACTACCTCGACAACGCCATTCGCGCCTACGGCGTAATGCAGCGCGATGTCGATTATGTTGTCAAGGACGGACAGGTGCTCATCGTCGACAGCTTCACCGGACGTATCATGCCCGGCAGACGCTATTCAAACGGTCTGCATCAGGCAATCGAAGCGAAGGAAAACTGCAAGATCGAGCGTGAAAACAAGACTCAGGCGACAATAACCTTCCAGAATTACTTCCGAATGTACAAAAAGCTTTCCGGCATGACCGGTACGGCGCTCACCGAAGAAACGGAGTTTCGTGAGATATACAGCCTCGACGTCGTTGAAATACCCACAAACAAGCCCGTCATGCGCCGTGATATGAACGACCTTGTTTACAAAACCATGGCAGGCAAGTATCACGCGATAATCAACCAGATCCGCGAATGCCACGAAAAAGGCCAGCCCGTGCTTGTCGGCACAGTCTCCATCGACAAATCGGAGCTTCTTTCGGATATGCTGAAGCGAGAGGGCATAAAGCACAACGTGCTGAATGCAAAGCTCCACGAACGCGAGGCTGAGATCGTCGCGCAGGCAGGTATGTTCGGCGCGGTCACGATCTCCACCAACATGGCGGGCAGAGGTACGGATATAAAGCTGGGCGGCAACTCGGAATTCCTCGCAAAGCAGAAAATGCGCGACGAGGGCTGTGACGAGGACGAAATCGCCGAAGCCACCTCATACGCACACACCAACGACCCCGTGAAGCTGGAGCTTCGTGAGAGATTCAGAAAATACGAAGAAGAACTCGACGAAAAAATAAAGCCCGAGGCTGAAAAAGTACGTGCCGCAGGCGGTCTGTTCATAATCGGCACCGAACGCCACGAATCGAGACGTATCGACAATCAGCTCCGCGGACGTTCCGGACGACAGGGCGACCCGGGTGCCAGCCGTTTCTATCTTTCAATGCAGGACGACCTCATGCGTCTGTTCGGCTCCGACCGCATCCTCAGCGTCGTCGAAGCGATGGGACTGCCGGAGGACCAGCCGATCGACGCAAAAATACTTTCATCATCCATCGAATCCGCACAGAAGCGCCTTGAAGGACAGAACTTTGAACGCAGAAAGAACGTGCTCCAGTACGACGACGTCATGAACCGCCAGCGCGAGCTTATCTACGGCGAACGTCAGGCAGTGCTGAACGGCGAGGATCTCAGAGACAAGATTCACAAGATGATGTATGAATACATCGACGACGGCGTTTCGAAATTCTGCTCGTCACATATCCCGGACGAATGGAACATCGAAGGTCTCCGCGGCTATTTCAGAGGCGTACTCTGCGGCGACGACGATTTCCGTTATTCCATCGAAGAGCTTGAAAAGCTGAACACCGAAGCCGTTTCGGATATGCTGAAAAAGCGTGCAGACGAACGCTACGCCGCTCAGGAAGAGCTGTTCGGAAACGAACGCTTCCGCGAGATCGAGCGCATAATTCTGCTTGAAAACGTCGACCGCAAGTGGGTCGATCACATCGACGCGATGGATGACCTGATCTCGGGTGTCGGACTCAATGCGTATGCACAGCGCAACCCGATCTCGGAATACAAGATCGTCGGCTCACAGATGTTCGACGAGATGATCGAAAATATCCGCACGGATACGGTAAGAATGCTGCTTTGCGTAGTACCGCGCCGCCCGATCGAACGCAAGCAGGTTATGACCGCCGCAAACGACATGAATGTCGGCGGTGAAAAGAAGATCACTGTTGTGAAAACCAAGGCTCAGAAGGTGGGACCCAACGACCCCTGCCCCTGCGGAAGCGGTCTGAAATACAAAAAATGCTGCATGGGGAAAGAAAAATAATTGAGCGATTGACAGGGGAAAACGCGAGGATGTTGTCGTCCCCGTCATATCCTAAAAATCCGTCTTTTCCCAGACATGCGCCGGAAAAAGACACCCCAAGAGCCGCGAACGCGGCGATGAAAGAGGGGGTCAACGGGGGAGAAAACGGGTTAAGCGAAGCGATTACCCGTTGTCGTCCCCGTCTAAAACAATAAAGATTCCCGTCGCGACGGCGGACATGCGCCGCCACAGCGACACCTTAAGAGGAGCGCAGCGACGACGAAAACGAGGTTTACGGGGAGAAAACACACGAACGAGCTTCCTGCGAAGTGAGGGTGTTGTCTTCCCGTCATAAATAACTTTTACTTTTAACTTTCTATGCCACAGTACAGAAAAAAAGATTATATTCCAAACACACAAAAAATATTTGTCCTGTTTTCGGCGCTGTTTGTCATTGCGGTTGCGGTGATACTTGCCGTGAACAGCCGTTTTGAGGACAATGCTCCGCCTGTGAGCTCTGCTTCGGGCCTTCCGTCGTATACAAGTGTCCCGTCCGTTGATACGTCGCGGGCAGCCGATGAAAGCACATCATCGGAAGAAAACGGCTCATCAGACGCCGCAAGCGGCGGCGAAGTGTCGGGTATACCCGACGTGTCGGATGACGAGCCTGTCAGCGAAGAAATTTCCGATGCGCCTGTTGTGACCGACCTGCCGTATGACCCGGCAAAGCTGCTTGACCTGCGCAAGGAGGATATTCTGCCGACGGAGCTTGACAGCTATTTCGAAAATTCGTTGTTCATCGGCAACAGTCTCGTTGTGCATTTCCAGAATCTCTACTACGTTATGCGTGCTGCCGACAAGAATTTTCTCGGCAATCCGAAGTTCTTCTGTGCCTCCGCGTTTTCGGCGCGTCTTGACCTCGGAGACAAGGATCGGTATGCCAAGTATTATCCGCGTTACGACGGAGAGCTGCTTCACACGTGGGAGGCTGTCGCGAAAATGAAGCCCGAAACGGTGTATTACAACCTCATGGGGCTCAACGAGCTCGGTCTTCATCAGTATTCCAAAACAGCCGAGTTGACCTTTGAAAACAACCGCAAGGTGCTTGAAAACATCATGGCGGCGTGTCCCGGCGTCAAAATCGTCGTCCTGTCGAACACATACATGATCGAGAGCTTCAACGGCGAAAAAGAAGGGCTCAACAATTACAACATATCAAAATTCAACAGGCTTGCACTTGAATGGTGCAATGCCAACGGTCACGATTTCATCGATATTTCCACACCGTTCCTTGACGGCAACGTCATGAATGAGGAATATTGCGTCGATCCCGAGCCGCGTCCGAAGGGCTGCGGATGCCACATCAAGATGATGTACTATCCGTCGTGGGCGGCAATGCTCAGAAATTACGCATATCAGAAGCTGAACGGTACATGGAAAAACCCTGACAGTATCGAAATACTGGCTGCAGGAAAGAAAACATATAATTAAAACATATAATTAAATTATAAAAATGCCTTATGACTGTCAGACAAAAAGCATTCATCCTGTTCGCGTTGTTTTTCATATCGGCGATCATTGTGTCGCTTGCCTTGTCGGGCGACGGCAGATCTCCCGATGTGAGTGAGGTTTCTTTGCCGCGGATCGAAATTGTTTCACGTGAAAACTCCGATGCGGTGTCGGAATCCGGCGAAAGCTCATACGATATGTCGCAGATGTTGCCGGAAGAAAGCCGGACGGAGTCCGATATTTCCGCTGAAAGCGATGAACCGTCGGACGATTCGGTCGGAGAAATATCGGACGAGCCGTCTGAAGAAAGCTTTGGCGAATCGTCGGAAGAGCTTTCAGAGGAGCCGTCGCTCCCGCCTACACCCGCAAGCGAGCTTCCGTATGACCCGTCGCGCCTTATGGAGCTTATGCCGGATGACCTTGCGGCATCCGATCTTGACGGTGTGTTCAATGATTCGGTGTTCATCGGCAACAGCCTGACAGTGCATTTTTATAACTATGTATGCGCCCGCAGGCTGAAGAATCCCGGCTTTCTCGGCAGCGCGAAATTCTTCTGTACATACGGTTACTCGGCATACAACGACCTTAACGGAGGCGACGATAAGCTGCCGAAATACAAGGGCGAAGCACTGCATACATGGCAGGCGGTGCGGGCAATGAAAGCGAAAACCGTGTATATTGACCTTATGGGGCTGACAGAAATATGGAAGTATTCATATTCGAAATCGCCCGAAAAGACGTTTGAAAGCCATGCGGCGATGATCGAACGGATACGCAGTGAGAATCCGGGCGTTCGCATTGTGCTGCTGAGCAGCAGTTATATGGTGAAGAGCTTCAACAGCAAAGCCCGCGCGCTGAACAATTATCTGCTGTCGCGCTTCAACGCAATTGCGCTGGATTGGTGCAACAAAAACGGCTGTGATTTCATCGACGTATCGACGCCCTTCCTTGACGGCAACGCGATACGCGACGAATACTGCCGCGACCCCGGCGAAAAGGGACAGGGCTGCCACATCAAGAACGAATATTACTCCGCATGGATCGGAGTGCTGCGAAATTATGCATATCAGAAGCGTAAGAGTACGTGGCGTAATCCGACCGAAATGCGGATAATTCCCGCCGAATAAAAAACAACACAAAAGCACGCTGATGACGGAATAATCCGTATCGGCGTGCTTTTTTGTCAAAGCGTTATCTGTTTCTGTCGCGCTTTTCAAGCTCTTTTTTTGCTTTTTTCACGGCGTAATATATTTTCGCGCCTATCGTGAAGGCGACGAATGCAAGTATCAGACCGAGCACGACACGGGTGATGGTCTTCATCGTTGAACCGAAAAGGAAAGATTTCACCGTACCGAAAACGGAAAGCAGCTCGCTTTTGTCAACTTCGGTGTTTGTGACAAGTCCGACGGAGCCGAGGAGCTGCCCCTCATAATAAAGCTCCAGCGTTCCGACCTCGGTGTTTTTTTTCACGGGAGCGGTCAGCCGCTCTTCGGTGAGCTTCACGCGGCGCTCTATGGCGGTCGTGTCCATCGTTTTGAGCACCAGCCGTTCGACCGTATCGGCGGCGACGTAGTTGACATGGTCAACGCTGTCGGCTGCAATATCAACGGGCAGTTCTCCGATCACCTCGCCTTTTTTTGCGAGTGTAACGTAGCCATAGGCATTTTTATACCAATTGAAGATCTTTTTCATGTCGGCATACGCGTTTTCTTTCGGGAATTCACGTGTGCCGTCTGTGTTTCTTATCTCACCGGCAGCTTCCATTATGACATAGACATACCCTATCCCGTCCGATTCGCCGGCGGTGATGAGGCAATAGTCGCTCTTGTCGGTTCGTTGTCCGGCAATCATGCCCTTTGATTCCCGTATCGTACAGCCGCGCATGAGAGTTTCGGAGCGGAGATAGTTTTTCGTATGTATCGTGGAACCGCCGATCACGTATGTGGGCTGTGATGATATGTCAAGCAGGGTATTGTAGCGGTAAAACGCCGCGGCGATCTTTGCGACATCCTCGACGGTCGTGTATGCCTCGCCGTCGTAAAGACCCGTCGTGTTGGTGAAATATGTGTGCTCACAGCCGATCTCGGTGGCGCGTGCATTCATTTTTTCGACAAAACCAGCGATATCTCCGCCCGAAACGGAATATGCAAGCGCGTTGCAGGCGTCGTTTGCGGCGGAAATGAGCGTTGCCTGGAGAAGCTGGCGCACTGTTGCGGTATTGCCCGCGCGCAGACCGAGCATCGGTGCACTGATATCGCCCTTTTTGCCTATGTTCTTCAGCGCCTCGGCATCGACGGTGACCTGATTGTCCTCGCGGCGGACAGAGACGGACTGAGCGGAAGCTGCAGTAGCCTTTGCGCCGGTCTCACGGGCCAGCTCGCTCAGGGAGACGGTCTTCTCCTCGCGCTTCTTGTGCTGCTCGTTCTTCTTCTCGCCGTGCTTATTGTTGTTATTGTTTGCCTTGGGCTGCTCTGCCTTTGCGGCAGGAGCAGCGGGCTTTGCCTCGGGCTTCTTCTCAGCGGCCTTGGGCTCTGCCTTTTTCTCAGCGGGCTTCTCGGCTTTCTTCTGCTCAGGCTTCTTCTCCGTGTTCTTGGGGGCAGCGGGCTGCTTGGCGCTGTTCAGATAAGCGCTCAGGTCCGTCTCGCTATGATCCTTGCTGAATTTCTCCAGCAGGTAGTTCAGCTCGTTCTCTTCCAGGGTAGAGCTGTTCTTCTTGCCGGTGCTGCCCATGGCAGCCAGCTCATCCAGAACCTTCTTTGCAGAAACATTCAGGTCCTTTGCAAAATCGCTCACTTTATATTTTACGGTCATTCGCTCATATCCTCCTCATTTTTGATTGCCCCGCAGTCCGAAAGACGGTCAAAGCAGAGCTTTGCGAGGTTGCGGTCAGTCACCGCGTAAACAGCCACAGGCTTGCGGCTGATATCGGCCAGGCGGTCCTGGGTCAGCGGCATGGAGATCACGTCCACCAAGTCGCCCACAGCGTAGTTCAGGCGCTGCATGGTCTTGGCGCTGGCATCGGACGCGACCATTACCAGCCATGCCTTGCTCTTGACGCAGGCATCTTCCACGGCATCAAAGCCCATGGTCAGCGCGCCTGCCTTGCGGCAGAGGCTCAGCGCCTGAAACAGCGCTTCTTCCGGGGCCATTTTGGGCTTTTCGGGGGTATTGTTATGCTTCGCCATTCGGCTGGGCCTCCTTTTCCACGTCGGCCAGCTGTGCGGCCAGCGCATCGTAAACCTCGGCGGGAACCGGCTGCTCAAAGCAGCGCTCCAGCGCCTTTTTCTTTTTGGCCTTTGCCAGACAGGCCGGGTCCGGGCAGAGGTAAGCGCCGCGGCCCGGCTTCTTGCCCATGGGGTCGATGCTGATCTCGCCGCTGGGGGCGCGCACCACCCGCACCAGTTCCTTTTTGGGGCGGCTGGTCATGCAGCCGATGCACTGGCGGGCAGGGATCTTTTTTTGTGCCATCCGGTTTCCCTCCTTCAGGTGCGGTCACAGCCGCTCTTACTCAGCGTCCTCGGTCTTGGGCTCGGCAGCCTTGGGCTCCTCGTCCTCGCCGTAGTAGCCGCTCTCGGGACGGATATCAATGTTGTAGCCGGTCAGGCGGGCGCACAGGCGGGCGTTCTGGCCCTTGTTGCCAATGGCCAGGCTCAGCTGCTGGTCGGGCACGGTGACGCGGCAGGAGCGGGTCTCGCCGGGCAGCAGCTCCACCTTGAGCACCTTGGCCGGGCTGAGGGCCGCGGAGATGAACTCGGAGAC
>ERZ827168.5716-NODE-5716-length-10104-cov-4.814111_pt1 | contig 10104 bp, 6 predicted proteins | sample MGYA00519868_ERZ827168 | MGnify/ENA primary metagenome ERZ827168 (study PRJEB31778, sample SAMEA3449271) | human gut metagenome | biome: human gut; feature: human-associated habitat; material: faeces | place: United Kingdom | collected 2010/2012 ...
CGCGAAGGCTGCGAAAGCTGCAGCTGCCCAGAAGGAAGGTGAATAGGAATGAGCCAGAAAACCGTAATTCCCTTTGGCCCGCAGCATCCTGTTCTTCCTGAACCGCTTCATCTTGATTTGGTTGTGGAAGACGAAAAGGTCGTAGAGGCGATTCCGCAGATTGGCTTCGTTCATCGTGGTCTTGAGAAGCTGATCGAAACGCGCGACTACAATCAGTTCATTTATGTTGCCGAGCGTATTTGCGGCATTTGCTCGTTCGGCCATTCTTACGGCTATGCCGAGACCGTTGAATCCCTGATGGGTGTGGAAGTTCCTGAGCGTGCGAAGTTCTTGCGCGTAATCTGGCACGAGCTTTCCCGTGTGCACTCTCATATTCTGTGGCTGGGTCTTGCCGCCGATGCTTTTGGTTACGAGAGCTTGTTCATGCATTGCTGGCGCTTGCGTGAGCGCGTGCTTACCATCTTCGAGAAGACCACGGGCGGTCGTGTTATCTTCTCTGCCGTGAAGGTCGGCGGCGTGGCCATCTCCGTGGAGACCATCAAGGACGGCTCCGGCTTCCCCAAACTGATCAACGACGAAGAAGTCGTGCCCCTGTACGTGGCCAAGGGTGCCACCTTCGAAGAAGCCCTGGACTACGCCGTGTCCGGCTGCACCGAAGCCCGTATGCCCAACCGCGACACCTTCACCTCCGGCGGTGCCTACATCAACTTCGCCGCTGCTGTGGAAATGGTGCTGCGTAACGGCCGCATGAAGAAGTACGGCGACATCGTGCTGGGCGAAGAGACCGGCGATCCCCGCAACTTCAAGACCTGGGACGAATTCTGGAACGCCTATGTGAAGCAGCACATGCTGTTCCTGCGTACCGCCTTCACCCAGCAGTACATCGTCAACAACCTGCGTGCCCAGCACTTCGCCCAGCCCATGGGCTCCGCCATGCACGACCTGTGCATGAAGCACTGCATCGACCTGCACCAGACCCACATCCCCGAAGGCGTCGACTTCGGTTACTTCGAATACATGGGCCTGGGCACCGTGGTGGACTCCCTGTCCGCCATCAAGAAGCTGGTGTTTGAAGACAAGAAGCTGACCATGGACGAAGTCATCAAGGCCATCGACGCCAACTTCGAAGGCTACGAAGACGTGAAGGCCCTGCTGAAGTCCGCTCCCTGCTACGGTAACAACGATCCCTACGCCGACAGCATCGGTCACGAGATCGACCGCCTGTCCGTGGAATTCGCTGCCAAGTACAGCCAGAAGGACCTGGGCATGCACTACAACGTGCGCTACGTGCCCTTCACCTCTCACGTGCCCTTCGGTAAGGTGGTGTCCGCTACCCCCAACGGCCGCGTGGACTGGTTCCCGCTGTCTGACGGTTCCTCCGCTTCCCACGGCGCCGACGTCAACGGTCCTACCGCCGTCCTGCTGTCCAACTACAACACCAAGAACATGGGCATGCGCGACCGCTTCGCCCGCATGCTGAACATCAAGTTCACGCCCAAGTGCGTGGAAGGCGAACAGGGCACCGAAAAGCTCGTGTCCTTCATCCGCACCTTCTGCGACCTGAAGCTGTGGCACGTGCAGTTCAACGTGGTGAACAAGAGCACCCTGCTGGCCGCCCAGAAGGATCCCCAGAAGTACCGCAACCTGATCGTGCGTATCGCCGGTTACAGCGCCTACTTCGTGGACCTGTCCCCCGACCTGCAGAACGACCTCATCGCCCGTACCGAACACGACACCATCTAGTTCCGATTACCAACGGCGGCGGCCTCGTGCCGCCGCCGGCCTACACCGCCTCCGGCTGCCCTGCGGGGAGGCCGGAGGCCTTGGCGTTTTTCAGCTCTCCCTTCGTCAACCTTCAACATCTCCGGCGGTGACCCCGTGATCGAAAACAACAACGCGCGCGGCCTCGTTTTCAATATCCAGAAATATTCCGTGCATGATGGTCCCGGCATCCGTACCATCGTCTTCACCAAGGGCTGCGGTCTGCGCTGCCGCTGGTGCAGCAACCCGGAATCCCAGCACAGGGAACCGGAGCTGGCCTACAACCAGGGCCGCTGCCTGGGGACGGACAAGTGCACCCGCTGCTTCAAGGCCTGTCCCAACGGCGCCCTGTCCCGTCGCGAGGACGGCTTCGTGGCCATCGACCGCAGCAAATGCGTGGGCTGCAAGGACATGCCCTGTGCCGAAGCCTGTCCGGCCCAGGGGATCATCGTCTACGGCAAGCCCTACACCGTGGCCGAGGCCCTCAAGGTTGCGCAGGAAGATGCCATGTTTTATGCTCGCTCCGGTGGCGGCATGACCATCTCCGGCGGCGAGCCCCTGTTGCAGAGCGAATTTGCCCTCAACCTGCTGCGCCTGGCCCGTGAGCGCCGTGTGAAGACCTGCATCGAGACCTGTGGTCTCGTCCCCACCGATGTGGTGCGTGAGGCGGCCCAGTACCTCAACTATGTGCTGTTCGACATCAAGCACATGGATCCCGAAGTGCACAAAAAGCACACCGGCATGCCCAACGACCTCATCCTGAAGAATTTCCAGACCCTGGTGACGGAGTTCCCGGACTTGCCCATCACGGCCCGTACGCCCGTCATTCCCGGGTTCAACGATCATGGCCCGGACATCAAGGCCATCTGCGACTTCCTCAAGCCTTTCGAGCATGTGAAGTACGAGATGCTGCCCTATCACCGTCTGGGCACGCAGAAGTACACCTTCCTGGACCGTGTGCCCCCCATGGGCGACGTGACGCTGGACGACAAAAAGTTTGCCGCCCTGCAGAAGATCGCCGTCGCCACGCTGGGGGACCGCGTCGTCATCCCCCGTTAGGCCGGGCTTTCGTGCAACCGTAAAGGGTCCGTCTTTCGGGGACGGGCCCTTTTTTTGCCTCCTCTGCCTTCTCAAGGAGCGGATATGGTCAACTGGCACAAATTCTTCACTTCCATTCTCGATACCATTTCCGACGGTGTTTTCATTTCCGACGCCATGGGCACCACCCTGTATGTGAACCAGATGTATGCCGATCTGGTGGGGGTGCCTGCCCGGGACCTGCGGGGCAAGAACGTGCGCGACCTGGTCAGCGAAGGCTTTTTCGACCTGGCCCTGAACCCCGAAGTGGTGCGCACGGGCAAGCCCGCCACCTATATGCAGAAGCTCAAGGACGGCAAGAACGTGGTCATCTCCGGGTCGCCCGTTTTTGACGACAAGGGGCGCGTCTGTCTGGTGGTCACCTTCGTGCGCGACGAGACCCGCCTGGCCGAGCTCAACGAGCAGACCGGCGAGCAGCGCAAGCTCATCAAGGAGATCAACGACAAGCTGGCCTTCGTGGCCCAGTCCCAGGGGCGCGACCTGGAACCGGTCTTCGCCAGCAGCGCCATGCAGTCGGTGGCCATGGAGCTCAAGCGCTACGCCAGCACGGACGCCACCGTGCTCATCATGGGCGAGACCGGCGTGGGCAAGGACGTGTTCGCCCGCCTGACCCACCGCTGGAGCCGCCGCAAGGACAAGATCCTGCTCAAGGTGGACTGCGGCGGCATCTCCGAGACCCTGACGGAATCGGAAATCTTCGGTTATGTGCCCGGTGCCTTCACCGGTGCGTCCAGCAAGGGCAAGCCCGGCTATTTCGAGATCGCCGACGGCAGCACCATCTTCCTCGATGAAGTGGGCGAGCTGCCCCTTTCCATGCAGACGCGCCTGTTGCGCGTGTTGCAGGACAACGAGATCGTGCGCGTGGGCAGCTCCCAGCCCCGCAAGGTGGATGTGCGCATCATCGCCGCCACCAACCGCAACCTTGAGGAATGCGTGGAGGCGGGCACCTTCCGCCGTGACCTGTTCTATCGTCTCAACGTGGGCACGGTACGCATCCCGCCCCTGCGCGAGCGGCCCGAGGACGTGCGCGTGCTGGCGGAGCTCTTCCTGCGCCAGTACACCACCAAATACCGCAAGAAGCTGGCCTTCATGGACATCACGCTGGACATGCTGGCCCAGTACCGCTGGCCGGGCAACGTGCGCGAATTGCAGAACCTGGTCCACAGCCTGGTCATCACCCGGCAGGGGCCCCGCATCTCGCCCCGCGACCTGCCGTCCAACATCAGCGGCCTGCACGACGAGAGCGGCGGCCATCTGGATGCCGTGCTCATGCAGGCCCGGCCCCTGCGCGAGATCATCGCCGACATGGAGCGGGACTTTTTGCGCCGGGCCATCGAGGTGCACGGTTCCGTCCGCCGGGTCTCGGAGCTGTTCCAGGTCAACCGCAGCACCATCTTCCGCAAGCTGCAGGGCAGCAAGGGACACGACAAGGACGAGGATGGCGGTTCGGCTTCCTGATGCCGTCTTCCTCCCGGCTTGATCGTTCGCATGACGCAAAAAAGGCGCTTCCCTTCGGGGAAGCGCCTTTTTCGTCGGTATCGCGGAAAGCCCGGCTAGGCCTGGGCAGCGTCCTTTTGCTTGTTGCGCTGGCGCAGCACCAGCATGGTCACCACCATGAAGATCAGGCCGGAAGCGAAGCCGGGCAGCAGGCTGCCGTGGGTGAGGCCGGAGACCACATAGCCCACCGTGCTGCTGGCCGCCACCACACAGGCATAGAGCATTTGTGTGGAGACGTGTTCCAGATGGGCGCAACCGGCGCCGGCACTGGAGAGGATGGTGGTGTCGGAGATGGGCGAGCAGTGGTCGCCGAACACGCTGCCGGCCAGGGTGGCGGACAGGCAGACCAGCACCAGGTTGGGATCGACGGCCTGGGCGACGGGCACCACGATGGGGATCAGGATGCCGAAGGTGCCCCAGGCGGTACCGGTGGAGAAGCTCAGGAAACCGGCCACCACGAAGATGATGGCGGGCAGCAGGCCGCCGGAGATGCCGCCGTCGGCCACCATGGTCTTGACGAAGAGCGGGGTCTGCAGCAGGTCACGGCACACGCCGCTGATGGTCCAGGCCAGCACCAGGATGGTGTTGGCGGGCATCATGGCCTTCATGCCTTCGCCGGCGCAGTCCATGAAGGACTTGAGGCTCATGAGGCCGCGCGGCACGAAGAGGAAGAAGGCCACGGTGATGGCGCCGAAGGAGGCCCAGACCAGAGCCTTGGAGGCGCTGCTGTTACCGAAGGCGGCCGCCAGAGTGTGGTAGGCGGGATCGCTGCCCCAGTAGCCGCCGCTGTAGAGCAGGGCCACCACGGCGAAGAAGATCAGGCTGCCGATGGGCAGGAGCATGTCGATGAGGCTGCCCTTGGCGCTGGTGCCCAGTTCGGCCTGTTCGGCGTCCACGTTGCCCAGTTCGCCCTGCTGGGCGCGCAGTTCGGCCTTGCGCATGGGGCCGAAGTCGAAGTTGCCCAGGCAGACCATGACCACCATGATGATGGAGAACAGGGCGTAGAAGTTGTAGGGGATGGTGGCCACGAAGGCGGCGAAATCGCTTTCAAAGGCGCCGGTGGCTTTCAGGTTGCTGCCCACGGCGGCGGCCCAGCTGGAGATGGGCGCGATGATGCAGATGGGGGCGGCGGTGGCGTCGATGATGTAGGCCAGCTTGGCGCGGGAGATCTTGTAGCGGTCCGTCACCGGGCGCATGACCGTGCCCACGGTGAGGCAGTTGAAATAGTCGTCGATGAAGATGAAGGCGCCCAGGCCGCCGGTGGAGAGCATGGCCACGCGTTTGCTCTTGATGCGCCTGGTGGCCCAGTTGCCGTAGGCACGGGTACCGCCGGCACGCGAGATGGTGAACACCAGCGCGCCCAGCAGGGTACAGAAGATGATGATGTTGAAATCGACCTTGTTCACCATGGTGGTGAAGGCGATCTCCACGGGCTTGATGATCAGGTCGCCCGTGCCCATGCCCAGGCAATAGATGACGGTGCCGCTGAGAATACCGAGGAAGAGGGAGGAAATGACTTCCTTGGTGATCAGGGCCAGGGTGATGGCGATGATGGGCGGCAGCAGAGAGAGCCAACCCGCGTCAAACGGATCCATGAACATGCTCCTGTCTTGAAGGTCTGGAAGGCGCAGCGCCGCATACGGCTTACCGGCATCCCCCGCCGGCGCGTGATCTTCCCGGTCGCGCTGGACTGCGTGCGCGGAAGTATATCATGCGCGCCTTGGAGCGGCAATACAAAACGGCCGGGAAAACCGGGACGGATAGGGCCTCAGGCCGGGCCGTCGCGGAGCCCGTCACGAAAAAACGCCTGAGGACTGTCCTCAGGCGTTTTTATCCGGCGTATCAGAGAAAAGGCGGAAGGCGCGGGCTACAGGCTGATCTCGCCGTACTGGGCCTCGTACTGCTGGATGGCCTGCACCAGGGCGGCAGCCAGGCGCTTGGCGCTCTCAGGGCTCATGCCGATGGCCTGCTGGGGCCGGACGGCCAGCACCGGGCCCTGCTGGTCGTTTTCCTGACGGCTCACGCAGGCCGTGAGCAGGATCTCGCCACGGGCAAAGGTGGTCTGGAAGGCATTGGCATAGATGGTGCCCATACCGGGGGCGGGCAGCATGGCCACACGCATCTGCGGCTGTTCGGGCTGCTGTTCCGGGGCATGGCTGTTGGCGGGAGTTTTTTTCAGGGCGGGCATGGTCTTCTCCTATTTCTTGTTCGGGGTTTTGGCGGGCTTTTCCTTTGCCGCCGGAGCCGCCTCATCAGGGCCGTCGGCATGGGTACGGATGCTGACCTTGGGCAGCTCGGCGAACTGCACACTGCCGGCGTCCATGCGGCTGATGATCTCGGCGGTGATGTCCATGGACGCAGGAGCGGAAAGGACGTTCTGGCGGGCAATGACGGCCACGTCGCCCTTGTCGGCGCGCCAGGCTTCGATCCTGGCCAGCATGTGCTTGCTGACCACGTCACGGGCGGCGGCCTGTTCCAGCACCAGCTGGCGCTGCAGCACGGCCAGGCCCTGACGCAGTTCCTGCCGGCGTTTTTCTTCAGGGCTTTTCTTCAGTTCTTCCTGATAGACATCCAGACCGTTCTGCAGGATGGCCTGCACTTTGGCCAGGTGTTCGTTGGCCTGCTGCGCGGCCCTGGACTGGCTGAGGACACGGTCCACATCCACGCAGACCACGTCCGGGCCGGTATCCAGGCAACCGGACAGGGGCAGGGCCAGCATAAGGGCGAGACCGGACAGAAAACGGGGAAAACGGGACATGTTGTCTCCTTGTGATGGTATGCGATCCGGCCGGGGCCGGACGTGGCGCGCCGCGTATGGGCGGCCGGCATGAGCGTTGGATGGTGCGTCGAAATTTTTACGGGATAGCCGTTTTTTGCAAAATGCTCCTTCCCGTTTCGGGGCCCGGCGCGGCCAATAAAAAACGCCGCCCCGGGAAGGCTGGATACAGGGCGGCGTCAAAAGGTGCGGTGGCCGGGACTCTCTTTCCGGCCACCGCCCGGTTTGATGGGTTAAAGCATCAGGGCCTAGAACTCGTAGCGGAAGCTGCCGAACACGCCGTGACCGGTGGTGTGCTGACCGGCCTGCAGCGTGTAGTTCACGCCGATGCTCATGTTGTCGTTGGCCAGTTCCAGACCGACGCCACCCTGCCAGGTGAGGTAGTCCATCATCTGGGTTTCCAGTTCAGCGCCCACAGGAGCGCCGGTGAAGCGCACGTCCTGCTTGGCCTTGATGTCACCGGCGGCCGGGATCACGCTGAAGTCGATGCTGGGCTTGAAGGACCAGCCGCTGTCCAGGGTGAAGTCCTTGGTAAAGGTCACGCCCACGGGGAAGGTCCAGATGTCCTGATGGAAGCCGTCGCCTTCCAGCACGTTGCCGCCATTGGCTTCCACGTCATAGCCCCAGGTATTGAGGCTCATGTAGCGCACGCCGATGTGCGGGATGATGTCCATCGCACTGGTCTGCAGCAGATACTCGGCCCGCAGACCGGCGCTGATGGCCGTAGCCTGCACGTCGGCTTCCAGATCGCCCATGCCCATGCCGGAATCCAGATCCTGCTTGAGGTCGTTCCAGGTGCTGGTGTAGGAGACGTCGGCCATGAGGCCGAAGTTCTCGTAGTTCCAGCCGGCGTAAGCGCCCAGGCCCCAGAAGTTCATGCGGTTGTCGGTGCTGCTGAGGTCACCGCCGGAGGATTCGGCATAGCCGCCACCGATATTGAAGGTGATACCGGCGCGGATGGCATTCTCGAAGGTGTAGTCCGCACCCAGCGAAACGCCGCCCAGATTGCCGTTGAAGCCGTAATCCATGTTGCCGGCTTCCATGCCCCAGCCGTGCTGGTTCTGCCACAGGGGAGCGATCCACAGGGCGAAGCCGGTGGTGTTGCGGTCCACGATCTTGCCTTCAGCATCCATGGCCTGAGCGCCGTCAGCCGGGTTGGCGAAGCCCAGACGGTTGACCACGGCATTGGTTGCCGCGTCGGAAGCCATCTTGGTCATCTGCGGCACGGCACCGGCAAAGGCGATACGGGCCGCGCTTTCGATGGTGGCGGCAGCCTTGCCCGCGTCAGCGATGTAGCCGCTGTTGGCGGCACGGCTCAGGAAGCGCACGCCCATGTCGGCACTGTCCACATCATTGAGACTGTTGTCCCAGACAGAGGCCATGACCGGGTCCAGATCGCTGTCCAGACCGGGCAGCACGTCCGAGGCCCTGTTGACGCCGCTGGTGACGGTGACGGAGCCGGCAGGATCATCGACTTTGAGTGTGCTGCTCAGCATACGGTCGGGATTGGCCACGCTGGTGTCCTTGCCCCAGCCGGTACCGATGGTGATACCACTCGTCCCGGTAAACCCATTAAGAATGGTCACGTCCCCCTTGGTGGCATTGACGATCTGCAGCTTGGCACCGTCCTTGATAACAGCGTTGCCGCCGCTCCCCGCAGTGATGGCGGCCTCGTTACCCAGCTTGCTGGCATCGACCACCAGCAGGGAGTCATCGCCGAAGTAAGCGGTATCCGTAACCTTGCCGCTAGGGAGATGCGCTTTGTAGACTCCGGAGCCGGGAGCTGTTTCCACAGGCGTGACCTCGTCATCCAGCACGATCTGGCCAGTTCCCTGCAGGGTAATGGACTGGCCCAGCGCCAGTACGCTTTGCGTATCGGCTACCGTCAGATCCGCATTGGGGGCAAGCCCCGCATTGAGCATGGCCTGACGCAGGGTCGCCTTGTCCATGAAGCCCACGTTCAGCGTGGAGCCTTCGCCAATGGCAAGAATCGCCTGGACTGGCACATTGGTGGCCGTCGCCTTGTAGGAGGGGTCAAGGAAGAGCATGCCGCCACTAAAGGTACTGGAGTTGCTGTGCACATTGGAGGCATTGGTGACACTCATCAGGCCGCTTTCCAGAACAAGTTCATTCACGACATAGTCGGACTGCTGCCCAGCCGTACCGGTGATGTTGAAGGTACCGCCATTCACAGTCACCGTACCGACCTGGCCGCCCTGGGCCTGGCTGTTGCCGTCGATACCCATGGTGAAGGTGCCGCTATTCTCGACGGTGATATCGGCCAGCGCGTCACCATTGCTGGTGACAAGTTTGTCACCAGCGCCATTGCCGACAACGGTCAGGCTGCCCGTGCCCGCACCGCCCTGGATGACCACAGAGGCGGCGTCTTCCGTTGTGCGAATGTCGACACTGTTGACCTTGACGTCGGCATTGTCGGTGATAGTCACGGTCGTCTTAGCGCCCGCATCGACATTCAGATCACTTTCCACCAAGGTGGTATTGACGCCAGTGTGCGCGCTTTCGCCAACTTGGATATTGCTAGCGCCCGTAATCGTACCTGCGGTAGCGTTGACCTCCAGCTTGCTGGATTGCTGGTCATCAACCAGCTTGCCTCCCTGGAAGCCTAGGAACGTATTCTCACTGTCGATCCCCAGCACCTTCTGGGCTTCTTTGAGATCAGCGAGGGTATAGTCCTGATCGGTGATGAGGTACAGAGAACCGGACGTCAGGGTTAGCTGGGCCTCCTTGTCAGTGATCTGATCTGCCAGCTTGTCATAGCCGTTCAGCACGTCGTTCTTTTGCAGGGTCAGTGCACCATTGGTCAAGGACATCCGAGCTGATTTGTCTTTCCATGTGGTGCTGCCACTGACCACAAGAGCGCCGCCTTGAACGTCCGTCGTGCTGCCGGCAGCCAGGATCAGGCCGCTGTTCAGCGTGGTGGTGCCGTCTTTCACCGTGATGGTGCCGGCGTT
>ERZ827168.5717-NODE-5717-length-10097-cov-3.354611_pt1 | contig 10097 bp, 9 predicted proteins | sample MGYA00519868_ERZ827168 | MGnify/ENA primary metagenome ERZ827168 (study PRJEB31778, sample SAMEA3449271) | human gut metagenome | biome: human gut; feature: human-associated habitat; material: faeces | place: United Kingdom | collected 2010/2012 ...
GGCGGTACATTACAAACCGCTACAAGAGGTACATTTATCCCGCTATAATCACGTATTTATTAGTCTTTCTTTATCTAAACGTAATCTATTGCGGTCAGCCTCCAAGTTGTCATATTCGAGCTTGCGCTTCTGCACTTCTTTCCGTAGTTCTGGAATGACAATGTTCTGCTCTTTAAGGTCGTTTATTTGAGATTCATAATTTCTTATTTGTTCTTGATATTTTTGGTCGCGGATATGCAAGTTCTGTATCTGAACATTTTTTGACGCATATTCTCGAGAAATCAGAATTTTTCCAAATCTTTTTGCTGAATTAAAAAAGCTTGGGGAGTCCACCTCGTCTAAATTATAGTAGCATATAACATTTGGCTGTTCTTTGGTAACAGATGAGTCAATCCTCTCAAAGTCGCCGGAGAATTCATGGCAAATGTTGGATGACACAATCTGAGACAGGCCGCGTAAAAATGCATCCTCTTCACCGAAACTCTTCACTATATACTTGTCTGACGCACCTGATTTCCCGATAATCTTTCCGCATATCTTTTGGTTGTAGATTTCATCGAAAAGACGGTATAGAGAATAAACATCTGTGCAGTAAAACTCTTCAACACATAGCGTCATTCCGAAATATGATCCGGCTCGTCCTTCGGCCGCGGCGATATTCTGCGGTTTGATATATGTGTGATACGAACACCAGATGCCATTTTTCTTCCTTATCTCAACCACCAATATGGTCTTGGCATTCTTGTATATTTCTTTGGCGCCGTAAAACGAGTCATAATAATTATCCCCATTCGTCCCCCAAGTATCATGGCCTTTGGGAACGCCATGTAAAACAAACTCTGTGGTCATAGTTATCCTCTTATTCGCTTCAATATTGTATTCCACAGCAACTGTGGGTATTCATCAACGCCTTGCTGGTACGCAAGATAATCCGTTCCGTCGGCTTTTGTGGCTTTGGTAAAAGTTCCGTTAGAGAATGGAACAAGGTCGCACATATATTGCTTGAAAAACTTTGTGATGGGATTAAAGTTCGTAAATGGCGTAAAGATTCCGGGATACATATTCGATGTGTCATTCTTTATGCTGTTCATGTTCACATGCCCTGGGGAGACTACAAAATTTGATTTGTCCACCTTATTGTAGAGAAATATGGCCTTATCCTGTGGACGCATTCTGGTCTTAAGGTTTTGAATTCTGCTTACATAAGCACTTCTTTCTGAAGGATCTTTCCAGTCCGGTTCAATCATAAACAGCCAAATCTTTCTGTTTCCGCTGTTGATTATGGTGTTGACATAGGTCGGGAATTCTTCGCCTGGGTTCTTAGGGTCAAAATAGTACTCGCCCGGTGCTTCAAGTATCTGGCAAATTCGTCGACCGTTTTTGTCCAGTACCTCGACGAGCATAAAGCTGATCATTTCGGTTCCCTGCGCCGCACTGGAAGAGTGGACGAGTTCGTTGAAGTTTTCACAGATTTGCTGATAATGAGTGTCGGTTGATGGCCGGAACGAACGTATTGGCGCCACCCGGTAGTCATATTTCTGAAGAAACCTCGTCATCCTTGTAAGAGTCATTGTCTTGCCACATTCCGTCGGACCGAAAAGGACTATAATCGGTGCCTCTTGGTCGGCTATTGTAACAACTATACTGTTGGGGTCCGTTGTTTCGGCTTCACTCAGTCCATGGATGCCCGTCTCCGGAATAGTAGGGTTGTTGTCAGGTGTGCTTACGCCGGCTTCCGGTGTCGGCATGTTCTCGGCACCGCTTAAATTAAATTCTTTTGCCATAATATTTTGTATCTAATTATTCCTTCTTAAATGCTATATCAAAAAATATAAAAGCCCCGACATCCACGAGTACGGAAAGCAAAACCCAGATAATCAGCCCGTGTCCTCTGTATTTTCCGGACAGAAAATCTTTCCACACGTCAAATACGCTTAACATTCTTTTTACCTTGGTTACCGCTTCTCCTTCGGATGGTACATATTGTTCTCTGTCACCATCCTGAAACTCAATATATTGGTTGTAGTTTTTGATAGTTGAATAAGATTTGACAAGACGGCCATTCAGTTCGTTGACATCATCAGCGTTGTTCAAATCTGCACTTCCGTCATTAATCGCGGTCTCAAATAAATCCAGATTCTTCCAGTCCGCAGTTGCCTGCTTCTTATAAGTTGACTCATCCGGTGCCAACATGCTATTCCTTACATTTGTCAGTCGCGTGTCAAGCAGAGTCTTGATTTTTCCTCTATATGCGTTTATCAACTTGGCTCTTTGCTGTTGGGATGTACCATTATATGAGAGAGGCTGAATTTCCTTTACCTGCAGAAGATCAGCGAATTCCGCAAGAATCCGCTTGGCATTGGGGCCAAATCCGGGATTTGCGTCGTTCTCAATCTCGGCCTCCAACTCGCCGAATTTGCTCCACACTTTGTTTGAGATTTCATTTTGTTTGTCTTGAATCTTCTTTTCTGTCACAGTGTTGTTCCGAAGTTGGTCAAGGTATGTCTTTGTGGTTGTAATGTCTGAGGCGGCAATGCCAGAAATCGCATTTCTGTAGAAAAAAGTATGCGTGTTTGTCGGCATACTGAACAGTAGCCAGAATACGAGGACGACAAGAATTCCACAAATGAATTTAGTGCCTCTTTTCTCAATATAGACATTCTGGTTCATGCTGTCCACAATGAGTTTAGTCCCCCATGACGCGATGACGAAGAATGCTATTGTAACAACCCAGCATAGAACTGACGGCCAGGATGGCAGCAGCAAATGCAGTGATTCTTGTGTGGCCCAGCAGCTGACGCCTGCTAATGCCAAAAATGCAACGAGGGAAATAATTCTTAACAAATTGTTCTGTCCCATAATTTTGAATACCTTTAATTCACTTTTTTCAAGTGCGTTAGATGCCTCGTCTTCACCCAGGAGAGGCGTTTATATAACAAAAAGTGTGGGGTGAAAGTTCATCCTAAACGGAGGCTCTGACAAAGCCGTGACCCGAATAAACAATACCCCACACTCTATGACTGAGCGCGATGAGACCACGCGAGCAATCAATTGAGTGACGAGTGTATACCTTTCCTTGGGTCGTTGAAACTGTCAGATTTCCGTTCAAGGACAAAAGCTTTACACTTTCATCAAATATATATATGTCGCCCAAAGGCAACACCGCAAATATAGTTATTTTTTGCCATATCGTGCGGGGTATTGTGATAAATCTCACACACTATTGACACCGGAACATTCCATGGCGTTCTGTTCCTATGCCGATATAACAATGTTAGATTCTCCGGAAAGTAAACTTCTGAAACAGAAAAAAATCTTTGTTAACCGATTGCGGAAAAGTCATCTGACTTGTGTGCTTCGAAAGCGTGTGAAAGGGGCTGACACGCGCAGAGGACATAAGTGGGCGACCGACTTTGCAGACGGCCGCCTACGCGAAATAGGGCAGTTGTTTCATAGGTGTCCATAACCTCCTACTGCTGAATCAGCAGTTTGGAGTTGATGTTGTCGATTGTGATGGTTCCGAAGCGTTCAAGGGCGCTTTGGCCGAGGAGCAGGGGAGCCTTCTGGCTGTGGACGACCGAGGCATTAACGTTGTGCAGCACCGCGTCGCCGATTTTCACCTCGCGCAGGATCACTGTCGTCCCCTCGGCAATGTCGCCGTTGGCAATCTGGTAGTATTTCTTGCCTTTGATGTCGTCGCGTGAAAGCTGTCCGTTTTTCAGCATGAAGTTGGCCTCTACCGATGAAATCGTTACATCGGACGCGCCTGTGTCGAAGAACATCTTGAGATCCAGACCGTTCACGCTGCATGGTACCTCGAACGTGCCGCCTCCTCTGCGGTTGATGGCAATTTCCGTCGTGACGTGACTGTTTCCATTGTCTTCGAGCCCTGCCTCATGCAGGCGTTTCAGGAAGCGCATCTGCCGTTCTTCAGATTTTTTCCGGTATTCTTCGACTATCGTCTTGAAGTCATCCCTCTCTCGAATAGGGTCGATGTCGTCGTCCGCCTCTATGTGCGCGAAATCAGCATATCCCTTGTCAAATGCCGTTCTGAGGGTCGCCACGGACTCGTCCAGCCTTCCCATCCGACAGAGCAGGCAGGCTTTGTCGTACCACACGCCGCCCTCATCGGGATTCTTGTCGATGATTGCCTGCATCCATTCTTCAGCCTCCTTGTCCTGCCCGAGAAAATGAAGAGCGTACATTCTGCATGAGCCGCCAGCCGCAGTCGTGTCAGTCAGAACCACCTGACGGAAATCCTCCTCCGCTCCTGCCGCATTGCCGTCCTTTTGCCTCATCTCGCCGCGCATCAGGAAAATATACGGGTAGTTCCTGTCAATATCAATTCCGGTGTCATAGTATTTCATCGCCTCCGCGCCGTTGCCCATAAGCTCGAAACACCAGCCTTTTGCATAATAGCCCCAGCCCGATGTAGGCTCGATTTCGATGATTTTGTCATATACTTTAAGCGCGTCCTCATACCTTTGCATCCTCTTCAGTATGGCTCCCTTCTCGGCCAATGCGTTTATATCTTCCCTGTTTTTTGAAAGATACCTGTCAATCTCTTCGAGGGCGAGTTCGTTGAGACCGATTTCTTCCAAACATTCCGCAGTCCTTTTGGATATATCATCGCCGAACTTATTCATTATTTCCCTGTAAGCAAAGAATGCGTCCTCGTATTCCCCGGCCTTCTGCAACATTGCCGGGAGTATGAATTTGAAAATCTCCGGATTCTCGCCGTTCCGTATCCCGCCGCGAATTTGGGCAATCGTGTAGGTCGTATGTTTGACCATTATTTCCCACATCTCGTCATCGACAAGATTGAGATCCTTGTCTATCAGTCTGATTACACGATCAATGGCCTTGTCCGTCTCACCCTTGCCGTTGTATGCCAGCGCCTCATAATGCTCGACTTCTGCATATTCCGGAGACAGTGTCCGGCATTTTTCCAGAATTTCAATCGCCGCGTCATAATTCTTGCGCCCAATCTGGTTCCTTGCGAGTCCAACCATTGCAGCGGTATCTCCCTCGTCCTCCTTTAGGCACTCTCTGTAGGCCGCGTCTGATTCGTCGTATTTGTCATTCACGTACAGATAGTGAGCGTATCCTCTCAGAAAGCTCGGCAAGCTTTCCTTGTTGTCCTTGCGGGCCAGAGCCACTGTGAGTCCCTGCTCCTCTTCAGCCTTTTTAAAGTCCCCTAAATCCTCATAGACAGCCGCTTTCCATGCGTGCAGGGTTGAGTTCGCATAGTTGGTTTTCTTTGGTTTGTTGACTTTAATCGCACGGTTCAGGTCAGTAAGCGCAGACGCACACTCCTCGATATTCTTGTAGATCCGCGCCCGTAGATACAGCGCCTCCACATTATCAGGCGTCGCTTTCAGCTGCTTTTCAAGCAATTCCAACGCGGTGTCCGTGTCATTAGAGTCATTCTGCAGTACCTCCCAGGCTTTCTTCAAGTTGTAGTCATCCTCCGCGCCGCCCTTGGATTTCTGTCCGAATCCATCAGTCGACATTCCCAACGCCACGGCCGCGGCCAAAAACAGCATCAAAACTTTTCTGTGTTTCATATTGTTAGACAATTATTTGTTAATTTCCCACGACAGTTCATCTTCGTGTTTTATACGTCACGTTTCTTCTGCGCCCAGCAGTCTCAAACGAATTTGGCTTGCTGGCGCTCATCAGAGCATGGCATATTATAAATGTCGGAAATGCAAAAAGGTAAACGTCACGGCATCGGCGTCTCCGCGGGGGACACGAATAAGCACATTCCCGGTTCTGCCGTGCCGTAGCCTATGGCTAAAAATAAAGCTCCTCTACGGCATTGGCATCTATGAACATAACATAATAGACCGGCATATAGCTCACATTGCCGACGGTCTTGATTTCCCGCGAGTTGGACAGAACAAGGCCGGAGGCAATGTCATAATCCCTTACTTTCAGCAAGTTATTCATGGCGCTGTGTCTTGTGTAGTCTTTGCCGGACTTGACCTCAATGGGCAGAATTGTTGTACTGGAGTAGTCGTCAATCAGAAAATCTACCTCTCCGCGCTGTTTGTTGTCATAGTAGAAAAGCTTGTGACCGTGAGCCTTGAGTTCTTGTGCGACGACGCTTTCATAGACGGAGCCGAGGTTGACGCTGTCTTCATCTGAAATTACCGGACGAATGCTGTTCTTGTAGAGCAACATCGTGAGCAGTCCGACATCGTTGAGATAGAGCTTCATAAGGTTCTTATGCGCGGATTCGGCCAATGGGTATTTCGGATTTGAGATGGCGCTCACCTCAAGAGCTGTCCCGGATGATATGAGATACTCAAATTCTTCCAGATAATTGTCGAACCTGTCGCCAATCTTATTTTGTATATCCTTGATGATTATGCGCTTTTTCTTGTTCTCCAGTTGAGACGGAATCATATTGTAGATTCTTCTGATCAGGAGTGTTTTGTTGCTGTCCTTCTCGTATTTTGTTGCATCGACCTCATAAAGACTGCGGATGTTTTCTTGAACATTTCTGACTTTCACGATGTTATGCGAGTCGAGGTATTCGTTGACCGCCGCGGGGAGTCCACCGACAAGGAGATAGCGCCGGAACAGGTTCATGATGTAGTCGTGGAGTGATTCGTCGAGGCTTTCTCTGTTCATAAGTTTTGTACGCAGAGTGTTCAAAGCCTCCTGTCCAAACCCGTTGGCGATGAGAAATTCCTCAAAATCAAGTTGGTACATATTTTTACGAATTATGCTGCCGACTGGTATTGAAGTCGTTTCTCGTAAAGTGATTCCGAGCAGACTTCCGCTTGCAATAAAACGAAAACGGCGGTCTTCACGAAAAAATTTGAGCAGAGTAAGATACTGGGGGTAGTGCTGTATTTCATCGAGAAATATCAGAGTGTTTTCATACCTGTCAAGCTTTTCTCCGTATACTGAGCTCAGTGTGAAATAGAATCCTTCCGTCGTCCCGATTCCTTTGAATATTTTCGGTCCTTCATCGTCCTCAGCAAAATCTATTTCAATGAAGTTGTCGTATAACTTCTTTCCTACCTCTCTGATTATGAATGACTTTCCTATCTGTCGCGCACCTTCCAGAATCATTATTCTATCATCTTCTGCTCTGAGATACCCCTCAATGTCCTTTTCTATCTTTCTGTATAACATGGCTTTAACACTTTTCTATATAATTTTCCTATGCAAAACTACACTTTTCCATATAATTTTGCAAGCAAAAACTACACTTTTCCATGAAGGCTTTCCAACCATGCAGATTCGCTGCCAACAAAACCGCCATCTACAGCGATTTGATAGGCAGATTTTCCGTTAGCCCCCGCTTTTCCAGCTTCGCCAGTATCCCGGACAAGTCTTCGCGATGCTGAGGTAGTCTACAAGTCCGCCAGCGACAGCCCCGTGTAGTTATATCTACCATCATCCGCAATCCGACATTGCTTGCTGTCATTTCTTGTACATCACGCACATCAGCCTCCCGATCACCTTTCCGAAAAGAAGTAGGATTTCCGTCTGTCCGTAAGTTAATGTATGTACCTGTAGCTAATTGTGCACAACTTAGAAACTCCGCAACTCATTTTTATAAAACTTGAATACGGAAAAGTACTGAACATCAGCGTTGTCATTCCATTTGAACCAGGCGGGATTCCTCCAGCTTCTGAAGTTGCGGATGAGGTGAATATCACAGGCCGGGGTGCATCCTTCCGCCAACATAACCATTTTTTCTCCTTTTTTGTTCTGAGCGACGTCAATCACAAACACGGCATGACCATATTTGTGGCCTTTTCTGGCCGGATAGACAAGAATGTCTCCTGGCTGAACGTCTTTCAGCGCCCTTGTAGGCAGTTCTTTTGCCAGTGATGCTGTGTTGGCAAATCCATAAACCTTTCTCATATATGATTCGAACGCCTTTCTGCTGCGACCGCCAAGATAAAAGAAATCCAGACCGGCATTGTTAGCGAAATGGATTTTCGCATATTTTCCGTGGCGAAAGAGGTATTCCGCACGCAGTCTCATGCAGGCGTCAGCGCATTGTTCGGCATTGCTCAGGAGCGGCAGGTCAATTACTGCATATTTGGCATAGTTTCCGAATCTTGCCGTCTCGTTGCTTTTGTAGAGCCTCACCTCTGCCCCCTTGGGCTTCAACGGGATGGAGCGCAGAAAATCAGTGTACATTTGGTCATTCCCACTGATTCTCTCATATCCCTTTGGGACCGATATGTTCCCGACACACTCGGCATTTTCGAAATTTCCTGGAAGCAGCACGGGCAAATTGAGAACCGCCAATGTTGCCAAAACAAGCACCGAGGTAACTGTAATACAGATTCTAATAACTGATTTTTTCATTTTGTCTATAATTTTGTCTTTAGATAACGTTCGTATTTTATACGCCACTTTTCTGTGCTCGGCAATCTCAAATTCATTTGGATTGCACTCGCTTATCGAAAAGGTTCCTTTGTAAAAAGAATGTCATCGCCGACAAAAGGTAAACAAGGAAAAATTGTTGTAGAATTGTGTGGCTTGTGCAACGGTTTTTCGTAAGCTATGCGTATCTTTGTCCCGTGATTCGGAAAGGTCGGGAGCAAGGTTGACTTTTCAGCGCGATGAACAGTGAACTGTCGGGATACTTTGCACTATAGAACTTAAAAATCTCCTTCAGAGAGTATATCTTGAGGAGAAAGTATATGTCGATGAAGTCTTTCTTTGTACCCCATTCGATTATGGCGGCAATTTTCATCGCAGCTATATCCTTGACTTCCGCAAGTCTCATAGAATCTTCACTTTTCATTGCCTCGAACTAGAAGTTCCAATGTAGCGGGGGGGGCGATAGTTTCGTAGTGTAGCATCTGAAATCAGTTTCCGGTAGGTTTCTTTATGAAATCATTAACTTCCATACATTATTTCGATGTGAAGATATATGTGATTGTGCCGGTTTGGGTGCTTCTACTGTTTTTGTCATAGTTAAAACTTGTTTTCAGAGCAGCTTTCTTGCAGGCTTCGATGACATCTTCATTGGTGATGCCGGTCGCGCTCTTCAGTTTTGCAGATATGACATCGCCGGAGTAGTCAACGCTTATGTTGAGAACAACTTCGCCAGCCTGTTGCCCGATGAAATCGGGGTCATAAACCTTGTATGACACATATCTGTCCTCCAATCGGTACTTTGACGAAACGGTGACTTTCTGTTTCGAGCGTTCTTTCGCTTCATTTTCCGAGATCCTTTCGCCCTCGCTGATCAGAAAGTCAAGGAATGCACTTCCTGTGGATGTTGATTTAGGAGCTGTCGAAGCCTGCTTCACTGCTTTCTTGTTGCAGACTTGCTGGACGGAGTCGAGTTTCATCCAAAGGCATGTGTTTTCCTGCCGCAGCAGCTGAACCTGTTTGAAATTGGTGAAAGAAAGGAACAGAGTGCCGCAAAGCAGCAGGAAAATAAGGACCAGAAGAACGGTGTTTGTCTTCATCGCGGCGGTGGTTAATCTGTTAAACGTAAAAGCTTGCCAAATATACGGATAATTTGTGAAATTTGAATCATTTGCAGCATCATCACCAAGACTCTGACTAAAGTCGCGGACGGAAAACAGAAGCCGTAGACCACAATATCCGATGAAATGATTATATTTGTGAAAAGGTAGCTCCAATATTCTGAAATTTGGCGATTTCAAATGTCTATAGCGAGAGCAAATGTTTATTGCACATTCATTATAAACATGTCGCTATGGCAAAAGACAAAAATTACTATCTCCAATGTTTTTCTTCTCTTACGCTTAACCATTATCACGACGAATGGGCCCCGCACAAGCCTATTTTGCTTCTGTCTATAATCGATTTGTACGAATATGGTGTATTGGATAGTATTAGAATAGAGTTGTCTCCAATGTTGGAATACTCTTTCTCAGTCACTTGGTCGCGATATGCAAAGCCATCCGAACATTATCATCCGACTATTGCTAATCCGTTCTGGCATCTGCACAATGAACCATTTTGGAGACTTGTTCCAAAGAAAGGAAGTGATGTGAAGTCATTCAGTTCGCCTTATTCTATAGATAATCTCATTACTGTCCACTAAAAATTCAAGATAGTTCTTTGAAAATATTGTAAGTTAG
>ERZ827168.5721-NODE-5721-length-10091-cov-3.018035_pt1 | contig 10091 bp, 10 predicted proteins | sample MGYA00519868_ERZ827168 | MGnify/ENA primary metagenome ERZ827168 (study PRJEB31778, sample SAMEA3449271) | human gut metagenome | biome: human gut; feature: human-associated habitat; material: faeces | place: United Kingdom | collected 2010/2012 ...
CACCATCGTTGTTGCAGATATGAATGTAATTCAGTCGGTCTCCCAGCATCCGGAAGTATTTGGACAAAGGTTCCTTCACAATGGTGGGCGGTACAATGTCCAGCATGGCGTACAGGCACGGCTCATCGACCCGCTCCAATAGCTCCACGCAGTCGTCTACTGTTGTAACGACAGGGCTCTCCATTGGTGTCAGCGGTTCAATGGTGACCTGAACATGCTTGCCCCGTGCGTAGCGGCAAATCTGACGCATGGAATCTGTCAGATAGTCCCAGATTTGTTTGCGGGGCGTAAAATACCCGGGGTGATCCGCTACGACCAGCAGCCGGGGGCAGACGATGGTAGCGGCAATATCCACGCATTTCTGATAATAAGCCACGCCCGCGGCACGCTCTGCCGGGTTGGGAGAACAGATGCAGAGGGGGAGATTCAGCGCCAAAGGCGTATACATTGGGATCTCCATGCCGGTTCTCTCCGCGTAGGTGCGGACAGTTTTTGCCAGCGCTTCGTCAAAGTCATCCGGATGAAGATGGCACCGGGAACCGTAAATTTCCACGCCGTCAAAGCCATAGGACTGCGCCAGCTGAAAGGTTTCCTCCAGCGTCAGACGCTTGAAGTCCAAAGACATGATACCAAATTTCATAGGCTTCTCCTTATGCCTTTCTCTGCTTCTTCCGGGCGAACAGCTTCGCAAGATGCGGGAATTCATTCCCCAGAGTTTTCAGATTGGGGATTGCCACCAGAACGATCAGCAGGCAGCCCACAATAATCATCAGCGTTTCAGAGGAGACGTTGATAAGCCCCAGACCGTAGCGAAGCAGGCCAATGATGAACACGGCAATCGCCGTACCGATGACACTGCCCTTACCGCCGGACACGGATACGCCGCCGAGAATGACCATGGCGATGATATCCATGTCATAATTCTTGGCCATGTTGGCACGCGCACTGGCAAGTTTGGAGATCAGGAACAGGCTGGATATAGAGGCCGCCATACCGTTCATGGTGAAGACCGCGATTTTGATCTGATCCGTCTTGACGCCGGAGTAATAGCTGGCCTTAATATTTCGGCCCATGGCGAAGAGCGACCTGCCAAAGGTGGTAAAATGCACCAGATACGTAATACCGATGACTTCCAGCAGGAAGAACACCAGAATAAACGGCACGTTGAATACGCTGCCCCAGCTCATGAACTTCACGCCCGCCGGGAATTCCGCATAGGCGCGATTCTCCAGAATGACCAGCGCAATTCCACGGAAGAAAATCTGGTTGGCAAGGGTGATAATGGTGGAGGAAAGCTCCGTAAAACGGGTAATCAGAAAGCCGTTGAAAAAGCCGCACAGTGTGCCGGTCAGAAGCCCGGCCAGCGCAACCTCGAGGAAATTGCCGCCAGCATTGCCGACAAGACCCATGATCGTGCCGGACAAAGCCATCATGGAGCCAACGGAAATGTCAATTTCGCCCAGCAACAGTACCATGGTCATGGTGATGGCCACGATGCCCTTGTCCAGAAAGATTTTCATGGTGGACGCCAGATTTTTCGTATTCAGATAATTGGGTGATATGGCGATGTTCATGACATTTACCGCAATCAGAAGGAGCACCAGCATCCATTCCCAGCGAAGGAATGCTTTTTTGAAGGAACGGCCATCGTCCAAGGAAATGCTGCGAATTTTATTTTCACCCATTATATGACCCTCCTTCTCAGCGCATTTCTCTTAACACTCTTCTGAGATATCGCATTGATGACCACGGAGAACAGAATTACGAATCCACGGATCAATGTCTGCCAATAGGTGGTGACCTGAATCAGCGGAAGAATATTGTTCAGTGTGCCAATGAAAATTGCGCCCAGAACGACACCGGCCACCGTTCCCTGACCACCGGAAATGGCACAGCCGCCGACAACGACTGCGGCAATGATGCTCATTTCGTAACCGGCACAGGATTCGCTTTGCGCGTTTCCGTACTTGCAGATCCAGAGCAGACCGGCAAGACCGCAGATGGCGCCCATGATAATGTAGGAAAGCATCTGGACGCGGCTGCTCTTAATGCCGGTGACGGAGGCGGAGACAGGAGAATTGCCCACTGCGTAAAGATACCGGCCGGTGTTAGTGTACCGGAGGAACACAGCCGTGAACGCAACAATAATAATTGCGAACCAGATCAGAGAGTTGATGCCCAGAATGTCCGTGGTCGCAACCGCGATGAATTCCGGCGTCATCTCAGCCTGAGCCACCCAGTTGCCGTGGCTGAACAGATAAATAATGCCGCGGAAAATATAGGTGGTCGCAAGAGTGGCAATCAGCGGATACAGGTGCAGCTTGGCAACAATGAAGCCGTTCACGGTTCCGCAGAGTACGCCGATGCCAATGCAGATCAGAAACAGCAGCGGCAGGGGAATGTCATTGTTGGCTCGCAGGATCATAGCACCGAGCATACCGCTCAGGCCCATAATGGAGCCGAGGGACAAATCGATACAGCCGCAGATAATTACCATCATCATGCCCATGGAAACCATGAGCAGAATGGATGCCTCCCGCAGCAGGTCAGACAGATTTGCATGGGACAGGAAAACGCCCTCAGTACGAATCTGGACAAAGGCGGCAACAAACAGAATCATTGCAATCAGGGCAAATTCACGAATGTTGCGTGTAAGGAAGCTGCTTATGGCCTTTTTCTTCATTTTTCACCCTCCCCGTTGTCACGCACCTGCATTGCCGTCGCCAGAATCCGCTCCTGCGTAATTCCTTGCGCGCCCACGATCTCTGCCAGCCTGCCGTTGGACATAATTGCAATCCGGTCGCTGACGGAAATGACTTCAGGCATCTCCGAAGAAATCAGGATAACGCCGTAGCCGCTTTCCACCAGATCCATAATAATTTCGTATATCTGCGCCTTCGCGCCAACATCCACACCCTTTGTCGGCTCGTCCAGAATCAGAACCTTCAGGTCGGAATTCAGCAGCTTGGAAAAAACGACCTTCTGCTGATTGCCGCCCGAAAGTGAGGATGCAATATCCGATACGCTCTGGATTTTCGTTCCCAGCTTTTCGTTCAGATTTTTAGCGTCCAGCCGCTCCTGCTTTACATCCATGCCCTTCCATGAAATGTATTTGGAGAGGGTTGAAAGCGACGTATTTTTATAAATTTCCCAGCTCAGCACCAGTCCCTGACGATGACGATCCTCAGGAAGCAGCCCCACACCGGCGGCGATGGATTCTTTCGGGTGCTTGAAATGTACTTCTTTTCCTTCCAGAAACACCTTGCCCTTTTCCAGGCGGGTCACGCCGCACAGAGCTTCAAAAACCTCTGTACGACCAGCGCCCACCAGACCGGCAAAGCCCAGAATCTCACCCTTGTGGAGGGTGAAGGACACGTCCTGAAAGACGCCCTGACGGCAAAGTCCCTCTGCCCGGAGAATTTCCTCGCCGATCTCCACTTTGCGCTTCGGATAAAGGGACACAACTTCCCGTCCGACCATGGCTGCTACCAGCTTATCTTTGGGCAGCCCCTGAACATCGTAGGTGCCGATATACTGGGAATCCCGGAAAACCGTAACCCGGGTTGCCAGACGGTACATGTCCTCAATACGGTGGGAAATAAAGATGATGGACGTTCCCTGATCGCGCAGCCGGTCTGCGATTTGATAAAGCTGCTCGCACTCTTTTTCGGACAGCGCGGCCGTCGGCTCGTCCATAATCAGGATTTCTGCTTTCTGGGAAATTGCCTTTGCGATTTCAACGATCTGCTGCTCTGCCACCGTAAGCATTCCAATTTCCGCACGGGGGTCAATGGAGGAACCAAGGCTTTCCAGCAGGGTTCTGGTCTCGGCATACATTGCCGGCCAGTCGTTCAGGCCCAGACGGTTCTTCTTATAGTGGCCGACAAAAATATTCTCCGCAACGGTAAGATGGGGGTATGCGGTTGAATGCTGATAAATAGCTGCAATGCTGTGGGCGTATGCTTCTCTTGGGTTGGCGAAGGTGACTTTTTCGCCTTTCAGGATGATCTCACCCTCATCAGGTGCATGGACACCGGTAATTACTTTGATAAAAGTAGACTTTCCGGCTCCGTTTTCGCCCATCAATGCATGAATTTCGCCTTTCTTCAGCTGAAATTGTACATGATTCAGCGCAACGACTCCGGAAAAACGCTTGACGATGTCCTTTAATTCCAAAATGTAATCGGACATTCTCTTTTCTCCTTCATTCATGTAGCGATTGCTCGCCGCAGTCCGCTTTTACGGTACCGAGCTGCGCATATCCGCTCAAGGCGTACAGCGCATTGCAGTTTTCCTCCAGATGTGTCTCCACGATTTGCCCAACATAAATCGTGTGGTCACCGGCGGGAATCTCATTTACAAGACGGCATTCCAGAGCAGCCTTGCAGTATTTCAGAAGCTTTGTGTCGATAACGGACGCCGCCTCTGTTTCCAGCCCGAAGGCCGCAAGCTTATCCGTATTCCGGCCGGAGCAGGTTCCGCAGCGGAAGGCTCCATCCCGGATTTTCTCAGTGGGGAAGCACAGAGCAAATTGCTTTGTGCGTCGGATACATTCTCCCGTGTAGCCCTTATTGCTGGTGCAGATCAGCAGCGTCGGCGGGTTGTTGGAAGCGTAACACCACCATGAGAGCGCCATTGCGTTTGTCACGCCGTCCTCTCTGGTGGAAGTTACGAGGACAAAGGGGTTGGGAGACAGGGCTTTTTGAATTTTTCCAATGCTGATGTTCACAGAATACCGCCTCATTTCATGATGGGCACCGCAGCTTTCCGGCCTGCGGTGCCCAATCTTGGCTTATTGGGAGTCCTTTGCGTCAAAAGCGTAGAGCGGCTCAAGCGCCTCGAAAAGCATCTTGAACTTCCGATACTGACGCATATAAATGGCATGTTTTTCCGGATCGGGTTCGTAAACCTTCTTGATTTGCACCATGGATTCGCTGGCCACCTCAATGCTCTCGAATTTTCCGGTTGCCACGCCTGCCAGAATTGCAGCGCCCAGACAGGCGGTATCCTGAGAGGACTGGGTCAGATACAGTGTCTTTCCCGTAATATCCGCCTTGATTTGGTTCCAGATACCTGACTTGGAGCCGCCGCCCATGGTGCGGATCTGCTTCACCTCAAGTCCCATAGCACCGATGGCTTCAAGATTCCGGCAGATGATATAACCCAGACTTTCCATAATGCTGCGAATGAAGTGCGCCTTGGTGTGCTTAAGGGTCGCTCCATAGAACACCGCCTTGGCGTTCAGATTTACATCCGGCGCCATGGAACCCTGCAAATGGGGCAGTGCGATCAACCCGTCGGAGCCAGCGGGGATCCGATCCGCTTCCAGATCCATCAAATAGTAGGAGTCCAGACCAGAGACCTCCTGCATTTGAATCTCCTCTTTGCAGAAGCCATCCCGGAACCAGCGCAGACACATGCCACCGGTGGTGAAGGTGTGCATCATGTAGGTATCGGGAATTGCAAAATAATGCACTGGCATCTGACGGTTTTTGTCGTAAGTAAGCTTGCTGGTAGGGACGCAGATTGCCAGAGCTGCACCGATATTCTCGGAGAAAATGCCCGGTTTGACATTGCCTACGCCGATGGCACCGGCAGCCTGATCCAGACAGCCCGTGCAGATTTTCGCGTCCGGAGAAATCCCCAGAGCCTCTGCCATTTCGGGGAGAATGGTACCGACAAGCTCGCCAGATTCCCGAATCTCGGGCAGATACTCTTCGTCAATGCCCAGGTAGGCAAGCATTTCCGGCCAGTATTTTTTCGTGCGGATATCCCAGTACTCCGTGGATGTCAGCAGGGAACCCTCGCTGACGTACTTTCCGGTGAGCTGATAGATGACATAATCCTCCAGCAGCAGGATGTGCCGCACCTTCTGCCACAGCTCCGGCTCGTTTTCCCGTACCCACAGCAGCTTTGCCGCCGGCCAGCAGGCTTCAAAGCTCACCTGACCGGTCACCTCGTAGCACAGTTCGTCGCCGAAGGCCGCCCGCAGTGCTTCCGCCTGCTCACCGGCCCGGTTATCCATCCAGACGATGGCATTGCGCAGGGGCTCGCCGTTCTCGCCTGTCAGACAGAGGGTCTCTCCCTGAACGGAGAAGCCGACGGTATCCACCTGCCGGGTGTCCACATTCTTCTGCCTGACAATCTCCAGACATTTCCGAATGGAGTCCATGTATACGCCGCAGGGAGCTTCCACCCATGTGGTGTTTGGCGTAATCAGGGAATACTCTACCACTGCATCCGCCTGCTTGCTGCCCTTTTGGTCAAAAACAGCGGTTTTCAGGGAGGTGGTTCCAATATCGATACCTAAAATCAGACCGGCCATTTCTTCACCTTTCCTTTACTGATGGGGTGCGCAGGACCATGTCAGGATCGCCTTCTTGTCGCCGATGTTGAACAGGCGGTGATCCTTGCCCTGAGGCATCAGCATTGCGTCGCCCTCTTCCATACGGTAATACGTATCATCCTGAGAAACGTAGCACAACACTTCACCCTGCACACAGTAGAAGACCTCGTCCGCCTCGGCGTGGCCGGGGTCGATTCCGCCGACGCCTCCTACGGGCAGCTCGGACATACCGAAGGTGATCTTGTCCGTCTTGTAGTATTCACGGCAGACCTCCGCGTCCTCCATCCAGATTTTCGCGCACTTTTTGGGGGTAACTTTCACTTCGCTCATAGCCGCGCCCTCTTTAACGTCCGAAAATCTTACATAAGGGAGGGATCCAGAATCTCATCCATGCCGATCTCTACAGCGCCGCCTACCAGCTGTGCGAAGCAGGCGACCATCGCGGCATGCTCCAGAAAAGCGGAACGCTCGAAGCACTCGCTGATGCTGCTGCCCAGAACCACTGCGCCGTGGTTTGCCAGCAGAGCGGTGTTATGGGTCTTGCCCAGAACCTTTACGATGTTGGTGCCGACAGCCAATGCACCAGCGGGGGCATACTCCGCGCAGGGCGTTTCGCCGCCGAGGAACAGTCCCTGCTCAGCCAGAGTCAGAGGAATGGTCTTTCTGGCGCAGGCATAGATGGAGGACCACTTGGGATGGCTGTGGAGAATAACCTGCGTCTCAGGGCGAGCCTTGTAAATCTCCAGATGCATGGGGATTTCGATGGTGGGCTCATAGTCCTTCTCAATCAGGTTGCCGTCGATGTCCACAACAGCAATGTTTTCGGGCTTCAGTTCGCCCCAGTTGTAAACCTTGAAGCCGGGCTTCATGTTGGGATAAGCGTAGATGTAGCCGGTTTCCAGATCCCGGATGGAAATATCGCCGGAGTCGAATCCGGGGGAGCAGTGATCGCCGTAGAATCTCTTGGCAGAGGCTGCCAGCATTTCCTTGTACTCGTACTTAACGCGCTTTTCCATATGAATGATTCCTTTCTGTATTTGAAGTGTGGGAATTTCCGAGTGATTGATACGGTTGCCTGTCAGTGAATGCTGTTCATGTAATCCACAACAACCTGCAGATTCTTGCGGAAGCCCTCGCCTTTGGCGAAGTTCTCCGTGAACAGCGCGGAGCCCATGGTAAAGGCCCAAGGGTTGATCTCGTTGATGAAGTCGATACGTGCGGGGCTGTTGATGCTGCCGGCGATCACCACGGGTTTGTCGATCTGCTGGCAGTAAGCACGCGCCAGACCAGCGCCGTCCTGATGCCGGAAGGCCAGAAGGTCAATGCCGGAAACGCCCTTGGCCAGCAGCCCCTTGGCGTCGTCGATGATCTCCTGAAAACTTCCTTCCAGAACGCTGGGGCTTCCGTAAACGGTGCCGCAGAAGGGCAGGAAGCTGATCTTCTGGGTGGCCAGATACTCGAATACGGACTGGTGGTACACCGTACCCATCAGATAATCAAAGCCCATTTCCACGGCGAGCTTGGCTCCGGCCATGCATTCCTCTTCGGAATAGGAGACAACCTCAAGGAAAGTTGTCTTCCCGGCAGCCTTCATTGCGCCGATCAACTGACGCATCTGATCCTTCGGCAGGCCCACATCCTTGAAACCCCAGAATTTCACGGGCAGGTCCTTACAGCTTTCAAAAACTTCCAACGCGTTAGGGACTGTCCGATCATTATGGGTCAGCATAATGATGATTTGAGAATTCATGTCTTTATTGCCTCCATTAAATAATTGTTTTGCTGCTTACGCTGCTGCAAGTTGATTGCTTCATCTCTCAACGCGGCCAGTATATGCCAAAATCTTTCATATGTCAACATAGAAATTGGAAGATTTTGATTTTTGGTGAAAGTGCATGAAAAGTTTTTGCACTTTTCTACCAAATGAGCCTTGACAATCCATTACACATGGGGTATGATTTTACTGACCGGCTGCAAGAGCCACTGATTTTCATCTCTCATTTATGTTCAAGAACAGTCACACATTGATTCAAAAGGTCCGTCCCGCGTAAACCCCATATTTCCGCCAGCGGCGGAAAACGCACAGTCCAGTCACAATCGCTTCGTTTCAAGGGAATCCACTGACCCGGCAAAACGTGTCAGTACAAAAAACAAAAAGGAGAAGAAACTATGAAAAAAATGATCGCGATTCTGCTAGCACTGGTTATGGTATGCTCTCTGTTTGGCTGCACCAAGCAGAACACCGATGCTCCGGTTGCCGGCACCGACAGTACTGCCGAGAAGAAGCTGTCCTTCGGCTTCGTCTCCAAGACCACTGCCGACCCCATGTTCATCGGTACCTACAAGGGCTTTGAGGAAGCCTGCAACGAATTGGGCATCGAGTGCATTTACCGCGGCACCGACGATGCCTCCGCGGAAAAGGAAATCGAAATTATCAACCAGTTTATTTCTCAGGGCGTTGACGGGATCGCCGTTATCGCCGCCGACTACGATGCGCTGGAAGCGGTTCTGCAGCAGGCAATGGACGCCGGCATCAAGGTCGTTACGGTTGACTCCGCAGCCAATCCCGCTTCCCGTCAGGTGCATGTGGACTTCTGCAACACCGTGATCATCATGACCTCCAATGTCGGGGCTGCGGGCTTTACGGCAAAGAGCCATCCGCTTGGATTTGCAGCCACGGGAGACGCAGAGATGCGCGAGGAGGAAAAACAGCGAAGATGATTAACAACGAAGGCCAGATCACGGTCGTCAGCGGCGATCCCCGTGTTGCCGTCTTTGCAGACTTTGAGAAAGGTATTCGTGAAGAGTACGCCGAGCACGCTTCTGACGAATATGCCAATATCGAGCTGGTCGATGAGTTCTATTACGGCTATGACCTTCCCGATGAATCCACACAGGAAGCCAACGCCATGTTCAAGAACTATCCCGACGTCGATGTCGTTATCTGCCCCACCACCGTTTCCATTCTGGCAACTGCAAAGATCATTCAGGACAACAACATGGATGTGAAGGTCACCGGTATCGGCCTGCCCTCCGAAATGGTCAGCTATTTTGACAACGGCATTTGCCCCGAAATGTGGCTGTGGGACATCTACGAGTACGGCTACCTCACCGCCTACACCCTGACGGCGCTGGCAAACGGCACCATCACCGGCGCGGTCGGCGACTCCTTTGATGCAGGCAAGCTCGGCACCTTCTCTGTTGAAGCGCATGCCGACGGCGGCACCATGGTCATGCTCAGCGACGGCCTGTTGTTCGACTCCACGAATATTCAGGAGTGGAAGGACAAACTGTAAACAGCCGCGCGCTCGTGTGTTCAACTGTGTAGCCATCACGGATCCGGTGCATTTTCCGGGATGGGGAGCAGTTTTTCCCCCGGAAAGCTCCCTGCCCCGGAAAAAATATGGATAAAATTAGCAAAAGTGTTTTCATCTTTGGAAAATATCTGTTATAATAACAGCACTATTACAATTCGCAGACGAGTTTGCAGGAGGGAACCAAATGCTGAAAGAACAGCGCCAGGCATTTATCCGTGATGAGATCAAGAAAAATGGGTTTGCGTCTGTTGACAATCTGGTCGCACAGATGGATTCTTCGTATTCCACGGTACGCAGAGATATCGACGAGCTTGCGGAGATGGGGGTACTTGTCCGTGTTCATGGCGGTGCCGTAGCTACCGCTACGACCAACACTTCCTATGAGCCCCCCTTTAACGTCCGGCAGGACCTTTTTGAGGAGGAGAAGC
>ERZ827168.5724-NODE-5724-length-10088-cov-4.668693_pt1 | contig 10088 bp, 10 predicted proteins | sample MGYA00519868_ERZ827168 | MGnify/ENA primary metagenome ERZ827168 (study PRJEB31778, sample SAMEA3449271) | human gut metagenome | biome: human gut; feature: human-associated habitat; material: faeces | place: United Kingdom | collected 2010/2012 ...
CGGATCGAGACGGTGCGCAATGTTGGCTACCGTATGGAGGCAACGACATGACCAAAAAGATCTTTCAATCCATTCTGCTCGTGGCCGGGTGCGTGCTGCTGGCGAGCCTGCTGATCATCATGGGCTTTTTGTACGATTACTTCGGCGGCGTGGAGGAAAACCAGCTGCGCGACGAGCTGAGTCTCGCCGCAGCGGCCGTCGAGGACGGCGGCACGGACTATCTGTCCCAGCTGACGGCCGACCGCTGCCGCCTGACATGGATCGCGGCCGACGGCAGCGTCCTGTACGACACGAAGACCAACGCCGAGAGTCTTGAGAACCACGCCTCGCGCGCCGAGGTCAGTCAGGCGCTGGCGACCGGCACCGGCGAGAGCACGCGCTATTCCTCGACGCTCATGGAAAAGACCATGTACTACGCCCAGCGTCTGGACGACGGCACGGTGCTGCGCATTTCCATCAGCCGCGCGACGGTCGGCATGATCGCCGTCGGCATGATCCAGCCGCTGCTGATCGTGCTCATCGTGGCGCTCATCCTCTCCGGCCTGCTGGCCAGACGGCTGTCGCGGCGCATCGTCGACCCGCTCAACAGCCTCGATCTCGAGCACCCGCTCGACAACGATGCCTACGAGGAGGTCTCTCCGCTGCTCAAGCGCATCCACCGCCAGCACGTCGAGATCCAGACGCAGCTGCGCGAGCTGCGCGAAAAGACCGACGAGTTCACGCAGATCACCGGCAGCATGCGCGAGGGCCTTGTCCTGCTCGACGAGCACGGCAGCATCCTGAGCATCAACGCCGCGGCGCAGGCGCTCTTCGGCGCGGACGCGCAGTGCGTCGGCCGGGACTTTCTCACCATCGAGCGCAGCCACGAGATCAGTGCCGCCATTCAGGCCGCCGCCGGCGACGGCCACAGCGAGGTGCGCGCCGAGCGCGCGGGGCGCATCTATCAGTTTGACATCAGCCGCATCGCGTCCGACGGGAAACCGATCGGCACGGTCATCCTCGCCTTTGACATCACGGAGCAGGAGTTTGCCGAGCGCAACCGCCGGGAGTTCACGGCGAACGTCTCGCACGAGCTCAAGACGCCGCTGCAGGGCATCATCGGCAGCGCCGAGCTGATCGAAAACGGTATGGTCAAGCCAGACGACCTGCCGCGCTTCGTCGGCCATATCCATACCGAGGCCGCCCGCCTCGTCACGCTCATTGACGACATCATCCGCCTGTCCCAGCTCGACGAGGGCGGCGAGCTGCCGACCGAGCCCGTCGACCTGCTCACAGTTTCGCAGGAGGCGGCGCAGACGCTGCAGGACGCTGCGGCAGCGCGGCAGGTCACGCTCAGCGTGCAGGGGGAGCCCACTGTGATCCCCGGCGTGCGCCGCCTGCTCTATGAGATCGTCTACAACCTCTGCGACAACGCCATCAAGTATAACCGTGACGGCGGCCGCGTGGACATCACCGTTGCGCACGACGCCGACGGCAGCAGCGTCACCGTTGCCGACACCGGCATCGGCATCGCGCCGGAGCATCAGGCGCGTGTGTTCGAGCGCTTCTACCGCGTGGACAAGAGCCACTCGAAGGCGTCCGGCGGCACGGGGCTTGGGCTCTCGATCGTCAAGCACGCCATGCAGCTGCACCACGGCCGCATCGAGCTTGAGAGCACGCCGGGCACGGGCACGACTATCCGCGCCATCTTCCCGAAGGCGTGAGCAGCAAAACAAAAAGACGAGATTTTCACGGATGAAAATCTCGTCTTTTTTATGGTTCTTCAATAGCAGGCGGCTTTTGGCTTTCAGCGCGGCGGCGGTCTGACGAGCCGATCCGCTGAACCGTAAGCCTGAGCCGTGCCGGGGAAAACAGCAAGGCTCTGCCGCTCAGAAAACAGCGTCGACAAGCCGTCTGGTGTAATCCGACTGCGGGTGCAGGATGACCTCGTCGGGCAGACCGCTCTCTACGATCCTGCCGTCATGGAGCACGATGACCCTGTCGCAAAACTGCTGTACCAGCGCGATGTTGTGGCAGATGAAGAGATAGGCCAGCTTCCTTTCCTTCTGCAGCTGCTGCAGAAGCTCGATGATCTGCTTTTGCACGGTCACGTCCAGTGCGGAGGTGGCCTCGTCAAAGATGAGGATGCGCGGGTCGTTCATCAGCGCCCTCGCGATGGCCGCGCGCTGGCACTGGCCGCCGGAGACCTGATGCGGATAGCGCGCGAGAAACGTGTCCGGCAGGCCGCAGCTTTCCAGCAGCGCGCGGGCCTTTGCCTCGCGTTCGGCCTTCGGTACGCCCTTGTTGCGCAGGCTCTCGCAGATGCCGTCGCCCAGTGTGCGGCGCGGATCGAAGGAGTCGGCCGGTGACTGAAAGACCATCTGGATCTTCGCGTAGACCGGGATCAGATCCCGCCCCCTGAGCCGGGTGATATCTTGCCCGTCGATGAAGATCTGCCCGCCGGTGGCGTCGGTCTGGCGGGTGATGAGCCTGGCGATCGTGGACTTGCCGGAGCCGGATTCGCCCACGATGCCGAGGATCTCGCCGGGCTGCACCTCAAAGCTAACATGATCGACGGCAAAAAATGCATCCCTGCCGGCGCGGGAAAAGGCCTTGGAGAGGTCTGCGACCTTCAGGATCGGTTCCATTTATGCCTTCTCCCTCCTCAGTCTCGGAACTGCGCTCAGCAGCTTTACCGTGTAGTCATTCTGCGGGTTTTCCAGCACGTCCTTCGCCGCTGCGTATTCCATCACGCGGCCGTTGGAGAGCACGACGATGCTGTCGGCCATCGCGGAGACGACGCCGATGTCGTGCGTCACGATGATGATCGCGGTGCCGAAGGCCTCGCGGACATGCAGCATTTCCTCCACGACCTGCCGCTGTACGGCCATGTCGAGCGCGGAGGTGGGCTCGTCCGCCAGGAGAACGGCCGGATTCATCAGCATGGCGATCGCAATGCCCGCGCGCTGATTCATGCCGCCGGAGAGCTCGAAAGGATAGCTGTCCCAGATTCGCTCACCGTCCTGAAAGTGCAGCTTTTCAAAGAGCTCCAGCGCGGCGCGCTTTGCCTCGGCCACATCCACCTTGCGGTGCGCCGCCATGCTCTCGATGATCTGCTCGCCGATCGTGCGGGTCGGGCTCAGGGACGCGCCGCAGTCCTGAAAGATCATGCCGATCTTCTCGCCGCAGATCCTGCGCATCTCCTTGGGCGGCACGTCCGGAAGGCTTTTCCCTTCAAACCAGATGTCGCCTCTTGTGACCATGCCGCTGCTGCCCAGAAGCCCCATCGCGGCCTTGAGCAGCGTGGATTTTCCGGAGCCGGACTCACCCACCAGACCGAGGATCTCGCCGGGATGGAGCTGAAAGCTCACGTCATGGACGACGGGATCCCCGTTGAAGGAGACCTCCACATGCTGATAGTCCAATAATACTGCCATAAAACGACCTCATTTGGATGTTGTCTGAAAAACGGGCATCGGCTCAAAACGGAAACCTTCCGCGCTGAGCCCATGTCCGTCCGGGGAGCTGAGGGGCGGAATGCTTCCGCCCCTCTTTCTTTTGCTTACTGGATATCGAGATTCGCGGTCAGCTCGTAGAAGTCACAGGTGTGTGCTTCGAGACCGGAGACGTTGGCCTTCATGATCATGCTCATGCGCAGGAAGGAGCAGAAGACGTAGGAGTTGTCGTCGAGCAGCTGCTGCTGCATCTCGACGGCGATCTTCGCACGCTCGGCCGGATCGAAGGTGGTGCGCAGCTGGACGGCAAGCTTCTCGAGCTTGTCGCTGTGGTGGCCGCCGGAGTTCTTGACCGATTTGTCCAGACAGTAGGTGTCGAAGAAGTTCTGGGGATCGCCAAGGCCGGCGTTGACGTTGGCGCTGACCCAGATGTCCCATGCCGTGGGATCCTTGCGGATGCTGTTGTGATCCTTGGTGCAGTTGATCTGTACGTCAATGCCGATGTCCTTGAGCGTGGACTGCGCGGATTCGGCCAGCAGGGGCAGCTCCTGACGGGACGGGTAGGTCAGCCAGCGGATCGTGAGCTTGACGCCGTTCTTTTCGCGGATGCCGTCACCGTCGGTGTCGACCCAGCCGGCGGCCTCCAGCTCGGCCTTGGCCTGATCGGGATCGAAGGACACGGTCTGAATGCCCTGACCGAACGCGAAGCTGTCGGGGAAGGCGCCGGTCGCGGTGTAGCCGTAGCCGTTGAGCAGCACGTCGACGAAGTCCTGCTTGTTGATGCCCATGGCGATCGCCTTGCGCACGGCGGGATCACTCATGATCGTGTAGCCGGAGTTCTCCTTGTGGAGGTTCATCATGCCCCAGAAGCAGCGGCTGGTCTGGATGCTGGTGAATTTGTAGTTGTCGTTCTCAAAGAGCGGATAGCTGGCATAGGCCATGCCGTAGGCCGCGTCGATTTCGCCGGACTGGAGCGCCATGGCCAGCGTGTCACCGTCGGAAATGGTGCGGACGGTGATCTCGTCGACCTTCACCTCGCCGTCCCAGTAGTTGACGTTTTTGATGAGATTCACATGGTCGTCCGTGACGACTTCGGTCGCCACATAGGGACCGGTGCCGACGACGCAGCCGTTGTCGGGGATGCCGACCTCCATGTCGATGATGCAGCCGTAGGCCTCGGAGAGATAGTTCATCAGGATGGGGTTGGGCTCGGAGGTGACGATGGTCAGCTTCTGACCGTCGGCCTCCATCGAGGCGATCTTGAGGTTGCCGGCAGCGCGTTCATGGACCTCAATCAGGTGCTCGAGACAGGTCTTGACCGCCGCAGCGTCACATTTTTTGCCGTTGGAGAAGCAGACCGCATCCTTGATCACGATCTCCCATGTGGTCGCATTGACGTTGACGGCGCTCTCCGCCAGCCAGGGCTCGAGCGTGCCGTCGTCCGCGATCTTCATCAGCGTCTCGCCGACGCCGTAGCGGATGCAGGCCCAGCCGGAATAGGCTTCATGAGGGTTGATCGTCGGCTCTTCGTTTTCGGCGTTGAAGGTGGTGTCGCCGAAGACAAAGGTCTTTTTTCCGCCGGATTGGGCGGGTGTGTTGGAGCTGCCGCAGCCGGCCAGAATGCCGAGCGAGAGGCAGAGCGCCAGAAGGGAAGCTAGGATCTTTTTCATGTTCTCTGTTTCCTTTCTTTTGTTTATATAGGGCCCGAATTATCGTGCCCGGGAGTTCTTTGGGTCCATGTAGTCGCGCACGGTGTCGCCCAGAAGATTGAAGATCACGACCGACAGGAAGATCGCGAAGCCGGGCGACAGTACGAGCCATGGGTAAGTCTGCAGCATGCTGCGTCCGCCGCTCATCATATTGCCCCACTCGGCCGTGGGCGGCTGCGCGCCGAGATTCAGAAAGCTCAGCCCTGCGAGCTCCATCATCATCGTGCCGATGTCCAGCATGGCCGTGACCAGGATCGGGCCGAGGATATTCGGCAGGATATGCCGCAGGATCATCTGCATGGAGTTGTCGCCGGAGAGCCGTGCCGCGGCCACAAAGCCGCTGGTTTTGAGCGCCAGCGTCTGACTTCGCGCCACGCGCGCATATTTTGGCCAGCTGATGACCGCCAGCGCGAGTACCGCGTTGCTGACGCCGCCGCCCAGCATCGCCGCGATCGCCAGGGCAAAGACCAGCCCCGGAAAGGCCAGACACACGTCCGAGATGCGCATCACGACGGAGTCCATCGCGCCGCCGTAGTAGCCGCAGAGCGTGCCGACGGCGGTTCCGAAGACCGAGATGACGCCGACGAGCGCCAGCGTGGAGAAGATGCTTGTCTGCGCGCCGACCACAACGCGGGAGAACATGTCGCGCCCGTAGCGGTCGGTGCCCATCCAGTGCTCGGCCGAAGGCGGGAGAAGCGACTTTGACAGGTCCTGCGCATAGGGGTCGTAGGGGACGATCTTGTCCGCAAAGATCGCAACGAGAAGCAGCGCTGCCGCTAAGATCAGAAAGAGGGTCAGACGGCCCCTGATACGGTTCTTCCTGACTTTTTGCACACGGACTGTGACGGTTTCGTTCATCGCTCGATCCCTCCCAGCCGGATCCTCGGATCAAGGAAGTGATAGCTCAGGTCGGTGATCAGGTTGACCACGACGTAGATGATGGCCATCCACATCACGTAGGCCTGAATGATCGGGTAGTCGCGCATGTTGATCGCATCCACCGCCAGCTTGCCGACGCCGTCCCACATGAAAATGGACTCGACGATGGCTGTGCCGCCGAGCAGTGAGCCGATCGAAAGCGTCAGCAGCGTGATGATCGTCACGAGCGAGGCCTTCATGACGCTCTTGATCAGGGTCGTGGAGAACTTTACGCCTCTGGCCCTGGCACCGAGCACATAATCCTTGCTCAGCTCATCCAGAACGGTTGCGCGGACCTGCCGCAGATACTTGGCCGACATGGCGATCGCCAGCGTCAGGGCGGGCAGCGCCACGCTCTGCAGGCTGACGCCGCCGGAGATGACCGGAAACCAGCCGAGCCTGATCGCAAAAAAGTACATCAGCAGCAGGGAGACGAAAAAGTTCGGCAGAGAGTTGCCGATAAAGCTCGCTGTGCGGATCACGTAATCGGTCGCTGTGTTCTGCTTCACCGCCGACCAGATCCCGAGCGGGATCGAGATCAGCACGGTCAGCAATATGGAAACGGCCGTCAGCAAAAGCGTGGCCGGCAGCTTGGAGACGAAGGTTGAGAACACCGGCTTGTTCGAGACGTAGGAGGTGCCCATGTCACCCCTGAGCAGATTGCCGAGCCACGTGAAGTACTGCACGACAAAGGGCTTGTCCAGACCCAGCTCTGCTCTGGCGTTGTCGATCATTTCCTGCGAAACCGTGCCGCTCGTGTTCTCCATTTTCTGCTCGACCACGTCGCTGCCGGCAATTCGCATCATGCCGTAGGACAAAAATGTGATCGCAAGCAGGATCGGGATCAGCTGCAGCAGACGCTTGAGCGCGTAGTTTTTCATGCCGTGCCTCTCCTGTTATTTGAAAGCTGCAATGGTGAAGATCGGCGTGGGATTGATGAACTCGTCGATCTCGGCATAGATGCGTTTATAAACGCCTTTGTCCACGGTGACACGCTCAAAGCCGGCCTCGATGAGCAGCTGCACGTCCCATTGCGGGCGCGGCCCGTGATAGGCGCCGATCTCCATCGTGATGGCATTGTTTTCGGCCATCAGATCGTCCGGCACCAGCTTGTGCGCGTGATTTTCGGGCAGCTCGTGCTTCTTTCCTCCTTGCTGCTCATCTTCCAGCGCGGCGCTGTAATCCGCGTCAAAGTTGATGAGCACACCGCCGGGCTTGAGGATCCTGTACCACTCCCGATAGGCCTTTTCGACATGCGGCAGTGTCCATGTCAGATTCCGCGTCACCAGCACGTCGAAGCTCTCCGGCTCGAAGTCCGGGTTTTCTGCGTCCATGATCCGGAACGTGGCGTCCAGCCCCAGAACGGCGGCCATATGCTCGGCGTGCTCGATCATGTCCGGTGTCAGGTCGATGCCGGTCGCCTCGTGCCCCTCGGCGGCAAACAGGCAGGCGAAGAAGCCGGTACCCGTGCCGATGTCCAGGACCCGGAGCGGCCGCCCCTGCGGCAGATACCGGAAAAACTCCGCGAGCCAGCGCGCCCGCTTCTCGCTGTCGAATTCACGCAGTCTCTGCGCTTCAAAGGCCTCCGCCCGGTGAGACCAGTAGTGAGCTACGCGATGCTTGATCAGTTCCATATGCTTCCCCTCTCTGCTGCAGCTGGCGGTCCTTGCGCCCTCACGCGACTGCCTATCCAATAAACGGAAATACAGGCTGCTTACATTATATTCTGTCTTTCGTCGATGCGTAAGCCCCCTGGGGGGATATAAATTTGCATAGACCGCGGCCTTTTCCCGCCTCCGGATCCCCCCGGGGGGCTTGTCAAAAGGGGTGACGCGTGATACGGTAACAGAATCAATGGAGGCTGCCATGCAAGCAAAAATGATCGCCGGGCACGAGTTGACGCCGGGCAAAACGGTAAAAGATCATATCCACGTGGAGGGCACCGAGCTGCACGTTCCGCACGTCCTGCTCTGCGGTGAGCAGCCGGGACCGACCGTGCTCATCACGGCGGGCATCCACAACGCGGAATACGTCGGCATTCAGGCGGCCATCGAGCTGTCCAATGAGCTTGACGTTTCCACGCTGTGCGGCAACGTGATTCTTGTTCCGCTGGTCAACCGTTCGGGCTTTGAAAACCGCACCATGTCCCGCGTCTTTGAGGACGGAAAAAATCTCAACCGCGTGTTCCCCGGCGACCGGGAGGGGAGCGAGGCCGAGCGGCTGGCGCATATGCTCTTCGAGGTCTTTATCCGCAACGCAGATGCTTATATCGACCTGCACTGCGGCGACGGTTATGAGACGCTGGTCCCCTATTGCTATTATCTGGGCGATGCGCCTGCCGAGGAGACGGCGAAACGGATGGTAGCGTGCGTGAATGTAAAGTATGTTGTGCGCTCGCACTGCCGCACGGGCGGGGCTTATAATCTTGCCTCTCTCCACGGCGTTCCCAGCGTGCTCATCGAGCGCGGCCAGCTCAGCCTGTTCAGCCGGGAGGAGATCGAGGCGGACAAGGCCGATGTGCGCAACATCCTGCGCCGGCTCGGCGTACTGGACGGGGACTGGACCCGCTATCCCAAGCAGGAGCTATTGGAGTATAACGACGATGCGCCCTGCACCGGCTGCTGGTACCCGGAGAAAAAGCCGGGCGACCGTTTCCGAAAGGGCGAAAAGCTTGGCGAGATCCGCGACTATTTCGGCAAAAGCCTCTTTACGGAGCTTGCGCCCGCAGACGGGGTGCTGCTGTATCAGACCGCGTCGTTGAATATCATTGAGAAAGGCCCGATGGTGAGTTATGGTGTGCCGAGACCCGATCCTTGAAGAGAATAAAAACTACTGGACCGACCGTGCCCCCGGCTATTCGGAGGTCAACCGGCTGGAGCTGGCCACGGCGCAGCGGCAGAGGTGGAGCGACTGCATATGTGAAGAGCTGACGCGGCGGTTCCCCGATCGTCCGCTTGCCGACCTGCAGGTGCTGGAGGTCGGCACCGGGCCGGGCTTCTTTGCCATCCTGCTGCGCGAGCTGGGCTGCGCCGTGACGGTCATCGACCTCACCCGCGCCATGCTCGCCGAGGCAAAAGAAAACGCCGGCCCTCTGGCCGACGAGATATGTTTTATGGAAATGAACGCCGAGGCGCTCTCCTTCGCGCCCGAGCGCTTCGACGCGGTCATCAGCCGCAATCTGACCTGGAATCTGCCACACCCCGATCGGGCGTATGCCGAGTGGACGCGGGTGCTGAAGAAGGACGGCGTGCTGCTGAATTTTGACGCGAACTGGTACGCCTATCTCTTCGACGAGGACGCGCAGGCGGCCTGGGACCGTGACCGCAGGAGTAGCGCCGAACGTGGCGTCCGGGATCAGAACGTAGAGGCCGAGGGCGAGCACTTCGATGTGATGGAGGAGATCGCCCGCCGCGTGCCGCTGTCAAAAATCGCGCGCCCCGCGTGGGATCTGCAGCAGCTTGCCTCCCTCGGCCTGAAGGCCGAGGCCGATGAGACAGTCTGGAAGCGCGTCTGGTCGGAGGAGGAAACGATCAGCTTCGCCTCCACACCGATGTTTCTGGTGCGGGGACGGAAATAGCTGCCTTTGTTTTTCCCTGTCCGGGATAAATCCGAACCAAACAGCAGGATCTTTTTTGCGCCGCGCTCTTGACACACGCGTGCGGCAGTGATATCATCCGGTTTGAATTAAATGCATCTAACCATCCGGATTTTCAAGGAGGTATTCCATGTATCAGATCACACTGAATATAGACGGCATGATGTGCGCCATGTGTGAGAGCCACGTCAACGACGCGGTGCGCAATGCGTTTCCGGTCAAGAAGGTCACGTCCTCGCACAGTCGGGGCGAGACGGTCATCCTCTCCGAGACGGCGATCCCGGAGGCGGAGCTGCGCCCGGTCATCGCCAAGACGGGCTACGAGCTCACGAGCTACGCCTGCGCCCCGTATGAGAAAAAGGGCCTGTTCCACCGGCACTGAACATAGCCGAACAGGACAAGCGGCACGCGGCGGTCATCTGACCGCCGCGT
>ERZ827168.5737-NODE-5737-length-10069-cov-3.816757_pt1 | contig 10069 bp, 6 predicted proteins | sample MGYA00519868_ERZ827168 | MGnify/ENA primary metagenome ERZ827168 (study PRJEB31778, sample SAMEA3449271) | human gut metagenome | biome: human gut; feature: human-associated habitat; material: faeces | place: United Kingdom | collected 2010/2012 ...
TATGCTGGAACTGTTATAACTGCTTGTGTTATTTTTTGTCCTAAATAGTTTTCAGCATCTGCTTTTAATTTTTGTAATATCATTGCAGATATTTCTTGTGGGGAGAATTTTTCTCCATCTATATCAACTTTTTCGTTTGTTCCCATTTTTCTTTTTATTGATATAACTGTATTTTCTGGGTTTGTAACAGCTTGACGTTTTGCAATTTGTCCTACTAATCTTTCTCCACTTTTTGAGAATGCAACTACAGATGGTGTTGTTCTACTTCCTTCTGCATTTGGTATTACTACTGGTTCTCCTCCTTCCATTACAGCTACACATGAATTTGTTGTTCCTAAATCTATTCCTATGATTTTTCCCATAATAATTACTTCCTTCCTTTGGGCATAAGCCCCCAATTTATATTTTTAAAATTAATAACTTTTTTAGTTTGCTACAACTACCATTGAGTGTCTTATAACTTTTGAACCTATTTTGTAGCCTTTTCTGTATTCTTGAACAATTTCTTGTACACCTTTTTCTGGGTCTTGAATACTGCTTACTGCTTCATGTTGACTTGGGTCAAATGTTTCACCAACCCCTGCTATTTCTTCAACACCTTTTGATTTTAGTATATCTTTAAATTGTTTTAATACTAATTCTATTCCTTTTTTGTATTCAGAATCTTTTGTTTCTGCTTTTAATGCATTTTCTAAGTTGTCTACTACTGGTAAGAATGCTCCAACAACATCTCCTAATATTGAATTATATAATGTTTCTCTTTCTTTACTGCTTCTTTTTTTGTAGTTTTCAAATTCTGCAAGTACTCTTTTATATCTATCATTTAATTCGTCTAGTTCATGTTGTTTTGGATCTATTATACAATCTTTTTTTTCTTCTTTTTGTTCTTTTTTATTTTCTGTTTCATTTTGGATTGTATCTTTTTTTTCTACTTTTTCTTCGTCTTTCATATTTTAACCTTCTTTCTTTTATTCATTTGAGTTATTGTTATCATTTAATTTTTTACTAATATATTTCATAACAGATATTACTTTTGCATAGTCCATTCTTTTTGGTCCTATTATACCAATTGTTCCCAAATCTTTATTTCCTATTCTATGCTTAAATGTTACTATACTGAAATCTTTTAGTTCGTCTTTTTCGTTTTCTTCTCCTATATATACATTTATGTCTTTTGTTATTCCTGTATTTAACATATCTGCCATAAGTTCTTTTTCGTCTAATATGTTTACAAAGTTTTTTGCAACTTCCAAACTATTAAATTCTGGTAATTCAAATAGTTGTTTTGCTCCTTCTAAATGTACTTTTTCTTCTTCTACTACTTTTTTCATTTGTTCAATAATTGGTTTTATTAAGTTTACACTATATTTCATTTCATCTACTAAATATTTTTCTAGTGGTCTATCTATTTTTGATATTGGCTCACCTTTTAATTTGTTATTAAACATATAACTTAGTGTTCCTACTTGCTTTTCTGAAATGTCTTCATCAAATTTTATTATTGTTTCTTTTACTAATCCATTATCTGTTAATATTACTGCCATCATCATTCTTGGGCTTAATAGTACAAATTTTATATTTTCTATTTTTTGTACATCTGTATTTGGTCCAATTGTTACTGTTGTGTAATGTGTTATTTCTGATATTGTGCTTGATGCTATTTGTGTTATTTCTTCTAATTCATTTACTTTTGTTTCTAGTTTTTTACTTATATAATCTATTTCATCAACTGTTATTTTATTATCTTCTAATAGTTCGTCAACATAATATCTATATCCTTTTGCTGATGGCACTCTTCCTGATGATGTATGGGTTTTTTCTATATATCCCATTTTTTCTAGTTCTGCCATTTCATTTCTTATTGTAGCACTACTATATTCTAGCCCTTCTAAGTTCATTATTGCTCCTGAACTTACTGGTTCAGCTGTTTTTATGTATTCTTCTACAATTGCTTGTAATACTCTTTTTTTTCTTTCTTCTAGCAATTTCTTTCCTCCTCTTTTCTTTATAGGAAATTGCATTTCTTAGCACTCTTTTATATTGTTTGCTAATTTCGTATATTATATTATAACATTTTTTAGCACTTGTCAAGTGTTTTTGCTAATTTTTTTTTATATTTATATAAATTTGAATATGTACCTATATCTTCGTTTGTTTGTACATTCTTATTTTATCACTAACACCTGTTTCTCAATTAATTAAATATGCCAAGGCATTTCAACATTGTGCTTATGAGATAAAAAATTCTCTTGAAGTTCCTTATTCAAATGGGCTTATCGAAAGAACAAATAATAAAATTAAAGTTTTAAAGCGTACACCTTTTTATATGCCTAACTTTAAAGCTAGAATAATGCTATTAGATTAATTTCAATCAGATATTGGTAATTATTACTAATTCACTGAATTTGTTTATTTGCTATACAAATAATTATATATTTTTAGGTATTTATTAGTATAAACTTAAAATATACTAATAAAACTGACGCAGAGATGGTGTAGGAGGGTGTAGAATATAGTGTGCTTTTTATATTTCACACACTATATTCTACACCCTCGAATGTTGGGATTATTTTTCAACTGCCTACTTATAAAAATACTTTTTTCCTCTTTCTAATTCACGACTTTAGCACTCAGTTCTGCTAATAAAGTGTAAGGCGAGAACCATCGTAGGAAATGCTATCGGTAGGACAGTAGGAGTTACGATCGTCTGGTCTAGTGGCGTAGGCATTCGTATCTAAGAAATAGCCCCCACGTCTAGTTCGATAGTAGGTATTGCAGGCCTCTAGGCTCCATTCATAGACATTCCCTGCTAAATCAAATATATTCTTTGTAGAATAAGGATCTTGACTTCCTGTTGGGGCTATTCCTGAATATCCTGAATAAACATCATTTTTCACTCCACTTATTGTTCCATAATTTCCTTTTCCTGCTCCATTTGTTACATAATATTTTCCTCTTGATGGTGCTTGATCTGAACTTTTTTCTTCTTTCATCCATATCATTATTTGATCATATTGACTTCCCCATATCATACTACTAGTTGTTTTACTTTCTAATGCTAACTCTGAATATATTTTCTGCTGTGCATACATCTTATACCATGTTACACCTACTAATCCATTTGTTGTATTTCTTTTACTTGATACTTGAATTCTATTTGATGCTATATAATTTTCTGTTGTGCTATTACTCATACTACTTGTTTCATATCTTCCTACCCAGAATCCTCCTTTTTCTTCTACTTTTTTCACCATTTCATTATATTGACTTTGCAATGCACTTTCAAAACTTGTTGGAGTATTATAACTTGTATTTAATATTCCATTTATTTGTTTTAAGTACGTTACCGTATCTCCATAAGTTGAATCTTTTAATCCTGCTGGCTCTCTAAGAATTGTTGATTTTGGATTCCACAATGATTCTGGTGTTACCTTTACATATGTAGTATTATTCTCTGTTACTTCACTAAATTCATATAGTACTCCTATATAATCTCCTGCTGCATTTGTTTTTATTGCCATCGGATATTTTCCAACATTTATTTGTTCTTGAACCTTACTTCTTATTCCTGCATCATTTAAACCTGAATATGTACTACTTAAATCTAGTATTGCATTTTTTACTGGTACCCATACAAATTGATCATATGTTTCTTGCATTTTTGTTTTATTTGTCCAGTCTGGTGTATCTATCTTTCCATCTCCATTTGCATCTTTCATTATATATATTACTATTCCTCTGTCTATATTTTCATATTCTCCTTCAAATTGTGATAATACTGCTAACTCTGGTATTGTTATATGATTATTTATTTCTGTTAAATATCCTGGTTCTCCTTCTTTGTCTATTCTCGCATATGTTGCATCTATATAACTTGAATTAAATTTTGTTCCATTTCCACCAACTAATTTTGTTGCTCCAGTAAACATATTATCAGAATCCGTTACATTTTTTGTCGTCCAGCCTTTACCAGTTGTTTCATTATATTCACTTACATATATACTTCTTAAACTACTACAATTACAAAACATATAACTCATATTGGTTACTTGACTTGTATTAAAATTACTTATATTCAATTCTATTAACTTTCTACACGCCTGAAACATTGCTTTCATATTTGTTACTTGACTCGTGTCAAATTTACTTACATCTAAAGTTTCCAAAGCTTCACCTTCACTAAACATATAACTCATATCTGTTACTTGAGGTGTATTAAAATTACTTATGTTTAATGTAGCTAAGTTTCTACATTCAAAGAACATACTGTTCATATCTGTTACTTTACTTGTATTAAAGTTATTTAAATCTAATTTTGTCAAACTTGTACAATTTGAAAACATATTACTCATTGTTGTTACTTCTGATGTATTAAAACTGCTTATATCCAATGTTACTAGTTTTTCATTCTTATAAAACATATTTTCCATGTCTATTACTTTGCTTGTATCAAAACTACTTAAATTTAGTGTTGTAAGATTGTTACATATTGCAAACATACTGTTCATATTTATTGTTTTACTTGTATTTATATTTTGTAAATCTATTGTCGTTAAATTATTACCTTCATAAAACATATAACTTGCATCTTCTGGCATATATACTTTTGTCGTTTTTTCTGAGTTTGATGCTACATATATTTCATATAGTCCATTATTATTACTATCTACATATCCAGCTATTACACTATTGTTTCCATTTTTTGATGCATCCCATTGTGTACCTAAAACTTCTTCTTTACTTGCAACAAATTTTATGCTTTCTATTTTCGAATTTTCTATTGTTCCTCCTGCAAAATAATATTTATTATCATCTCCATTATATTGTGTATTTTGCATTATAGGTAATGGTTCTGTAATTATTAATTTTATTTCAAGATTCCCATTACCATATTTATCTGTTGCAGAATCTTCTTTTATAACTAATGCCATACCTTCTCCATCTTTTATTTCTTCATTTTTAATTTTCAATGTACATTGTAATTTTCCGTTTTTTACTTCTTGATTTTCTATCGTAACAGTCAAATTATCTACTATTTTCCCATCTATATATAATTGCAGATATTTTGAAATTCCATCTGTCAAGATTTTTGCTGAATCATATGTTGTATTAACTCCTTCTGCTTGTAAAACAACATTTATTTGTTTTTGAGCAATATCTACTGAACTTGATACTTTTTTCCATTCTATTTTATATTTGCATTCAACTTTAACATTGTCTAAGAAAGTTATTATATCTGTTGAACCATTATTTAATTTTATCTCATTTTTTCCTGCATATATTGCACTTGGTACTTTAATTACTAGTTGATTTTCTTCTAATCCATCAAAAATTCCTTCATTTTCGTTTGCTATTTTTGTAAATTGTTTTCCTAAGTCTAATTCTGATAATTTAATACATCCAGAAAACATAAAACTCATATCTTCAACTTTACTTATATTAAAATTGCTTATATTCAATATTTGTAATTTCTTACAGTCTGAAAACATTGCATTCATACTTGTTACTTCTGTTGTATTAAAATTGCTTATATTCAATGTTGTTAAATTCTCACATGTAGAAAACATTGCACTCATATCTATTACATTACTTGTATCAAAATTGCTTAGATCTAAAGTTGTAATATTTTTACAGTTATAAAACATCCAACTCATGTCTGTTACTTCTGTTGTATTAAAATTGTTTAAATTTAATATTGTTAAACTTTCACATCCATTAAACATACTGTTCATATCAATTACTTTAGATGTATCAAAACTTTCCAAATTTAATTCTGTTAATTTTTTACAATTTTGGAACATATTACACATTGTTGTTACTTTTGCTGTAATAAAATTACTTATATCTAATGTTTCAAGATTTTCACATCCAAAAAACATATTTTCCATATCTTCTACATTACTTGTATCAAAATTTTGTAATTCCAATGTTGTAATATTTGTACACATTGCAAACATGCTGTTCATGTTTGTTGTTTTACTTGTCCCTAAATTTTGAATATCTATTGTTGTTAAATTGCTACATTCATAAAACATATAACTTGCATCTTCTGGTGTATATACTTTTGTTGTTTTATCTGAATTTGATGCTACATATATTTCATATAATTCATTTCCATTACTATCTATATATCCAGCTATTACACTATTATCTCCATTCTCTGACGCATCCCATTTTGTTCCAAGTACTTCTTTTGGATTTGTAACAAATTTTATACTTTCTATTTGTGAGTTTGCTATTGGTCCTCCAGCGAAATAATATTTGTTATCTTCTCCATTATATTGACTTGAAATAATTGTTGGAACTTCTTCATTTGTTATATTTATTGTATTTGATGATATATTATTTATTACTAATTTTGAATCACTTTGCTCTACTACTATATATTCTGCATCTGTAGAACTTATTAAACTTTGTTCTACTCCATACTTTTTTTTATTTAATGTTATTTTTAATGTTTGTTCATATTCACTTGGAACATATATCTCTTTTGTTGACATATTATTACTTTCAACAACTGTATACAATATCTCCAAAGAAATATCATTTTCATTTTGAATTACATTTATTTGTGCCAATAATGGCATATACCCTTCTACATAAATTCCTTTATCATCATATTCAAGATTTTGTTTATACAAAGTCATCTCTTCATTAGTTTTTGTCGAAGTCACATTCTTTTTATCATAATTCACTTCCAAATTAATCTCTTTATTTTCAACCTCATCCTGTGAAAGAACAATTTTATCATTTGCACTCTTATCACCATTTAAAGTTTTATAATTAGAAACATAAACATTGCTTATAGTTTCAGGCAAAGAAATTTCATAATTACCATTCTTATTTCCAGTTGCAACCAAAGTAACTTTCTGACTATCAATTTCTCCTGTTTCATCAGTTACATTAGCTACAATATCAGTGGTTTCTTTTGCTCTAGAATTTAAAATATTAAAATAGACACTAATAATAACTATTACAGCCATACTTAGTATCATTAAATTTCTTACTTTTTTTATTATAATATTACTTTTTCGCATTTTTATATTTCCCCCATTTGTACTTTTTTTCTATCTTTTCTCTCTATATATTTTATATCATAATACACGATTTTTTTCAACAAATTTAGCGTTTTTTTAACACTTTTTTTATAGTTTTTTTCGCTAATTTTTATAAAAAATATAACACAAAAAAAGAGCAAAATTTTTACTTTTTACCCTCTTCTTTTTTATCCCATATTATCAGTAAATAAATATACATAATATCCAAAATAGCAGATATTCCACCCAAAACAAGTGAAATTCGACTTATTGCTCCAAAGCAAAATCCACTTAATGTTGTTGCCGCTAATGTTCCAATAAATTTCGTAATTGCCAATATTATTGATTGTCCCTCTTTTCCATTTCTCTTTACTAACATATCTATAAATAGCATAGACATTACAATATTTATAAAGAAGCCTGCATTTATTTTAGCATGAAATGGATAAGTTGTATAGAACTCATTCATAATTAGCATTGCTATAATTAATTGGAAAATACTAAATCCCCAAAAATATTTTTTTAATTTATCTGGATAATATTTTTTTCCATATAAGAAATATGTAATTAAAATTCCAGCATCTAAAATAAGCCATATGCTATCAATAATTATCCATATTAGTCCACCATCGCCTCCATTTATGACTTTCTTAAAATAAAGCATCTCCCAAGAAATATTTAAACACAATGAGAAAAATGGCATTGCATAACTTTTTTCTTTTATTCCTTTATAAATAGCAATACTATATGAAATCATCCAAAATCCACCACACATTAATCTCAATACTAGTATCATCATAATATCTTTTCCTTTCTTTATAAATCAAATATTTATTTTCTTATTTTAGCAACAAAAAAGCCTTCATATAACTCTGTTGGTGAAATACATAATGTTCCTTCAATTTCAACTGGCAAATATTCGATTCCTTCTATTTTTTCTATAGGAACAATTTTTGCATTAAATTTTTTTAAAACTTTATTTAAAACTTTTTCATTTTCTTCTTTCAAAATTGAACAAGTAGAATATACCATTTCGCCATCTTTTTTCAATATCTTTAAAGCTTTTGTTAATAATTCTTCTTGAGTTTTAGCAGACCTTTGTATTAATTCTTCTGTAAATTTCGGATTAAATACACTTTCAGTACCACTTCCACTACATGGTGCATCTAATAATATTTTGTCAAACGAAAAAAAATCGCTTAATTTTCTTGAATCTTCTTGCATTACATTAACATTTCCAACACCTTGTTTTTGAAGATTATACTTTAATCTATCACATCTAATTTTGTTTTTCTCACATGCAGTTATATAAGATTTTCCACTTGAAATTGCAGATATTTGTGTTGTTTTTCCTCCTGGTGCAGCAGCCATATCTAATATATTTTCTTTTTCATTTGGCTCAAGTATAACTGGTGGAATCATTGATGATAAGCTTTGTAAATAAATTTCTCCATTTTCATATATCTTTAATTTTCTTATATCTTCTTCTAATACATTTTTTATAATTATTGCATCATTATTCCATTTAACTTCTTCAAATTCAATATTAGATTCTTTCAATTCTTTTATAACTTTTTCTTTATCTGTTTTTAATGTATTTATTCTAAAAGTAACTGGCTTTTTTGAAACAAGCCCATTTTTAATTTTTTTACATATTTCTTCATTATATTCATTATTTATTTTTTTTATTAAAAAATCAGGTATTTGCATTTTCTTTCTCCTATAATACAAATATATTATCATAGTTTTATAAATTTAACAATATTTTTAATAAATCTGTTTTTGATACATATTATTAATAAGGTGATTTTATGAAAGTATACTTTATCAATAAAAAAATAATTTTAATGCTAATATTTTTTACATTTATCTTGTTATCTTTTGGTATATATTTTTCTATTTTCAAAACATCAAATACTATTTCTGATATCCAAAATGACTCAAACAATTTATATAAAAAACTTATTGAATTATATCCTAATGAAAAAATTGCATTTTTAACTTTTGATGACGGTCCTAATATTTCAGTAACTCCTAAAATTCTAGATATTTTAAAAGAAGAAAATGTAAAAGCATCTTTTTTTGTAATCGGAAAATGTGTTGATTCACATCCAGAAATAACTAAAAGAGCATATGATGAAGGTCACTATATTGCTAATCATGGGTATTCTCATAATAATAATTTGTTATATAAAAGCTCTGATAATTTTTTAAATGAAGTAAAAAAGACTGATCTAGCTATTGGAAATGCAATTGGAGTTCCAAATTACTGTTCACATATTTTTAGATTCCCAAACGGTTTTATGTCTCCTTCAAATAAAGCAAAAAAGAAAGAATCAGTAAAACTTCTTCAAAATATTGATTTTAACTATATTGATTGGAATTGTTTAAATAATGATTCAGTAAAAAAGTATTCTTCTTCACAATTGTTGAATAATTTAATAAAATCCTCCCAAAACAAAGATATTCTTGTTATTTTAATGCATGATACTAAAGATGTTAGTAATTCTTCTATTGTTTTAAAGGATTCTATTAAATATTTAAAAGATAAAGGATATATTTTTAAAAATTTTTATGATATTCTATAAAATAAGAAACACTATCAATCTGTGTTTCTTATTTGTATTTATTATTTTAATTGTAATGTTGCAACACATTCAACATGTGATGTAAAAGGAAACATATCAACTGGTATTATTGTTTTGATATCATACTCATTCTCAAAATCAGCTAAATCCCTTATCAAAGTAGCAGGATTACAACTAATATAAACTATCTTTTTTGGTCTAATATTCAAAATATTATCTATACTCTTTTTATCTAACCCTTTACGAGGTGGATCAAACATAACAACATCAGCCTTAAGTCCTTTATTATTAATCAAGTCATCAAGTACAATTTCAACATCACCTGCAAAAAATTCTGTATTTGATACATTATTATTCTGAGCATTTTCTTTAGCCATTTTTACTGCCTCAACAATAAATTCTCTTTCTGTTTTAGCTCTGTTTAAATAATTCATATAATCTTTT
>ERZ827168.5739-NODE-5739-length-10063-cov-5.290667_pt1 | contig 10063 bp, 9 predicted proteins | sample MGYA00519868_ERZ827168 | MGnify/ENA primary metagenome ERZ827168 (study PRJEB31778, sample SAMEA3449271) | human gut metagenome | biome: human gut; feature: human-associated habitat; material: faeces | place: United Kingdom | collected 2010/2012 ...
GCTACGTCATCCGCTACCTGCTGGACAACTGCCCCGACGAGCTGGCCTTCTTCAATCAGTTCTTTGACAAGGGCCTCATCGAGCGCCTGGAACTGGTTGCCAGCAGTGACTTTGCCCGCGTGACCTACACCGACGCCATCGAGCTGCTGAAGAAGAACAACGACAACTTCCAGTACAAAGTCGAGTGGGGTACCGATCTGCAGACCGAGCACGAGCGCTACCTGACCGAGCAGATCTTCAAGAAGCCGGTGTTCGTCACCGACTACCCGAAGGAAATCAAGGCGTTCTATATGCGCCAGAACGAGGACGGCAAGACTGTTGCTGCAGCCGATATGCTGGTGCCCGGCATCGGTGAGCTGATCGGCGGCTCCCAGCGTGAGGAGCGCCTGGACGTGCTGGAAGCCCGCATGAAGGAACTGGGCCTGAATACCGCCGACTACGACTGGTATCTTGACCTGCGCCGTTATGGCAGTGTCAAGCACGCCGGTTACGGCTTGGGCTTTGAACGCCTGCTGATGTACGTCACCGGCATCCCCAACATCCGCGACGTCATCCCCTTCCCCCGCACCTGCGGTGGTTTTTGATGGAGCCCATTGCCGCACCGCTGCTGCAATGGTTTAACGCAAACAAGAGGCTCCTGCCTTTCCGGCAGGAGCCTTCTGCGTACCACATCTGGGTCAGCGAAATTATGCTGCAGCAGACCCGCGTGGCAGCGGCGATACCCTATTATGAACGTTTTATCGCGGCTTTGCCGAACCCTGCCGCCCTGGCGGCCTGTGAGCCGGACGCCTTGCGCAAGCTGTGGCAGGGCCTTGGCTATTACAACCGCGTCAACAATATGCAGAAAGCCGCCCGCATCGTCTGTGAGCAGTACGGCGGAGACCTGCCCGCCGACTACGACGCCCTGCGCAGCCTGCCGGGCATCGGCGACTACACGGCGGGCGCGGTGGCGAGCATTGCCTTTGGCATCCCCGCCCCTGCGGTGGATGGGAATGTCCTGCGCGTCTTTGCGCGGCTGTACAACGACGACGCCGATGTGATGAACCCGGCGACGAAGCGGCTGTTTACAGAGCGGGTTTTGGCGCAGATGCCCAAAGCCACACCCGGCCCCTACAACGAGGCCCTGATGGAGCTGGGTGCGCTGGTCTGCGTGCCCGGCACGCCCCGGTGCGGGGAATGCCCGCTGGCCGACCTGTGCCAGGGGTATGCGGCGGGCCGCGCGGCGGAACTGCCCGTGAAGCCCGCGCCCAAGGCCAAGAGCAAAGTGCCGGTGACGGTGGCGCTGATTGAAAGCGAGCGGGGGTTACTATTACAGCGGCGGCCCGCCCACGGCCTGCTGGCCGGATTGTGGCAGCCCGCCGCATGGGAAAAGGCTCTGACAAAGGACGAACTGTGCGCTGCGCTGGCGAAACTGGGCGTGCAGGCCGCGCTGGCCGCGCCGCTGCCGCCCGCAAAGCACGTATTTACGCACAAGGTTTGGGAACTTGGCGGGTGGAAAGGCACGGCGAAAGCGTGTGAGCTGCCCGACGGCTATGTCTGGGCAGCCGCCGAGGACTTGGCCGAGGTATACCCCGTGCCGAATGCGTTTGGGGCGTATGTGAAGGCGAAATAGTAGAGCTGTAGGGGCCGCACATGTGCGGCCCGCGGGTTTCCCATTAGTGTCCGTTAGCCTTTTACCTGCGGGCCGGGCATGCCCGGCCCCTACAAGGGCAATAATAACACAAAGAGGAGCGCTACCCACATGCGGGTGGCGCTCCTCTTTCTTTTTACATACTATGGTTTGTGGTTACTCCAAATTCCCCGTCAGCAGCATCGTTGCCGTCAGCGCGGCCAAGGGCGCGGTCTCGCATCGCAGGATGCGCGGGCCTAAGCCTACCGTCACGGCCCCGGCAGCTTTCGCAGCGGCGGCCTCCTCGACGGAAAAACCGCCCTCGCTCCCGGTGACAATGGCAATGCGCTTGTATCGGCTGGGGTGCAGGATCTCCCGCAGCGGCGCACCGCCGCCCTCGTAGAAGAACAGCACAAGGTCAAAATCCGCAAATGCCTTGCACACCGCACCAAAATCCGGCAGCGGCATCGCCACATGGGGCAGCATTGCGCGGCCCGCCTGCTTGGCGGCTTCGGCGGCAATGCGGTTGTAACGCTCGCACTTCACATCCTCTTTTTTTGGCGCTGCTACGCAGTATCGGCTGAAAAACGGTACAACTTCAGTCACGCCCAGTTCGACGCTGTGGCGGATGACTTCTTCTAATTTGCCCGCCTTGGGGTAGCCCGCAAACAGCGTTACGGCGCAGTCCGGCTCGGCCTTGCTGGTTGTGCCGTCGGTGACGGAAAACTCCACCCGCCCCGGCTCAATGGCCGTGACCGTGCCGAGATATTCCAGCCCGTCCGGGCCGCAGAGGACGACTTCCTCACCCAGTTTGGCACGCATGACGTCGGCCAGGTGGTGGGCATCGCTGCCGGTCAGCGCGGCGCGGCCATCGGCCAGCTCCCGGGTAAAATAACGATGCGGCATACTTTACGCCTCTTTCTTTTCGCAGATGATGCAGACCCAGCCGCGCTTTTCCTTGACCTCAATGGGTGCAAGGCCTGCGGCTTGCAGCCCGGTGAGCACTTCATCCCTGCGCTCGGTGATGATGCCGCTGGCAATGAAACGTGCGCCCGGGGCCATCAGCGGCGGCACGTGGGGGGCCAGCGACAGGATGGCCGCCGCCACAATGTTGGCCGTGATGATGTTGTACTGCCCGCTGGCCTGGTCGGACAGATCACCGACGAGGACTTTAAAGTGGTCGGCTACGCCGTTGCGCTGGGCGTTCTCACCCGCGGTGCGCACGCACATCGGGTCGATGTCCACGCCCTCGGCCTCGGCTGCGCCGAGCTTCAGTGCGGCAATGGCCAGAATGCCGGAGCCGGTACCGATATCCAGCACCCGCTCACCGCCCTTGACCAGGCTGTCCAGCGTTTCCAGGCAGAGCGAAGTCGTCTCGTGCGTGCCGGTGCCGAAGGCCATGCCCGGGTCCATGATGATCTTGATGCGGTCGGTCTGGTGATCCTCCCACCCGGGCACGATGGCAAGGCGGTCGCCAATATCCATCGCGTGGTAGTATTTTTTCCAGCCGTTCTGCCAGTCCTCCTGCTCGACGCCGGTGGTGTTGAGCTGGTAGTTGATGCCGCTGTTCTGCAGGCGTTCCTCAAACAGGGGCAGAACCTCGGCGGGGTTTTCATCGGGTGCAAGGTACATATGTACGATGACGACGTCGCGGGGCTTGTCCAGCAGCTCCTGCTCGATGAGGTCCACGTGGGCAATCTCCCACGCCTGCTGTTCCAGGTCGCTGTAATCCTCGATATAAATGCCGCCGTTGGCGACCATCGTTGCGATGGCCTCGGCCGTGTCTGCGTCACGCTTGGCGACGGTAATGCTGATGTCAGTCCATTCCATGTGGGTGGCTCCTTATTTATAAAGTGTGTCGCAAATGGCGGCGGTCAGAGGACTGACCGCCCTACAGGGCAGCCGCATGGTAGGGCGGCCAGTCCTCTGGCCGCCGTTGGGCAGCACCCATGATGCGTAATTTTACCTATTATACCGTATTTTCCCCCACAATTCAATCACGAAAGGAGAAATCCCTATGCAAATCCTGCGCCTGTCCCCTGCTGCGTGCGAAGAACTCTACCACACGGCGCTGCCGCGGGATTTCCCTGCGGCAGAGCTCAAACCCTTTGCCGAGATACAGCGCCTGTTGGACGCGGGCATCTACGAGCCGCTGCTGCTGACCGACGACGCAGGTGCGCGGCTGGCCTACGCGTGGCAGGTCGTGCTGCCGGGCCAGCGGACGGCACTGCTGGACTACTTTGCCGTGCGGTGTGACCTGCGGGGCGGCGGCGTTGGCACCCAGGCATTGCAGCTCGTCAAGGCCTACGACGCCATGCGGGTGCATGATCTATTGTTGGAGTGCGAGCACCCCGCCGAGGCCCCCGACCCCGCCGTGGCGCGGCGGCGCATCGGGTTTTACCTGCGGGCGGGGGCGCGGGCCACGGCACTGGAAAGCCGGGTGTTTGGCACGCGGTACGCCGTGCTTTCACTGCCCTGCGGCGGCACGGTTCCCGACGCCGCCCTTTGCAAAGAGCTGCGCGCACTGTACAAAACGATGATACCGCAGCCGTATTATCGCGGGAACGTTATATTTTACGGTAACTAAGCCCATACTACCCCCAAAAGGAGGTATGGACTGTGAAACTGGACCCCAAGCAATATGACGAAATGGTAAACCGCGCGTCGCCGCCTTCGCCGGTGGTGCGGGACTGTGTGTGGGCGTTCTGCGTCGGCGGGGCTATCTGCACCCTAGGCGAGGGGCTGCGCCAGCTGTTTTTGATTTGGTACGACAAAACGCTGGCAGGCACCCTGACGAGCATTGCGCTGATTTTCCTCTCCGCCGTTTTCACGCTGCCGGGCTGGTATCAGAAACTGGCCGCCAAGGCGGGCGCGGGTACGCTGGTGCCCATCACCGGGTTTGCCAACTCGGTCGTCAGCCCGGCGATTGAGTTCAAGGCCGAGGGCTGGGTGACAGGCGTAGGTGCAAAGATTTTTGGCATCGCCGGGCCGGTCATCGCCTTTGGCACGCTGGCCAGCTTTGTGTGGGGTGTCATCTACTGGCTGTTGGGAAAGGTGGGGTGACACATGATACGAAAGGGTGATACCCTGCTGTTTGACGCACCGCCCACCGTGGCGGCCTGGGCGGCGGCGGGCGGCAAAAAGGAGAGCGAAGGCCCGCTGGCCTCGGCCTTTGACTTCGTGACCCAGGACGCGGGCTTTGGTGAGCAGGGCTGCGAAAACTGGGAGCAGGCCGAAAGCATTTTGCAGCGCAAGGCGGCGGAACTCTGCCTGCGCAAGGCGGATATACCGCGCACGAAGGTGGATATCGCCTTTGCGGGCGACTTGCAGGCCCAGTGTACGGCCAGCAACTACACGATGCGGGAGCTGGGCGTGCCGTTCGCGGGCGTGTACGGCGCGTGTTCTACGATGGCAGAGACGCTGGGGCTGGCCGCTGCGTTTGCAGCGGCCGGTATGGCAGAACGCGCCATGGCGCTGACCAGCAGCCATTTTTGCGCAGCAGAACGGCAATTCCGCACACCACTGGAATACGGCGCCAAGCGCACCCCCACGGCCCAGTGGACGGCCACAGCGGCGGGAGCCTGCCTGGTGCGGGCGCACGGCGGGCAGGGCGTGCCGGTGCTCTCGGTGACGTTTGGCCGCGTGCAGGATTTTGAGGTACACGACATCAACAACATGGGCGCGGCCATGATGCCCGCCGCGGCATCCACGCTGCTGCGCTATTTTGCGGCGACCAACACCCGCCCGCAGGACTTTGACGCGATTTTTACCGGGGACTTGGGCGAGGTCGGCTCGGCCCTTTTGCGAGAGCAGATGGCAAAGGAGGGCGTACCGCTGGACAACCATCAGGACTGCGGCTGCCTGCTGTATGACACACAGGGGCAGAATGTGCAGGCGGGCGGCAGCGGGGCCGGGTGCAGCGCGGCGGTGCTGTGCTGTAAAATACTGCCCATGCTGGCGGCTGGTCAGCTGCGCCGCGTGCTGTTTATGGCCACCGGGGCGCTGATGAGCCAGACCACGTTTTTGCAGGGCGAGAGCATTCCAGGTATTGCCCACTGCGTTGAGCTGGGAGGTGCGGTATGAACTACGTCTGGGCGTTTGTGGCAGGCGGCCTGATTTGCGTCGTGGGGCAGTTGTTTATCGATTATACCAAGCTCTCCCCTGCCCGGATTTTAACCGGGTATGTGGTGGCGGGCGTAATCTTAAGCGCCGTGGGTCTGTACAAGCCGCTGGTGGACTTTGCCGGGGCTGGGGCCAGCGTGCCGCTGCTGGGTTTTGGTCATCTGCTGGCCCAGGGCGTACAGAACGCCGTGGACGAGTGCGGGCTGCCCGGCGCGTTTACCGGCGGGCTGACAGCCGCCAGCGGCGGGATCGCGGCCAGTTTGATTTTTGGAGTATTGGCCGCGTTGGTGGGGAAAAGTAAGGATCAGAACTGAGTTGAGAAAGCCTTCCTTTGACAAGGGAGGCATGGCGGCCGCAATTTTGACATTTCCTCGTTCCTGTTCTATACTAATAAACAGTGTAAAAACAGAAGAAGAGGTTTTCAGCTCTCATGCAAAAACAACTCACTACAGGCCCGGTCATGCCTACGATGCTGCAGTTTGCGGTGCCTATGATTTTGGGTGATCTGCTGCAGCAATGCTACAATATTGCCGATACCCTCATTGTGGGGCGGTTCATCGGCACCGGGGCGCTGGCGGCGGTGGGGTCGGCGTTCACGCTTATGACCTTTTTGACGTCCATCCTGCTGGGTCTTGCCATGGGCAGCGGCACGGTGTTTTCCATCAAATACGGTCAAAAGGACGATGCAGGGTTAAAAGAGGGCATCCTTGCCAGCTTTGTGCTGCTGGCGGGTGTCACGGCGGTGCTGGTGTTTGCTGTGTACGCCGGGTTCAACGGCATTATCTGGTTCCTGCGCATCCCTGCCGAGATCGACGCCATGATGCGGACGTACCTGCGCATCGTGTTTGCGGGACTGGCTGCAACATTTCTCTATAATTATTTTGCGTCGCTGCTGCGGGCGCTGGGCAACTCGGTCGTGCCGCTGGTGTTCCTGGCGGTGTCGGCGTGGGTGAACATCGTGCTCGACCTTTGGTTCGTCTGCGGGCTGGGGCGCGGCGTGGCCGGTGCTGCCGAGGCGACCGTCATTGCGCAGTACGTCTCCGGCGTGGGCATTGCGCTGTACACCTGGTTCGGGTTCCCGCTGCTGCGGGCGGCCTGCCGGGCCAAGCTGCGGCCCGCCCGCATAAAAGAAATCGCGTCCTTCTCGGCGCTGACCTGCATCCAGCAGTCTGTCATGAATCTGGGCATCCTGGCCGTGCAGGGGCTTGTCAACAGCTTTGGCACGGTGGTCATGGCGGCGTTTGCGGCGGCGGTCAAAATCGATGCCTTTGCGTACCTGCCGGTGCAGGATTTCGGCAATGCGTTCTCGATTTTCTTGGCGCAGAACTACGGTGCACAGGAGAAAGGCCGCCTCAAACAGGGTATGCGCGGTGCGTTTGCCGCGGCGGCAGGGTTCAGCGTGGCGGTCAGCGCTGTGGTGTATGGGTTTGCCGCGCCGCTGATGCGGATCTTTATTGATGCGGGCGAGATGGATGTCATCGCCGAGGGCGTGCGGTATCTGCACATCGAGGGCGCGTTTTATTTAGGCATCGGCTGGCTGTTTTTGCTGTACGGCCTGTACCGCGCCGTGGGGCGGCCGGGTATGTCGGTGGTGCTCACGGTCATTTCGCTGGGCATCCGCGTGGCGCTGGCCTATACGCTTTCGGCAATCCCGGCGGTTGGCGTGGCCGGCATCTGGTGGAGCGTGCCCATCGGCTGGTTTTTGGCCGATGCTGTGGGGCTGGGGTATTATTGGTGGAAACGGCGGACGTTGTTTGAGATGCGGTGAAAACCGCTAGGCAGAGTTGTAGGGGCCGCAGATGTGCGGCCCGCAGCCTTTCCGCAAACGACCGTTCTCCCTACGCGACCGGGTCGGGCATGCCCGGCCCCTACGGATAAATATCAAAAAAGGGATGCAGGCCGCAAAACCTGCATCCCTTTTCTTATGCTATTTTACTGTGCGCTCGACCCCAGGGAAACATTCAGCGTCAGCACCTTACCGTCGCGCTCGACCTGCAAGGCCACCGTGTCGCCGATGGATTTATCCTTCAGGTAGTTCTTCAACGCGGAGGTATCGCTCACCGCCGTGTCATCCACGGCCAGCACGCGGTCGCCCGCCTGCACGCCGCCGACTTCGGCACCGCTGCCCTTGGTGACTTCCACCACGTAAACGCCCATGGTGGAAACGCCCAGCTGCTGCGCGGTCTGTGCGTCGGTCACATCAACGATCTTGACGCCCAGCGCCGGACGCGCCACGCTGCCGCTCTCAATCAGCTGCTGGCCGATTTCCATGGCTGTGTTGATGGGGATGGCAAAGCCGATGCCCTCGGCTTCACTGTAGCTGCTCTTGGCGTTGACAATGCCGATCAGCTCGCCGTTGCCGTTGAACAGGCCGCCGCCGGAGTTGCCCGGGCTGATGGACGCATCGGTCTGGATCAGCGTCATATCGTTGTCTTGTACCGTGACCTGGCGGTTCAGGGCGCTGACAACGCCGTCGGTGACGGTGTTGGACAGCGTACCCAGCGGGTTGCCGACGGCCACGGCCACTTCACCCACGGCCAGCGCGTCGCTGTCGCCGATGACCGCCGGGGTCAGGCCGGTGGCGTCGATTTTCAGTACCGCGATATCGGAGGTGGAATCCTGGCCGACGATGGTCGCGTCATAGCTCTCATCACTGCCGTCCAGCTGGACCTTAACGCTGGTCGCGCCGCTGACAACGTGGGCGCAGGTCAGGATGTAGCCATCCTGGCTGATGATGACGCCGGAACCGGCACCGCTCTGCACGTAGTAGCCGCCGAACCAAGTCTGGCTGCTGCTCATCTGCTCGGTGGTGATGGCCACGACGCTGGGCGAGACGACAGACGCGATCTGCTGCACGCTCATGCTTGTGCCATCGGTGCTGCCTGCGGCGGTGGCATCCGTGCTGCGCTCTACCTGCTGGACAACCACCTGGTTGCCTGTCAGGCCCGCACGGCTGGCGACCACAGCGCCGCCCAGACCGCCGCGTGCGTATACTGGCCGCCGTTCTCCCGTATGCCGGGCACATAGCCCTTGATATAGCCGGGAGACTGCCCGTCCTTATCGAACGGGGGATACAAAAGGCGTACCAGCGCATGCTCCCTGTCAAAAAGGATGTCGTAAACGGCGCGCATGCCCGCCCTTGCATATTCATCCTCGCGGGACAGCTCCTCAGCGGCCATCATGGCGAACGCCTGAGGGATCAAATCGATCTTGCAGTCCTCCCGCGCCTTGCCGCCGAGCACCGAGCCATCGTCATAAAAGCCGCGCAGATACCAGCTCCCGTCGAACGCATTCTGCTTTGCGGCAAGCAGGAGCGAATCGATTTTTGCCTCATATTCCCGGATCTGCGCCTCCATGCCGCGTTCCCGCAGGATCGGCAGCATTTTGTGAAGGACAAGCACCGTAAAGAACGCAAGCCATACGCTCTCGCCGCGTCCGGACCTGCCGACAAGGTTCATGCCGTCGTTCCAGTCGCAGCTCCCGATGAGCGGCAGCCCATGCGCGCCCGTGCGCATGCCGTTTTCCACGGCGCGGAGCAAGTGGGAAAGCAGCGGCTCGGCAAGCGTGCTTTTTTCCGCCCTTTCATACCGCTCGTCCTCTCCCTTGGCAAGAGGGGGCGAGCTCAAATAGGCGATCTTTTTGTCGAGGATCTCGTGATCCCCCGTGACCTTCACGTACTCCGCCGCAACGTACGGCAGCCAGAGGAAGTCGTCGGAGCAGCGCGTCATGATCCCCATTCCCGTCCCGGGATGCCACCAGTGCTGGACGCTCCCGTTTTCATATTGATGCGCTTGCCGTCTGCGGCAGAACGGGAATGAGGGACAGCGCATCCTGGAGCTGATCCCGAAAGCCGTAGGCGCCGCTTACCTGATAAAAGCCGCAGCGCGCATAGATTCTCGCGTAAAGCGTCTGATACAGCGTCCATTTGTTGACGATCTCGTCAAACAGCGGCGCCTCCGTTTCGATCGAAATCCTGTGCATCCAGCCCGCAGGGAGCCCACGCACACCGCCTTGCCTGGAAAGGCAGAGCCGGCGCAGGAAATCGAACTGCTGATCGGAAAAATACGCTGCGAGATAAAAATCCGTCTCGAACGCGCCGCCCTGCGTCACCTCCACGGTGAGCACGGCGGCGTCCGACATCCCGTCGAACAGCTTGCCCGCGCAGAGAAACGCGGTATAATTGGTATACAGCTCCGCGGCATCCGGCGACAGGACGGCGAGCCTGCCGCGTCCCATGCCGCCGTCGGTCAGACGTGAGGCGACAATCGCTTTGTCCTGCTTGCGGAATCGATACAGGCTTGCCGCATCGCGCCGCTCTCCTATACATGGCCT
>ERZ827168.5746-NODE-5746-length-10049-cov-11.529017_pt1 | contig 10049 bp, 6 predicted proteins | sample MGYA00519868_ERZ827168 | MGnify/ENA primary metagenome ERZ827168 (study PRJEB31778, sample SAMEA3449271) | human gut metagenome | biome: human gut; feature: human-associated habitat; material: faeces | place: United Kingdom | collected 2010/2012 ...
TAGGATTATAATCTACAGCAGTCGCATACAAATCAAGAACTTGTCTATATAATACCTTTTCGGATGATCTTATGTCTTTAATTCTAGCAAGCAATTCTTTCCAATAATTTCCCCCGCCATTGCCTTTAAGCCTTTCGTCATCCATAGTGAAGCCTTTAATCATATATTCTTTAATTATCTTGTTTGCCCAAGTTCTAAACTTGATTGCTTTCTTAGAATTAACTCTAAAGCCAACAGAAATAATCATATCAAGATTATAATACTTCATATTATAAACTTGTTTCCCATCATTACCCATATGTGCAATTTTTGCACATGTGTTATTTTCATCTAATTCTTCATCTTTATAAATATTATTAATATGCCTTACAATTCCGCTTCTATCAATACTAAATAGTGATGCTAACGCTTCCGCATTTAGCCATACATCTTCATTTTTTAATATTACTTCTACTTTTGTGTTTCCTTCTTCATCATTATAAAATAAAATATTATTTTCATCCCCAATTAATTTATTTTTCAAATTAAAACCTCCTTTAAAACAATTACAAATGCCTATAAACATTATACTATTTTTTACAGTAATAAACAATTTAATTAACCATCTATTAACAATTAAATATAACAATGTAAAAACCCCATTCTTATTTATAAGAAACAGGGTTTTATATCATAAATCATTTTATTTTTTTCTCAAGTTTTTGATAACTTAACTGACAATTTATTAATGATTGCATTGCACTCATAACTGCCATAGATTCAAACATATCTCTTTTATAATAGCCATTAGTTAAGTATCCTGTTATACCACTATCTTTTTTATTACTACTATTACCAATAATACTTTCAATAACTTTATTTAAAGAATTTCCATTTTTAACATAATTAAACATCTTTTCCGTTATTTGAAGACCATTTGATTTTCCTATAAACTCATTAGCATTAGAATCAAGTATTGCAGCATAAGAAACAATAAAAAATGTATCTGCTACCTGTTCATATCCCCCTTCAATACTAATTAATAAATCAAATGAAATATTATTTTCTAAACAATAACGATATAAATTATAATTTCTATTCTTAGCACCAATTAAAGCATCTTCATTAATAGGTTTAGAACTAACTAAAGAGTCAACACTAACAGGTATAATAGAAACATTATTAAAACCTAATTCATTCATTGCAATTGAAATTGACCTTTGCTTAGAAGCATTTGCCGAACCCAATACTATTTTCATATTTAATCATCATCTCCTTATAGAATAAATCACATACCAAAGTATTATTTATTTTCAAAATATCTTTCATATTCATTACTATTTTTACTACAACCTTTTACATCATTAACACTAGCTCTAATATATGTTAGTAAACTTTTATCATATACATCTATTTCAACAAATATGTTATCTATTACTTTCATTTCCAAAAATAATTTATTATCATCAAATAATTGTAATTGAAGTTGAACAATATAATAATCTTCTTGTTCTATAATTTCGTGAAATTCTATATCATTATATTCAGATTTATTAAATAGAAAACTACAGTCTCTTCTAAATACTTCATCATAATCAACTCTCCATATATATAAATTATTAGTTATTTTTTTGAACAATTTATCTAAATATTTATCATACTGATTTTTAATTTGGAATTTTACCTTCATATAACCTCCTAAAAAACTAGCCTATAATGTTTTATATTGATATATTAAATAATTCTGCCATCAAATATTGAGATAATCATACTGTTTCATTTTCTAATTTAACATCTATTTTTATTTTGCCATATTCTAATTGACAAATTACAACATTATTTTTCTTTAAAACATTCTTATTTTTAAATTAAAAGATGTAACATAACTAGTTTGTATACATCTTTTCTACATAAATTTATTACTTTCCACAGCAATTCTTATACTTTTTTCCCGAACCGCAAGGACATAAATCATTCCTACCAACTTTATCACTCTTCGCTTGAACCTTCTTAGTCTCCTTACCATCATTCGCAATAGTCTTCTTTACCGCTTCTTTTCTCTCAATATTTTGTCTAATCTCAGCCTTTAATAATAACATACTAATCTCTTTATCTATCTTATTATTCATAGACTCAAACAATTCATAACCTTCAATAGTATAAGCTTGAAGTGGATTCTCATTAGCATATCCTCTAAGACCAATACCTTCTCTTAAATGACTCATCGTACTAATATGTTCCATCCAATGACTATCTATTACCTTAAGTGATATAGCTTTTTCAAACTCATCACATATCTCTTTAGGTATATCTTTTAATTTATCTTCATAATCATTAATTACTTTTTCATTTAATAAATCAACTATTTCACTAGCATCTTTACCCTTAATCTCTGATAAAGTAATACGATAATTCTTTAATAAGTTCTCATTACTAGCCTCTACTATTTCTTCATAATCTTTATCACTAAGTGTATTACTATCTATTAAATGTCCATAAACAATACTATGAATGTAAGACTTCATATTTTCAATTACTACATCATGAATAGATTCATTATCTAATATCTCATTTCTTCTACCATACATAATCTCTCTTTGATTATTCATAACATCATCATAGTTAAGTAATTGCTTTCTAATATCAAAGTTATTACCCTCTACTTTCTTTTGCGCAGATTCAACTGACTTAGATAACATTTTATTTTGAATAACCATATCTCCTGTAAAGCCAAGACTAGCTAACATACCACGATATTTATCAGAACCAAATCTTACCATTAAATCATCTTCAAATGATACATAGAATTGTGTAAAACCGGGATCCCCTTGACGGCCACTACGACCTCTTAGCTGATTATCAATTCTTCTAGATTCATGTCTTTCACTACCTATTACACATAATCCACCTAGTTCTTTAACACCTTCACCAAGTTTAATATCAGTACCACGTCCGGCCATATTAGTAGCAATTGTTACAGCGCCTTTCTCTCCAGCATGAGCAATAATTTCTGCTTCTCGTGAATGGTTCTTAGCATTTAATACTTCATGTTTAATACCTTTCTTAGTTAACATTCTACTAATTAATTCACTGGTTTCAATAGCAATAGTACCAACTAATACTGGCTGTCCCGTTTTATGTCTAGTCTCTATCTCATTAACTATTGCTTTGAACTTACCTTCTTTACCAGGATACAATAAATCAGTAGCATCTTCTCTTATAACTGGCTTATTAGTAGGTATTGTAATAACATACATGTTATATATATTTCTAAACTCTTCTTCTTCAGTTTTAGCAGTACCTGTCATACCAGATAACTTCTTATACATTCTAAAATAGTTTTGATATGTAATAGTAGCCACTGTCTTAGTTTCTTGATTAATTTTAACGCCTTCTTTAGCTTCTATAGCTTGATGTAAACCTTCAGAGAAATTTCTACCTCTCATAAGTCTACCTGTAAACTGATCAACAATAATAACTTCACCATCAGTAACAACATAATCAACATCTTTCTTCATAAAGTAATTAGCTCTTAAAGCTTGTGTTATATGATGCAAAATATTAGTATTATCAATATCATATAAGTTTCTTAAATTAAACTTCTTTTCAGCCTTTTTAGAGCCTTCATCAGTTAAATTGATACTTCTTGTCTTTTCATCTAATATATAGTCCTCATTCTCTACTAAACCTTTTACAAAATAATCAGCATCAGTATATAAATTAGCACTCTGCATAAATCCACCAGATATAATTAAAGGTGTTCTAGCTTCATCTATTAAAATAGAGTCCACTTCATCAACTATACAATAATTAAGTGGTCTTTGTACCCTATTTTCTTTCTTAACAACCATATTATCTCTTAAATAGTCAAATCCAAGTTCACTATTAGTAGTATACATAATATCACATTGATAAGCATTTCTCTTTTCACTAGGAGATAACTCTCTTAAATTAAGCCCAACAGTAAGTCCTAAAAATTCAAATATCTTACCCATCCATTCAGCATCTCTTGAAGATAAGAATTCATTTACGGTAACAATATGTACACCATTACCGGTTAAAGCATTCAAATAAGCTGGAAGAACGCAAGTTAAAGTTTTACCTTCACCTGTTTTCATCTCAGCAATATTACCATAATGAATAGCTAATCCACCAAGTAATTGACAATAAAACGGTTTCATTCCAACACATCTATAAGCTGCTTCACGACAAACTGCAAAAGCCTCTACTAAGATATCTTCTAATGTTTCACCATCTTCAAGTCTTTTCTTAAACTTTTCAGTATATCCTTGTAATTTTTTATCAGATAGTTTACTCATCTCCGGCTCTAATTCATCTATCTTCTTTGCTATAACATCAAACCTTTTTAATTCTTTATACTCATTATCAAATAATTTTTTTAATAAACTAATCATATTTTCACCACCATAAAATAATTATACCAAAAAAAAGAGAAATTAACACTATTTAACACACAATATGTGTAAATAACGTTAATTTTCTCTTATATTAATACTAATCTAGTACCCATTCTAATATTAGAATCTTTAATTATTAAATTCATATTATATAATTGCCCAGAATTTTTATTATATAAATAAGGCAGCCTATCTTTATAATAGTTTAAAGATAATTCTGGTATATTATTTTTTAGTAACGATATTAAATCATGAATACGACGATCAATCGGCACTAAAAGTTCATACCTTTTTTCAATCAATGGAATTTCCACAATAACATATACTCTAAAATCCATTAAACTCACCTACCTTATTCATGATCACTTGAGTAAAAATCTAATAATTTTACTAATGTTGCTTTACCACTTGTTACATTATATCCAAAATCATTACCAATCTGTGCTCTAGTTTCTTTATTATAAGTTGAAGACTTAATTGTAAACTGATCAGTAATACCAGAACCAACCCATATACCATACATGGCTTGAACATTACTAGTATAGAATGATTCGTATTCAAATATTTTTATCTTCGATACTGAATCAATTATAATAATTCTAACATTCTGTTTACCTTTTAAACCTGATACATAATTTTTAAATTCAAGAAATTCATTAGTAGTTAATGAACTCTTATAACTATCTATACCATAGAATACAAATACTTCCATACTACCACTAGCATTCTTAATTTTATCTAAAATCTTATCTTCATTATAATTAATAATATCAGTAGTATTTTGTATCATATTATCCATATCAATTAAATGAACTGTTACATCTTTAAGTTTTTGCATTACAACAACTAAAGAAGCCACAAACTTATCCATTACTGAAGCATCTTGACCAGCAATTACTGAAATAGGATTTCTCTTAAAATTAAATCTAGAAGTATTAAGAGAATTCTTTTCAATACCAATTGGTACATTAGTTAAAGAGTTGATATCATCGTCAATATCATCAAACCTAACATGATTAGGTAAAATAGCTATCTTCTTAGCTTTATATTTAATCACTTCTTTAAGTTTTAGACAAGTATCTTTAATAAAGGTATTAATCTCTTCCCATTTATATGGATAAGCAGTTTGATATTCATATAATTCACCTTGTAATTTAACTAATCCTCTACCTAATATATCAGAAGGAATCATACCATGCGTAGAACCTAAAATATATGAATAATCACTTGGATCATTAAAGTTTAGACATAATTGCTTACTAAAGTTCTGTGACACTTTAGATCTAACAGCATTAGCACCACTTGCTGTAATAACTAAAGATATACCATATCTTTCACCCTCACGAGAAAGCCTAATAAGTCTATCAACATATTCATCATAGTTATCATTAAATGCCTCAAAACTATTAATTATAATAATTATTCTAGGCACTTTATTAGAACTATTTTGAATATATAAATTATAATCTCCATTATATTCAATAAACATTTTCTTTCTACTTTCTATTTCAGCATCAATAGTATTAAATAAATTATTAACTTTTTCTACATCGTTAATATATACTATATCACCAACTTGTGGAGCATCTTTAAACATGCCAAGTATTTCTGTGCCAAAATCCATAATATAAAATTGTACTTCATCTGGAGTATGTGTTGTAATCAAACTATAAATAAGTGATGTTACCATTATCTCTTTACCATCTAAACCATAAATAAGTGTATTAGGTGAATTATTAAAGTCTAACGTTAATAACCCTTGTCTTTGATTAGAAGGATCGTCATATTCTCCTATAACAGCCGTAATATTCCATTTTGTTGGAACAAAATTATATTTATTAATTAAATTGCCAACATATATCTTACTATCAATTCTATCTAACCATAACTTTCTAGCAACAACATTAGTTTCTTGAGCTGCCGAGCAAATCACTTTTAAAACATTAGGAAGTTCTTCACCCAAAGATACGCTCTCATCTCTCTTAGCCATATCAATACTCTTAACAACATCGCCAATATCATTAATAAATGATACATTACGATCAACGTTCTTAGTAAGTTTATCCTTAGGAACATATTTAGCCGCTGCATAAGCCGCTTGACCTAACCCAAAGTAATCATTATATCCAACCTGTAAATAGAACATTCCAGCACTCTTTAATCCTGCCGCATCAGGTCTTTTTATAACATCCATACTATCAGATTTCTCTTGAACCTTTAAACATACTTTAAACTTCGAGTTAGACCATATTTGATCATCAACAATACCACTAGGTTTTTGTGTAGCCAAAATTAAGTGTACACCCAAACTTCTACCAATACGAGCCGTCGAAATAAGTTCATCCATAAATTCTGGCTGTTGATTCTTTAACTCTGCAAACTCATCACAAATAATAAATAGATGTGAAATAGGCTCTTCAATCAAGCCATCACGATATAACTTCTGATATTTATATATATCTAAAGTATTCTCATTTAATCGCATCTTAGCCTGATTAAATAACTCTTGTCTTCTATTTAGCTCACTATGAATAGAAGATAAACTTCTCTTTATTTCAGCCTTATCCAAGTTTGTAATAGTACCAGCTAGATGTGGAAGTCTCGTATTTGTAAGTTTATTCTCAAATGCCCCAGTAAGTCCACCACCTTTATAATCTATCAAAACAAATGATACTTCTAAAGGACTAAAATTAAGACACATAGACAAGATAAAAGTAATAATAAATTCACTCTTACCACTACCAGTCATACCAGCTATTAAACCATGTGGTCCATAAAATTTTTCATGTAAATCCAAATTAAATATTTCCCCATCTTCATGAATACCAATTGGAACATTTAAACTATTAACTGGATTATTATTTCTCCATCTACCTAATACATCTAATTGTTCAACTCTACCAACTTTATACATTTCCAAGAAACTAATATAAAATCTTTGATTATCTAAAGATAAAGGTAACTTAATTGGAATATTTGCCAATTTTTCAGAAACAAGTGCTAAATTAATATTATCAGTATTATCCATAGCAAAAGTCTGTTGGTTTTTCTTATCAAGTTCATTCTTAATAATTGCTGAATCAACACCAGAAGCCATTAAGAAATCATTACATTCATTAGGCAAATTACCTATACCATCACTTAATATAATTAAACCAAATCCAATATTCTTCTCTTCTTTTAATACTTTATTTATAATTTCAATACTTTTATTCTTCTTAATATTATTAACAATTATTAAATAATAAGGCATGACATCTTTATATGTTAAGTTTAAAGGTACAGACTTATCACCATCATTACTATACTTTCTTGCAGTAAATACTTGTTCCAAATAGAAAGAAATCTTTGACATATCATCATAATTATTAGCGTAAAATCTTATATCTTTAGAATTACTCCATAAATGAGGTAAATTAATTAAATCACCCCAAATATCACTATTATCATCATTAACCATTAATACAAGTTTAACTTCATCATAAGAATGATTAGCTACTACTTGTAAAATAATACTCTTTAACATTGAATCTTTATTATCTTTATTACCAATAATAACAAGTTTATTTCTCTCAGTCAAACTAATGGTTACTGGTACTCTTTCAATATCTTTCGTACTATCTGCAATCTTACTAGCTTCTTTCTTAAGATCATCATCTTGCATACTAAATTCTTCTAATTGATATTGTAATTTTAATTTTAAAGGAACTGTTCCAATACCTAATCTAACATTTAAAAAGTCATCATCTTTAATCTGTCTTTCCCACAAATTTCTTCTTTTATTTAAAACAACCATCTGTAAATTATTTAAATCAGGATAATTTTCAAGCAACGTTTGTTGTTGGCTTATTCTAAAGTTCTCTATCTTTTGCTTCTTGCCATCTAAATATTCGAGATATCTCTTAACCCTTTCTTCTTCATTTTTCTGTTGCTTTTTATTATTGTATTTTCTCGTCAAACTCGGCCATAACAAAGTGGAAACAAGCATCGTAATGGCAATTACTGCTGTCGGTAAGATACTTAGCACCGAAGACTTATTCTGTAGTACATTAATAATAGATACTGAAGCACTAATTACTGATGACATTGCCATCGTAAGCATTGGCCCTACTGTAAATAAAATTGGTGTCTCATCTGGCTGAACTTTACTAGGAGGATTATCTATTCTAAGTTCTTCTTCATTAATTGATGTTACGAATCTCGGTGTTCTTGAAAAATAATCATCAGCACCATATAATACTGCATTATCATCATCAACAGTTTCTTCAAATGGTGCCTCATAAGAAGGAATGCCCTTCTTAACTAATCTAAGACTATTAACTCTTACACTATTTCCAATATCACCAACATAAACATATGAATTCATAACAATAATTCTATATCCCATTATAAAGGTAATATCACCATTCGCAAGTTTTTTACTATCAACTCTAATATCATTTACATAAACACCATAATCTTTATCAAGTGCCTTAATAGTTAAATTTTTACCTTTTTTAGTAATAATTGCATGATTCTTGCAAACATTAGCACTTCCAAAAACAATATCTGAGGTAGGTAAGCTACCAATAGTGTAATCTCCATCACCATTAAATTGATAAGATTCAAAATTCTTAACAGTATCACTACATACTAAAATAAATTCATATATAAAATTATTCTTATTATTAATCTTAATAACATATAATTTATTTAAAAAAAGAGGGGAAAATTTTACAACATTATTATTTTCTATAATCTGGCACTTGCTATTACTAACAAAATTCCATGCTTTATTAACAACTTCAACAGATAATAAATCTTCTTCATTACCATATTCATCAAAATCTTTTATATAAAAAGCATCTTTAGAATTACCAGAAAAATAATATTTACGTAAGTTATCCTTCTTTAATATTATAATTTGCATATTTACCAACCTCTTTTTTTATTCAACACTATTTAGTTTCTATTAAACCGTAATTACCATCTTTTCTCTTATATAAAACATTAACATTTCCTGTATCAACATCTTTATAGACAAAGAAACTATGTCCTAAAAGTTCCATCTCTAAGATAGCTTCTTCTGAATCCATTGGTTTCATTTCTATCTCTTTATGTTTAACTATTACATCATTATTTTCTTCATCTTCATCTAATTCATAATCAAAATTAAAGTCTTTATATTTATTATCAATATTTTGTTTCTTTAACTTTGTCTTATTCTTTCTTATTTGACCTTCTAGTTTATCTACTACTAAATCAATAGCAGCATATAAATCATTGTGCTCTTCTTCACTTCTAAGAATATATTTATCAGTAGGAACAGTAACCTCAATTATTTGTCTATTCCCTTTAACTTTAAGTAAAACGTTAGCATTTATATTGCTACCCTTAAAGTACTTATCAAGTCTTCCTAACTTGTCCTCTACATAATCTCTAATTGCGTCAGTTATTTCTAACTTATCTCCTCTAATATTTAGTTTCATATATATCATCCTTTCTATAATAAATATATCTTTATCGATATAATTATTTTCTATATACAATCCTACATCATAAGTATATCATTAATTTATTATTTTGTAAAATATAATATTTAAAAAAGATTAAATATCTATGATTAATTTATGATAATGTCTTAAGTGTTATCGCTTGAAAATGTCCCAAACA
>ERZ827168.5747-NODE-5747-length-10049-cov-8.333800_pt1 | contig 10049 bp, 11 predicted proteins | sample MGYA00519868_ERZ827168 | MGnify/ENA primary metagenome ERZ827168 (study PRJEB31778, sample SAMEA3449271) | human gut metagenome | biome: human gut; feature: human-associated habitat; material: faeces | place: United Kingdom | collected 2010/2012 ...
GATTTTCTATGGTTTATCTTAAATATTTTGTCATATTAGCTTAATGACATTAGGTCAACACCATCTTTAATTGCTTCTTCCATGGCCTTGACATGCTCACGTAAATAGTCAATTCGATAATCATCATGAACTTCATTATTATCTGTAAGAGTATCAAGAGCTCCTAATCCATTTTCAGCAATCATCATAGGTAATAAATATCTATCATAATAAATATTTAATGAATTTCTTAATCCCAATGGATCAATAGACCATCCCCATATAGATGCTTTTAATAATGGATTATTCGATATATCATTCAAACCTCTATTATTTTTTTCGTATGAGTTTAATCGAGAATAATAATAGCTAAAAGCCATAAAATCTGCAGTATTGTTTTTAATTAGTTCTAGATCCTCTTCAGTCATTATGATATTAAATTTGTTATCTTTAAAAAATCTTAATGCATACCCAGGATATTTACCTCTGATTCTAACATCTGTATAGAACAATTGAGACATTTGATTCTTTTGATATGTGTAGAAAACATCCTCTGGTTTTGCGGTTTCAGCATAACAGTTGTGGTCAGATATCATAACTCCCATTTGCATTTTTGGGTCGATTTCTCTTGCAATAGCACTAGCTTTTGAACAAGCCACAAACTGATGGTGTACACATTGATATTTGGCTTCTTCAAGATTATCTACCTTATCGCATAGCATGCCCAAAGAATTAAAACTTTCAACATAAATTAAATTAATTTGATTTATTAGAATCCAATATTTAACTTTTGAATGATATCTTTCAAAGCACACTTTGCAATAGTTTGCAAAAAGGTCTATAACTCTTCTATCTAGCCATCCATTATATTTTGTAACTAAATTTAGAGGCATCTCATAATGGAAAAGTGTAATTATTGGTTCCATTCCATAATCAACAATTGTATTGATTAAATCATCATAAAATTTCAAGCCTTCTTCATTTGGCTCTGCATCATCTCCATTTGGAAAAATTCGAGCCCAATTAATCGATGTTCTAAAGCATTTTAGACCTAATTCTTTCATCAGTTTTAGATCATCTTTATAGGTATGATAAAAATCTACACCTTTCCTCTTTGGAAATTGATTATCATCTTGAATTTTTAATAGTTCTTCTAAACGTTTAGACGTCATTTCAGAGTCTTCATCTCTTTTTCCAGCTCTATTTAGATTTGGATTGTGCCAGTCGACATCAGGAATTGATATTCCTTTTCCGCCCTCATTCCAAGCACCTTCACATTGATTAGCAGCTACAGCGCCACCCCATAAAAAATTTTCTTTAAAAGCAGACATATTCTTCTCCTATTTTTATAAAGACTAATGTCGCCTAAACATTAGTCTTTGTTAAGGTCAATAGCGACATTTATTTAAAATATAATTGTGCGATTTCCTTAATTAATTCAATTGTTGTTAAAGTTGTCATTAAATGGTCTTGAGCATGAACAACTATAATAGAGAATTTAGCATCCTCAAGTTTATTTTGAGCTTCTTTAGCAAGCAAATCGAATTGTATCTTGTGAGCAGCGTTCATCATTTCTTCAGCTTTATCCATATTTTCATCGTATAAAGCTTTATCAGATTTTTTTGCCGCATCAAGAGCTGCAAAGGCGTATGATTTAGCCTCGCCAACATTAGCAATAATTTCGAACGAAAGCTGTTGTAATTCGGTCATTTTTTCCATTATTATTCTCCTTGCAATTCACCTGTTTCTTGTGCAATACAAGTTGCTTCATATCTCTTGAAGAACGGATAGTAAATAACCCAGTCAACTACAAACATTGCTAGAACTAATACAATTGATCTCCAATCCATTGTTGCTATGAAAGCACCAATAGGAGCAGGAGTTGTACTTGTTAAGAAGATATAAGATTTATTAACCAAATTCATGCTAGTTGCAGCCCATCCCATAATAATGTTTGCTGTTGGAGCAAGAATAAATGGAATAACAAGTGTTGGGTTTAAGAAAATTGGCAAGCCGAAAATTACTGGCTCATTAATGTTAAACAAAGACGGAACAATTGATACTTTACCTACTGATTTTAATTGTTCAGATTTGCTCTTCACGCACATAATGCATAAAGCTAAAGTTGAACCAGCACCGCCAATGCAAGAGTAATAAGCCCAGAATGACTGTGTATAAACATTTGGCAAATCGCTTAAAGATAATCCAGCAACAACCGCATCAGCATTTTCAGCTAAAGTCACTAATTGTAGAGGGTCTAGTAAAGGACCTACAACTGTGGTTGGATGGATGCCAAAGCCGCCAAATAACAAGTTTTCAAAAGCAGTCAATAACGTTACTGCAACAGAGTTGTTAACACCAAATGAAATTAGTGTGAATATGTAAGACCAAATTTGAGGAATCAACATTCCAAATGCAACTTGGCAAATTATAGATAGTACATAGAATGCAATTAAAGCGATAGCATAAGGGAAAATTGTTGAGAATGTATTTTCAATTACCTTTGGTACTGAAGGTGGCATATGAATTGTCAATCCTTTTTCAACACAAAGTCTCATAATCTCAACTGCTCCCAATGCAATTAAAATTGCCAAGAACATATTAACTGAGCCTAAATTAGAGTAAGTAATATCTCCTCCAACAGTAACTGGTGAACATACTAATAAGAAAATTGATGTAGCACATAATGCAAAGTTAAGCGCATTTTTCTTATAGTGATTCGCCAAAGAATAAGCAACAGCGAAACATACAAACAATGATAAGATACCAATTGTTGCAGCATAAGGTGGATAAGTAAATTGTTTAAAGTTACAAGATAAATTCCACCATGCATTCATAAATGCATCAAAGAACCCAATACCCGTTGATGATGTATCGCTCCAAGGGCATTTATAAATTAAGAATGCAACACCACCAACAAATGTAAACGGCAACGAACAAACAACACCATCACGAATTGCTAAAAAGTGTGGTTCTGTACCAAAGAATGTAGCCAAAGGCTGACACCATTCTTCAATTTTGTCTATCAAAGACTTTTTTTCTGACATAATATCTCCCTTTCAGTTTTTAATTATTTGTTTTTTAAATCATTTCTAATTAGATCCAATACACCTTTGCCATTGCATCTACCAAAGTCGATAGATGGGACATTGATTATTGTAATCTGAGGAATGTCTTTACAAAGTTCCTTAACCATATTAGTTTGAAACTTCACTTGTGGAGCCATAAGTACATAATCATATAAACCAAATTTTGCTTTAGCTTCTGAAATTGATAATGCCTCAATATTCCAATTTGATTCATCAGCACTTAGGTTTTCTTTCATATTCTGCATCAATAGAGATGTAGAACTTCCGCATGCACATACCAATAAAATATTCATTACGTGACCTCCTTACAAATTTTATTGCTTTGTTTATGGTTTTATTCTAATAAAACTTAAAAAATCATGTTGGAAACTTTCGTATTATGCCAAGTGCAATTCTTTTCCAATTCTTCATTAACCATGGTTTTTCACATCAAAAAAGATGTTCCGTCAAGAATTCAGCCATCGAGAACATCTTTTTAAGATAATCAAAATATCAACAATTAAGAGAAACTTACATTCTTTAAACTTTCACTAATCCACTCTTTATTTTTAAGTACAGAATCATAATCACCATAGACAAAGATAGTATAGTAATCATTATTGTGTTTATAGAGTGCATTGAAAGCATAGTCCCCATCATCATGGTCAGTACTAGACTTTAAATCCTTGTCCATTAAAACAATAGCATCTTCATTATTAACTATAGTTTCTTGTTCTCTTTGTTCATTAAAATCATCTTCAAACTTAGATGACATATCTTTGAATTCTGGAACATCTGTTGAATATTGAAATTTTTCAATACTGATAGATAGATTTAAATCATCATCTATAAACAAATAATTCGTATTTGACTTATATGCAACACCAAAAACACTTCCTTCTTCGACAGGAATATTTACACCTAGACACTCAACACTTTTACTTAGATTGTAATTACTTTTACAAGAAAACAAACAAGAAACAATCATAATGACAGCGATGATCTTAAAATACTTCTTTTGCATATAGTACCTCCTGTAATTCTATCAATATATGCTTATAAATAAATCTTCATTGTCTCTTTCTTTAGTTAATTAAATTATATCATGCATCAAAAAAAACACTATTTGCTAAAAACAAATAGTGTCCTTACAGAAAATATTATTAAATATGGAAACACTTCTTAATAGAATCGTAATCACCAATTACCATTAAACTAACATCATTGCTTAAAGATAAGTCAGGAGACACATTAACATCCATCTTATTATTCTTCTTAACACCAATAATATTTATATTAAAACTATTACGAACATCCAATTCCCTAATAGTCTTACCAATCCACTTAGGAGGTACCTCCACTTCAAACAAGGCGTTGTCCTTATCAACCTCAACATAATCCAAGACATGATCTGCAGTATATCTAATCGCAGTCCATCTAGCCATTTGTTTCTCAGGATAAACAATATCATCAGCGCCATTTCTTAACAAGAACTTCGCCTGAACATCCCTCTCAGCTCTTGAAATAACCTTCTTAGCCCCTAATTCCTTTAATAAAGAAGTAGTCTCTAAAGAATTTTGGAAATTACTGCCAATAGCTACGATACAAACATCAAAATTAGAAATACCCAACGAATTCAAGAAATAAGAATTAGTACTATCGCCTATTTGAGCATTAGTAACATAATCTAATACCTTATTAACCCTCTCTTCATTACTATCAACAGCCATAACCTCATGACCCAATTCATTAAGTTGCATCGCAACATGCTTACCAAAACGACCTAAACCTATAAGTAAAATATTCTTCATAATAACTCCTATCCTACAGTTACCCTCTCAAGTGGATATCTACCATCGATACTGCCTCTTGTTTTAAAAGCTGCATATATTAAAGTAAGACCACCTACTCTACCAAGATACATTAAAATAATCAAAATAATATGCGAAGCACTACTAAGTGTTGGTGTTAATCCAAGTGATAAACCAACAGTGCCTACAGCACTTGCTGTCTCAAACATACAATCGATAATCGGCAAATCCTCAATAACACTTATCGCAATACCACCAAAGAAGAAAATAAAGATATAGAAAGTTGCCACTGTACAAGCATTCTTCACAATTGTATTCTCAATTCTTCTATCAAAAGCCTCAGTATCCTCTTTTCTCAAGAAAGTAGAAATAGTATTCAAGAAAATAATCGCAACAGTAGTTGTCTTCATACCACCAGCTGTAGAACCAGGACAACCACCAATAAGCATCAACATAATCATCAACATCTTACTAGCTTCAGACATCTTAGTTAAATCAACCGTATTAAAACCAGCTGTTCTTAAAGTAACTGACTGAAACAATGAAGCTAAAATTCTATTAGAACCACTTAAATCACTAAAATCAATATAGAAGAAGAATATTGCAGGAACTACTATCAATATTAAAGTTGCAATTAAAATAAGCTTAGTCTGAAGGCGATACTTCTTAAAATCTAACTTATGTTTGCAAATATCTTCCCAAGTCAAAAAACCAATACCACCAATGACAATTAACAATATAATTACAATATTAATAATTGGATTGCTTACATAATTAACTAAAGAAATAAATTTATTATTAATAGTACCAAAAATATCAAAACCTGCATTACAGAAAGCTGATATTGAATGGAAACATGCTAGCCAAATGCCCTTAATTCCATAATCAGAAATAAAAGTAGGCATCATACATAAGACACCAATAAGTTCAATTATAAAAGTACCTTTAAAAATAAATCTAGTTAAACGAACAATACCACCCACATTAAAAGCCGCAATAGAATCTTGTAAAGTACTTCTTTGCATAAGTGATATCTTCTTGCCAGACAACATTGCCAAAGCTACCGCAATAGTAATTACACCTAAGCCCCCTATTTGAATAAGAACTAGAATAATAAATTGACCAAAAAGTGACCAATAACTACCTGTATCCAAAACTACTAAACCAGTAACACAAGTTGCTGATGTTGCAGTAAACAAAGTCTTACTAAAAGGAGTTACTTGTCCACTTTTACTAGATATAGGCAACATTAATAAAAGTGCGCCCAATAATATAATTGCCGCAAAACCCAAAGTTATCGTCTGAAAAGATGATAACTTTCTTCTAACAGGTGCTTGAGATAAGCTCTTTTCCATCTAAGTTATTATATAATTATTCTTGGAGGATAATTATATGAATAGATTCGTTTTAAATGAAACATCTTATCATGGTGCTGGATGCATTAGCGTAATTCCTGAAGAATTTAAAGCTCGTGGTTTCAAGAAAGCCTTCGTTGCATCTGACCCTGATCTTGTAAAGTTTGGTGTTACTGCTAAAGTAACTGATTTATTAGAAAAGGCTGGTATTGAATACCACTTATATTCAAACATCAAACCAAATCCAACTATTGAAAACGTTAAAGAGGGTGTAAAGACTTTTAAAGAATGTGGTGCTGACTGCATTATCGCAATCGGTGGTGGTTCTTCAATGGATACTTCAAAGGCAATTGGTATTATCATTACTAACCCTGAATTTGAAGATGTAAGATCTCTTGAAGGCGTAGCTCCAACTAAGAACCCTTGTGTTCCAATTATCGCTGTTCCAACAACTGCTGGTACTGCTGCTGAAGTTACAATCAACTACGTAATCACTGATGTTGAAAAGAAGAGAAAATTCGTTTGTGTTGACGTTCATGATATCCCAGTAGTAGCTGTTGTTGACCCAGAAATGATGTCATCAATGCCTAAGGGCCTAACTGCTGCAACAGGTATGGACGCTTTGACTCACGCAATCGAAGGTTATACAACTGCTGGTGCTTGGGAATTATCTGATATGTTCCACATCAAGGCTATTGAATTAATCGCTAAGAACTTAAGAGCTGCAGTAAACAATGAAAAAGATGGTAGAGAAGGTATGGCACTTGGCCAATACATCGCTGGTATGGGTTTCTCTAACGTAGGTCTTGGTGTTGACCACGCTATGGCTCACACATTAAGTGCTTACTATGATATGCCACATGGTAAGGCTTGTGCTACATTACTTCCAACTTCTATGGAATTTAATGCTTGTGTAAGTGGTGAAAAATACCGTGAAATCGCTCGTGCTATGGGTGTTAAGGGTGTTGACGAAATGAGCCAAGAAGAATACCGCAAGGCTGCTATCGATGCTGTTAAGCAATTAGCTAGTGATGTAGGTATCGAATGCTCATTAAAGGGTGTTGTTAAAGAAGAAGACCTTCACCAATTATCAATTGATGCATTCAACGATGCTTGCCGTCCTGGCAACCCAAGAGAATGCACAGTTGAAGATATCGAAGCATTATATCGTTCATTGATGTAATTTAATTAAGGCAAGGGATATTCCCTTGTCTTTTATTATGCTCTTTTGAAAATACTATCATTTGAATATTGAAAATGATGTAAAAATTATTGTAAGTCAAGAAAAAAGGTTGCTATAATAAGTTGTAAGAAATATCTTACAACAAAACAATTTTATAAATAATTTAAGAAAGAGAAGTTTTATTATGGAAAGAAAAATTGGTACAGTTTCTAGAGGAGTAAGATGCCCAATCATCAGAGAAGGTGATGATTTAGCTAAAATTGTTGTTGACAGCATCATCGAAGCAGCTGAAAGCGAAAATATCGAAATTAGAGATCGTGATGTTGTTTCAGTTACTGAATCAGTAGTAGCTAGATCACAAGGTAACTATGCAAGTATTGATGCTATCGCTAAAGATGTTGAAAACAAATTCGGTAAAGATACTATTGGTGTTATTTTCCCAATCACATCTAGAAATCGTTTCTCTATTTGTTTAAAAGGTATCGCTAGAGGCGCTAAGAAAATTGTATTAATGTTAAGCTATCCTAGTGATGAAGTAGGTAATCAATTAATCTCTTTGGACTTAATCGATGAAAAAGGTGTTAACCCATATAGTGATGTATTAAGTCTTGAAAAATACCGTGAATTATTTGGTGAAAATAAGCATGAATTCACAGGCGTTGATTATGTTGACTACTATTCTTCTTTAATTAAAGCTGAAGGTTGTGAAGTTGAAGTTATCTTCGCTAACCAAGCAAAAGCAATTCTTGATTATACAGATAAAGTATTAACATGCGATATCCACACTAGAGCACGTACTAAACGTATCCTAAAGGCCAATGGTGCTAAAGTGGTTTACGGTCTTGATGACATCCTAACTGAATCAGTTGATGGTAGTGGCTATAACACAAAATATGGTCTATTAGGTTCTAACAAATCTACTGAAGATACTATCAAGTTATTCCCTAATGAATGCAAAGATCTAGTGTTAGACATTCAAAAACAGTTATTAGACAAGACTGGTAAGCATGTTGAAGTAATGGTATATGGTGATGGTGCTTTCAAGGATCCTCAAGGTAAGATTTGGGAACTTGCAGACCCAGTTGTATCGCCTGCATTCACGGATGGTCTTATCGGTACACCTAATGAATTAAAATTAAAATACTTAGCTGATAATGATTTCAAGGATTTAAGCGGTGAAGCATTAAAAGAAGCTATTTCTGAAAGAATTAAACATAAAGATGGTAATCTTGTAGGTAACATGGCATCTCAAGGTACTACTCCTCGTCAATTAACAGACTTGATTGGTTCACTATGTGACTTAACATCAGGATCTGGTGACAAGGGTACTCCTATTGTATGGATTCAAGGTTATTTCGATAACTATACTAACTAATTAGACTAAGGTCACATATGTGGCCTTTTTTTAACCTACTTTTAATATTAGAAAACGTGAGTATTATATTAAGCCAGGTCTTAAGAGAAAGCTTAAGTCTGAAGCAGCTAGAAAAGCAAGAAGAGGAAAATAGTGTTAACGCACTATTTTTTTTATACCCAAATTATGACCAAATATAAGATGTACAAGTAATCTTATATTATTTACAATATATTCATAAAGGTGGTATTTTCTATGAAAAAGATTTTAGGGATTTTAATTTTATGTTTAGTTTGTTGTGGTTTTACTTTTAATTCAGATGAAGGAAAAAAGAATGCATGTGAATTTAAATCTAATGCATACCAATCATGTTCATTAAATGAAGATGGTGATTGTGAGTGTATTTATATAGTTAATCCAGCAATTAAGGATTTTCAAGGTAATGATAATTAAACATGGTTACTCTGTTAGAACTTTTATATATAAAAAAACTTCATAAGGGAAAAGATGATACTAAGACTCTGGCAACAAAGATTGGTGTTAACCGATATTTGTTATATGATATTGAAGCTGGTAGAAGGAATCTTACTAAAGAAGTTTTTAATAAGATTATTAAGTACTATAACGTTACTTATGATGATAGACAACCAATATATGATGAGGCTTATAATCTAACATTAGAATTGTTTTCTTACTTAATCTCTTTTGAAAAACCAAAATTGTTTGAAAGATACGATGAAATGCATAATCGCATAGAGATGTATAAGCATTCCAAAGCTTTTATTTTCTATGATTTGATTCAAGCTATCAGAAATAAAGAGGATAATGATGAATATAGAAAACAATATCTTTTAAGATGTAAGGAATATATTGATGTTTTTGACAACAATGCCATTTTTATTTATTGTAATTTGTGGTCTTTTGCCACTGATTTGCCGTACAATTATAAAACTTTGGAAGAAATTGTTCTTAAATCATATCAAAGATATTCGTTAGTTGGATTGAATGATGATATATTAGCAATGTTGTATTATCAAATTGGCAGAATATATGAGTCAAAACATGATAATTTTGAAGCTATTAATTTTTATAACAAGTCTATTGAAGTGTTTAGGAATAGCAACAATATTCAAAGAATTATACAAGCAAAAATATCTATAGCCGGTTGTTACTTTGATTTAAAAGATTACGATAAGGCCGAAATTGAATATTTAAGAATGTTTGAAGAATCTTCTAAATATGGTTTTAAAAGAAGAATGAGTGCTTGTGCTAATAATCTTGCTTTCTTATATTTTTTAA
>ERZ827168.5755-NODE-5755-length-10043-cov-3.123748_pt1 | contig 10043 bp, 9 predicted proteins | sample MGYA00519868_ERZ827168 | MGnify/ENA primary metagenome ERZ827168 (study PRJEB31778, sample SAMEA3449271) | human gut metagenome | biome: human gut; feature: human-associated habitat; material: faeces | place: United Kingdom | collected 2010/2012 ...
GAGCGGTACGATCTGGTGCTGCTGGATCTGAACCTGCCGGGAAAGGACGGCCTGACGGTGCAGCTGGCCGTCGAGGAGATCACGCGCGACCTGATCGCACGGATGGGCCGTTCGGTCAAGGAGGCGAAGGGCAATACCCTGCTGCGGCTGAACGTCTACGACCGGCAGGCACAGGTGTCGCTCAATCTCTTTTCGAAGAGTTACAAGGTGAGCCTTACGCAGGAATTGGTGTCGTTCTTCGAAGACAATGACATAAAGTATACTGTTATATAATCAAAACAACAAATTAAAAATCAGGTGAATTATGGCAATTGAACTGACAACTGAAAATTACGGCGAGATCGCCGCCTCGAAACTCCCTGTTTTGATCGATTTCGGTGCCGAATGGTGCGGTCCCTGCCGCATGGTGGCGCCGATTGTCGAAGAGTTGGCCGGAGAGTACGAAGGCCGCGTGTTGATCTGCACATGCGATGCGGAGAAGAGCGACGACATCGTGGCGACCTATAAGGTGCGCAACATCCCGACGCTCGTCTTTCTGAAGGAGGGACAGGAGGTCGCCAGAATCGTGGGTGCGACGACCAAGGCGGAGATCGTCGACAAATTGTCGAAACTGCTCTGAGCGATGATCCGTTCGTGCGAATGGCACGGGACGCAGGCCGTGGAGTTCACCAAGCGGGACTACACGGCCTTGCTCGTTCCGTCGGTGGGGGCGAATCTGGTGCGGCTGGCTCATACGCAATTGGGAGTGGAGGTGTTGCGCACGCCGTCGGAACGGGAGCATGACGAGTTCCTTCGGCGTCCCCATGTCTACGGCGTGCCGATCCTCTTTCCGCCCAACCGGATCGCCGACGGACGGTTTCGGTTCGACGGCCGCGAATACCGCTTCCCGATTACCCGTCCCGAGGAGAACAACTACCATCACGGCATCCTCAAAAGCCAGCCGTTCGCGGTGTCTAAGGCCGTCGAGACGCCCGACGAGGTGCTGATCGAAACACGCTGTTATTCGAATGCGGCCTCGGATGCGATCTATCGGGATTTCCTGCACGCCTTCAAGTGCAAGATCACCTACCGGCTTTCGGCCGAAGGGTTGGAGCAGGAGGTGATGTTCGGCAATAAGAGCGACCTTCCCATGCCTGTCGGCGTGGGATTCCACACGCCGCTCAACGTTCCCTTCGCCGGCGGCGATGCGGCGGACTACCGGCTCCGTATGGCCGTGGGCGAACGTTTCGAGTTGAACGGACGCAATCTCCCGACCGGACGGCTGCTGCCGCTCGACGAACGGTTTGCACGGCTGCGTGCTCCCGAAGGGTTGCAGGCGACCGGCTGCGAGGCGATCGAAGCTGGTTTTTCGGTGCGCGAGATCGAGGTCGACGGCCGGCCTTTCCGCGGTGCCGTGGTAGAGAATCGCCGTACGGGAGTGCGGGTTTTCTACGAGGTCGACTCCCAGACGCTCTATTGGACGCTCTGGAACAACGGCGGGCAGGTGCCCTACTGCTGTCCCGAGCCGCAGTCGTGGGCCACCGATGCGCCGAATCTGCCCGACCGCGAACGGTGGGGATTCCGCTCGATCCCGCCGGGCGGCAAGTGGTCGATCCGTTACCGGTTGTATGTGAAATAATTCGGAACACGGTGCGGCACGAAAACCGTACCCGTTCCCTTAGCGGATTTGGACATGGTGTATCGTTTGGAGACGGAGCGGTTGCGGCTGAGGGAGTGGCTTCCGGAGGACAGGGAGCCGCTGGCCGCGATGAATGCCGACCGGAGGGTAATGGAGTTTTTCCCGCACCCGCTGTCGCGGGCGGAGTCGGACGCTTTTTTCGATCGGATTGTCGCCGAATGGGCGGAGTCCGGTCGGGGACTGTATGCCGTCGAACGACGCGGGGACGGACGGCTGATCGGGTTGACGGGGCTGCACCGTGCGGCCTTCGAGGCGTCGTTTACACCCTGTATCGAGATCGGATGGCGGTTCGTCGCCGAGGTCTGGGGGCAGGGCTATGCCACCGAAGCGGCGCGGGCTGTGCTGCACGATGCCTTCGGCCGGTTGGGACTGCCGCGGGTGTACTCCTTTACGGCGGCGGTGAACCTTCGTTCGGAGCGGGTGATGCGGCGGCTGGGGATGCGCAACCTCGGCGGATTCGATCATCCGGCCTTGCCCGTCGGGCATCTCCTGCGGCGGCATGTGCTCTATGCGGCTGCACGGGATACTTTCGAGGGACGATTTTCCGTTAGACCTTAAAACTGCAACGATCATGGAATATATAACGCCGTTTCTTTACCTGCTCAATACGATGGCTCCCTACCTGCTGCTGGGATTCCTGCTGGCGGGAGTCATCCACGCCTACGTCCCGCGCAGGCTCTATGCGCGCTACCTTTCGCAGCCCGATTTCCGCTCGGTGGCGCTGGCCGCCCTCTTCGGCGTGCCGCTGCCCCTGTGTTCGTGCGGCGTGATTCCCACGGCGATGTCGCTGCGGCGCGAGGGGGCGTCGAAGGGTGCCGTGACGTCGTTTCTGATCGCCACGCCGCAGACCGGCGTCGATTCGATCGTGGCGACCTACTCGGTACTGGGCCTTCCCTTCGCCGTGATCCGGCCCGTCGTGGCGCTCGTGACGGCGCTGGCGGGCGGGTGGACGGTCAATCGGCTGACCCGCAGCGAGACCGACGGTATCCTTCCGGCGGCGGAAGGCGGCGAGGTTCGTCGCAGCGGCAGCCGGTTCGTGGAGGCGTTGCGCTACGGATTCGTGGATATGATCCAGGACATCGGCCGCTGGCTGGTGCTGGGATTGCTCGTCGCAGGGCTGATTACGATTCTGGTGCCCGACAACTTTTTCGCCTCGTTCGCCGACAAGCCGCTGCTGAATATGGCCGTCGTGCTGCTCTTCTCGATTCCGATGTATCTCTGTGCCACGGGATCGATTCCGATTGCGGCGGCGCTGATGCTCAAAGGGTTGTCGCCCGGTGCGGCGCTAGTGCTGCTCATGGCGGGACCGGCGACCAACACGGCGTCGATTCTGGTGATCGGCAAGGTGCTGGGACGCCGCACGCTGGCGGCCTACCTGGGAGCGATCGTCGCGGGAGCCGTGGGCTTCGGGCTGGCGATCGACTATCTGCTGCCGGCAGCGTGGTTCGTCCCTTCGGGGGCGGTACATGCGGCCTGCCACGGCGAGGCGGGCTATTCGTGGGTGGAGGTCGCGTCGAGCGCGCTGCTCGCGGCTCTGCTGGCCTATGCCCTGATGAAACGGTTCATTCACAGAAAAAACGATACGAGTATGACCAAACAGATTTATCGCGTAGGCGGCATGAGCTGCAACCACTGCAAGGCCAGCGTCGAGAAGAATCTCGCGCTGCTGCCCTCCGTCACGGCCGTCGAAGTCGATCTGACGGCGGGAACGGTGGCTGTCGAGGGGACGGCGGACGCCGCCGGGATTCAGAAGGTGATCGAGGAGTTGGGCTTCGAGTACAAGGGGCGCGCATAATAGCCTCTTCCGATCGGATGAAAGGTGTCCTGCGGCAATTGCCGCAGGACGCCTTTGTTTTGGACGCAGTGTTCTACTCTGTTCCAGCCGTTCGGTTCGCAACGGCGGAATCCGTGTCGCGGAGGTCGCAGGCCATGATATATTCTTCGGGTGTCCGTTTCACGGTGCGGAATCCGAGCCGGCGGTAGAGACGCACGGCCGGATTCCGGCGCTGCACCGAAAGCGAGGCTTCCGGATACCCTGCTGCGGAGAGCCGTTGCAGCATCTCGCGCATCAACCTTGTGCCGATGCCCTGTCCCCGGCAGGGAGCCGCGACCGACAGGACGAATTCGGGAATGCCTTCGCCGATATATCCGTAGGCCCGAATGCAGCGCACCCAGACCATTCCGACGGCGTGCCCTTCCGCTTGCGCGACCAGGCAGCGGTCGTCGGGGAGTGTGCCGAAATCCGCGATGTAGATGCGCAGTGACGGATGTTCGACGATCTGTCGCGGCAGGGGCGACGACGGGTCGCTGCGATAGATCGCGTCGTAGAGAAAATCGGCCAACAACGGGAATTCCTTCCTGCGAATCGGACGTATCGTGAGTTCCATGCTTCGAAGATAGCGATTTTTTTGGGAGGGGGCGAAAGCGGATTTACGTTTGGTTACCCGTGCGGTTCAATGCCGGCGGCCGGTACTGCACGAGCTTCGGCGAGTTGCAGTCCGCCGCATGGGGCGGCGGCGAACTGTCGGCATCGCTGAGCGATGCCGTGCTTTTCCGATTGTAGACACACCAAAAAGGGATATGTCCCGAAAGAACATATCCCCTTTTGATGCTGCGAGTGCCGTGTCCGCTTATTTCTCGATCAGCGAGATCGATCGCTGGATGAACTCCGTCAGGTTTTTGCCTTTGAGCATCCCGTTGGTGAGCAGTGCCAGGTCGATGATCTGCCGCACGAGCGAATCCTTCTCGCCGATCTGGCGCAGCCGTTCGTTGCGTTCGTCGTGCAGCGTGACGACCTTCTTCGACAACTCCTCGCGCTGGTTTTTCTCCTCGGCGGTGAGCTCCTCCTCCTTTTTCTTGTCGATCGTCTCCTCGAACCGCTTCTCCTCCTGCACGGCGGCATCGATCTTCTTGGTGATCGATTTGAGTTTGTCGCCGTACTCCTTCTCGACGTTTTGGAGGATGTCGATCACGATCGGGTGGTTGCCGTTGACGACGAGGGTGAAGTTGTCGGGCATCTGACCGTAGAACTGGCTCATGCCTCCGCCGCCCATGGCGGCCATCTCCTTCATGCGGCGCATGAACTCGTTCTGCGTGATGACGACGGGCGCTTCGCCGGCTGCCATCGGCTCGAAGGCGATGTTGTAGTGGATCTTCTCGTCGTGCGGCATCTGCGCTTCGAAGACGGGGCGCAGAATTTCCTGCTGCGCCTCCGAGAGCGACATTTTGAGCGAGTCCTCCTTCTGGATCAATTTGTCCACGATGTCGCTGTCGACGCGCACGAAGCGCTGCTCCTTGTGCTTCGACTCGTACCAGTTGACGTAGTGGTTGTCGAGCGGGCCGTTCATTTCGAGCACGTCGTAGCCTTTGCCCTTCGCGGCTTCGAGGGCCGCGAGTTTGGCGACGGGGTCGTCGACGTAGAGGAAGACGAGCGTCTGGTGCTTGTCGGTCTGGTTGGCCTTGACCAGCTCCTCGTATTCGGCGGGCGTGAAGTATTTGCCATCGGTATTCTTCCACAGCATGAACGACTGCGCCTTTTCAGCGAATTTCTCATCGGTGAGGATTCCGTACTGGATGAAGATTTTCAGATCGTCCCACTTCTTCTCGAATTCGGGGCGCATGGTGTTGAACAACTCCTGCAAGCGGTCGGCCACCTTGCGCGTGATGTAGTTCGAGATCTTCTTGACGTTCGAATCGCTTTGGAGATAGCTGCGCGAGACGTTGAGCGGGATGTCGGGCGAATCGATCACGCCGTGCAGCAGCGTGAGGTACTCCGGTACGATTCCCTCGACCTGATCCGTCACGTAGACCTGGTTGGAGTAGAGCTGGATCTTGTTCTTCTGAATCTCGAAGTTGTTGCGGATCTTCGGGAAGTAGAGAATGCCCGTCAGGTGGAACGGATAGTCGATGTTCAGGTGGATCGAGAAGAGCGGCTCTTCGCCCGTCGGGTAGAGCTCGTGGTAGAACTCCTTGTACTGTTCTTCGGTGATGTCGGCCGGCTTGCGCATCCACAGCGGATCGGTGTCGTTGACGATGTTGTCCTTGTCGGTATCGACATACTTGCCGTCCTTCCACTCCTTGACCTTGCCGAAGGCGATGGGAACGGGCAGGAACCGGCAGTATTTGCGCAGCAATTCCTCGATTTTGGCCGCTTCGGCGTACTCCTTGGCCTCTTCGGAGAGGTGCAGGACGATCGTCGTCCCGCGGTCGTGCGCCTCGTCGCTCTCCTCCATCGAGAACTCGGGCGAGCCGTTGCACTCCCAATGCACGGTCTTGCTGCCCTCCTTGTAGGATCTGGTGATGATCTCCACCTTGTCCGCGACCATGAACGAAGAGTAGAACCCCAGACCGAAGTGGCCGATGATCGCCTGATCCTTGTACTTGGCCATGAACTCCTCGGCGCCCGAGAAGGCGATCTGGTTGATGTAGCGGTCGACCTCGTCGGCCGTCATGCCGATTCCGCGGTCGGTGATCGTGAGCAGCCGCTTGTCGGTGTCCACCGCAATGCGGATCGTCAGGTCGCCCAATTCACCCTGCATTTCGCCGCGCGAAGCCAGTGCTTTGAGTTTCTGCGTGGCGTCGACTGCGTTCGACACCAATTCGCGCAGGAAGATTTCGTGGTCGGAATAGAGGAATTTCTTGATGACGGGAAAGATGTTTTCGGTCGTCACCCCGATTTTACCGTTTGTCATAGTCGTATTCTGGTTTTAGTCTGTTTTTTCCGTTCGCGGAGAGATCAAACTATGTGCCAGCGCACGTTTCCTGCCAGAATGACAGCCGGAGACTGACAAAAACGAAAGGCCGGAGACCGTTGTCCGATCTCCGGCTGCCGAAAAGCGTGCAGCCCCTACTTCATGGCTTCGGCGAGCGCCTCGACGAACCATTGCGGAGCGCGTGTCGGACGGTGCGTGTCGGCATGGAGAAAACCCAGCGTCGTCATGCCCGTGTTGAGCAGTTCGCCCTGCGAGTTGTAGACCTCGTATTCGAAACGGATGCGCGCCGTAGGCATTTCGCGCAGTAGGATGCGCACCGTAAGGCAGTCGTCGAAGAAAGCCGGACGTTTGTAGACCGACTGCACCTCCAGGATCGGCATGATGATGCCCTTTCGTTCCATGTCGGCGTAGGAGAGCCCCATCGAGCGCATCAGGTCGGAGCGCGCCTCTTCGTAGTAGCAGATGTAGTTCGAGTGGTGGACGAACCCCATTTGGTCGGTATGCTTGTACCAGACCCGGATTTTGGTGTCGTGTGTAATCATAGTGCGGTAAATTCGATAATGCTCTTTTCTTTGGTAAACGGCCGGTCCAGATGCGGCGCTCCTTCGGAGGGAATGAAGAGTCTCGCCGGTACACCGTCAGCCGTGACGGAATACTCGCCCGCAGGCGGCAGCAGCTTGTAGGGGTCGTCGATGCGGAGGGAGCCGCGGGCGACGTCGGCCATCAGCAGATAGGGATGTCCCAGCATACGGGCGGCGCGGGCCATCTCGGCGTGTTCGACGAGCGACCGGACGACGGTCGAACTGACCTTTTCGCCGCCGACGCTGAACGGTTCGATCCGGTACAGCCGCAATGTCGGCCGCTCCGATGAGCGCAGCGAACCGTAGTCGCCCTCCTTGTTGTGCCCGAAGTGGTGGTTATACCCCATTACGAGTGTTTCGACGCCCAGTTTTCCGATTAGGTCGCGGCGGATGAAATCGGCGGAACCCGTCCGGCTGAATTCGCGGGTAAAAGGGATGACGACCAGATTGTCGATGCCGGCCCGTTCGAGCAGCCAGACCTTCTCGTCGAGCGTCGTGAGCAGGCGCAGATCGGTCTGTGTTTCGAGTACGATGCGCGGGTGGGGCGAGAATGTGACGACGATACTTTCGCCGTCGCGTTCGCGGGCGAAGCGGCGCACGGCCGCGAGCAACTCGCTGTGACCGCCGTGTACGCCGTCGAACGATCCGACGGTAGCCGCCGGGTGGCGGAATGCGGGGAGCCGGTCGATTCCGTGGAAAACTTTCATCGTGCCTCGGTTCAGTCGTCGGTCGGGTTCTCCTCGTTCTCCTTGACGAAATAGGCGACCTTTTCGAGCAGCGTGGTGATGTCGTAGTTCTCGACCACGATGCCGCGCGGGAAGTTGAGCGGCCGCGAGGTGAAGTTGAGCACGCCCTTGATGCCGGCGTTGACGATCGGGACGACCAGTTCGTCGGCTACGCGCGAGGGAGACGAGACGATGACGATGTCGATGTTCTTGTCCTCGACCACCTCCTCGAATGTCTCCATATGGTGGCATGGAATGCCGTCGATCGTCTGGCCGACCTTCGCGGGGTCGATGTCGAACGCGGTGGTGATCTTCAATTTCAGGCCGCGGCCGTTGAAATACTTGGTGATGGCCTGGCCGAGGTGTCCCATGCCGATGACGGCGATGTTGGTCACCGTGTCGCTGTCGAGGATGTTGCTGATGAAATCGATGAGCACCTTCACGTCGTAGCCCTTCTTCGTGTCGCTCGAGAAGCCGATGAGCATCAGGTCGCGGCGCACCTGCACCGCCGTGATGCCGTGGATGCCGGCCAGCACGTGGGAGAAGATGTGGGTAATCCCCTGCTTGTGGCAGGAGAGCAGCGTACGGCGGTACTCGCTCAGCCGTTCGATCGTTTTTTCGGGGATATTGGAAGATGCCATGGTCGGATTATTCGAGCGTGATGGTATAGTTGTCGTTGTAGACGACACGCACCCATTCGGTGTTGACGCGGTTGCCGTCGGCCGTCCGCGTAAAGCGGTAAGGCGTCTGGAGCGGCGTGAAGGTCTCGTCGTCGAAAAAGCCGTTGATGTCGTCGAACATCGCCGAGCCGAACAGAACGGCCGCGTCGTACCCCCGATAGGAGTAGAGCGTCGGCAGCGAACCGAATGCGGAGATATAGCGGTTGTCGAAGGTGCGGATGCGTTCGTCGTCGCGTTTGGCGTGATAGGTCGAGATGAAGGTCACCCGATTCTTGAAAAAGAGGTTGCGGTCGATGTTGTCGAACCGGTTCCAGTGCGGGCCGCCGATGACGTCGTACTGCGGTGCGGAGTGGCCGCGGGCGATGATATTGCTGCTGGCCGAGGCCAGTGCGGCGAGAATCGAGTCGACCTCGGTCTCTTTGCCCGACAATACGACGAGCAGGGCGCTGTCGCGGGCCGAGAGGATGCTGCCGATGTTGCTGCCCTGCTCGTAGCGGAACGTTTCGTACCCCACGTCGGGAATCAGCGCCTTGACGGCCTGTTCGAACGCCGTGTCGGTGTGCTGGCTGTAAATCAGTACGACCCTGCGGCCGCTGTTGAGCGGCCGGGCGAGTTTCGCGTATTTCCGGGCGGGATCGGGCGCCATTTGGAAGAGGACGTCGCTGTGCGTATGGTCGATCGTCGCCAGCGGCGAAACGACCGGAATACCCTCCTGCTCGGCGATGCGCAGGACGGGTGCCAGTTCGTCTTCGTACACGGGGCCGACGATCAGTTGCGAGCGGGCGAGAGCGCTGTCGGCGACGAGTGTCGCGACCTTCGCGGGATCGTGCGCCGTGTCGAAAACGTCGAGCCGTACCGACCGGCCGTCGCGGCGGAGCCGGTCGACGCCCAGCAGGAATCCCTGATAGAATTCGGTATAGCTGGCATTGGGGCGCCCGTCGGTCGTGGCGGGCAGCAGCAGCGACAAGCGGAGCGCGGCGTCCGGCGCGAGTGTCAGGAGTTTTTCGGCGGGCGGCCGCACCGTCAGCGTGTCGGCCGGTTGCTCGGCGGTGGCGGGTGCATCGGCCGTCGGCAACTTGATGATCGCACCGGCTTTGAGCGTTGCGGACGAAAGGCCTTCGTTGAGTTCCGAGAGCGTTTGCTCCGTAGTCCGGTTGGCGTGGGCGAGCGAATACATCGTATCGCCCGGTCGGACGACGTAATAGCGGAAACCGTCGGTCGGAACGCTGTTCAGCTTCTCCTTGTACTCCTCCAATTCGGCGAGATTTTCGGCGTTGCTGGTCTTGCCCACCTCCTTTTTCCGTACCAGCAGCGTGCCGCCGATCGTCAGGTGCGTAGGATCGAGATTCTCGTTATCCTCCAGCAGCGTCTCGACCGAAATGCCGTAGCGCTTCGAAATGGCGTAGAGCGTCTCGTGCGCCTCCACCGTATGCAGAATGAACTTTTTGCGGAGTTTCTTCTCCTGTCTGGCCGTGAGCGGCGCTTCGTCGGGTTGCATCTGCGGGGCGGGAACCGGAATTTTGACGTTCTGGTCGGTTTTCAACACGTCGGCCATCGTCGGATTGTACGCCACGAGCGTCTGCTCGCTCACGCCGTAGAGCCGTGCGATCGAGTAGAGCGTCTGGCCGGGTTGCACGGTGTGGATGTAGAACTTCTCGCCGCCGATA
>ERZ827168.5757-NODE-5757-length-10036-cov-2.547841_pt1 | contig 10036 bp, 8 predicted proteins | sample MGYA00519868_ERZ827168 | MGnify/ENA primary metagenome ERZ827168 (study PRJEB31778, sample SAMEA3449271) | human gut metagenome | biome: human gut; feature: human-associated habitat; material: faeces | place: United Kingdom | collected 2010/2012 ...
GGTACGGTGGTGAAATGGAAATACTTATCAGCAATAGCAGTGATAAGCCAATATATGAACAGATATGTATTCAAATCAAAAGCATGATTATGGACGGGACGCTTTCGGCTGGTGAAACATTGCCCTCTATGCGTGCTTTGGCTAAAGACTTGCATATTAGTGTAATTACTGTTCAAAGAGCTTATGAGGATTTAACAAGAGATGGATTTATAGAAACGGTATCAGGCAAAGGTAGTTTTGTTGCTGCTCAAAATAAGCAATTTATCCAAGAAGAACAGCTAAGAATTGCCGAAGGATTACTGCAAAAGGTGGCCGAGATAGGCCGTTCACATGGAATTGAGTATCAACAAATGGCGAATATTTTGAAACTGTTTTATGAGGAATAAATGGGAGGTATTATATGGACAGTATTTCTGTAACAGGCTTGTGTAAATCATTAGGGGATTTCACATTAGATCATGTTTCTTTTCGTGTCCCCCAAGGAAGAATTGTCGGTTTTATTGGTGAGAACGGCGCAGGAAAAAGTACAACTATAAATCTCATTCTTAATGAATTGATCCCTGACGCCGGGGAAATTGAGGTTCTGGGGAAAAGCAATCCTCACTGTTCTTCAAGAAATGATGTAGGTGTTGTTTTCGATGAATGTAATTTCCATGATGTGTTCAATGCAAGAATTGTTGGGAAAATGTTGTCTGGCATTTTTTCTTCGTGGAATGACAAGTTATACTACGACTACCTAAAGAAGTTCAAAATTCCTGAAAAACAGTCTATTGGCTCCTTTTCAAAGGGAATGAAAATGAAACTTTCAATAATATGTGCATTGGCTCATTCACCGAAATTACTAATTTTAGACGAAGCAACTGCGGGACTTGATCCAGTTGTGCGTGACGAAATATTAGACCTCTTTCTGGATTTTATTCAAGATGAGTCCCACGCAATTTTCTTTTCCTCACATATAACTTCGGATATTCAGAAAATTGCTGACTATGTAATTCTTATTCATCAAGGCAAGGTGATTTTCGAGGAGCAAAAGGATGATTTGGTTTACCATTATGGAATATTGAAATGTCGCCGCAGCGAGTTTGCCTCTTTATCGCCGGACGACTATCTCATTTCCCGCCAATCAAACACTGGAATTGAATGTTTAGTGAAAGACAGGGAAATGGTAAAGGGCAAATATAAGAATATGATTGTGGATAATGCTACTCTGGAAGATATAATGCTTTTCTATATTAAGGGAGGAATTCCATGCGAGGGTTAGTTTATAAAGATGTCCAGCTTTTCTTTAGGAGTATTGATAAAAAACTTATTTTGATTGCTGCTGTTGCAATCGCCTTACTTTTAGCAAAAGCAGGCGTTTATGGTGGATTGATGGGAAGTATCATGCTGGCTATGACAATAAGTATGCAAAACATTATGACTTTTGCTACCGACGAAAAAGTTGACTGGAAAAAATATCAGAAAGCACTTCCTATTAGCAATATTTCTGTTATTGCAAGCAAGTATCTTTCTGTCCTGATTACTCTGGTAGTTAGCATCCTCGGAAGTGTTGTATTCTCTTTAGTTTCCTGTTTAATTCATGCAGAATTTGACGCAATGCTATTGGGCCTATCAGTATTGAGTGCCATTATTGTCCCATTGATTTGGACAGGAATTTGTTTGCCGCTGACATTTTGGTTTGGATTTCGCTCTGCCCAAACAATGGGGCTAATTGTTGTAATCCCGATCTTTTACATGATTAAATTTTTTGAAGATGGCCCCGGTTTGTCGGCACTTCCGGCTTCTATTTCCACTTACTTGCTTTGGATTTGTATTGCGGCAGTTGTAATTTTTCTTCTCTCTATTGCAATTAGTCTTTGGGGATATTCAAAAAAGAAATAGACATTGCTTTTGGTGGGAGCCAATAGCTTTTCGAGGGGGGACATGTGTCCCCTCATTTTTACGCCTTATCGCCAACTCCACCTAAAAAATATCTCAACTCCACCTCAACTCCACCTTCGTAGTGTACCATAAGGGTGTTCCCGGCAAACGGGAACACCACCGGAGCGGGGAAACAGCCCCGGCGAAAAACTACGTTAGGAGGTACACAAGTGAACCCACTGGTTTTACGCAAAGGAAATGAGGTGGCTCAGACATGAACCTGTGTAAACGGGCCTGCCTGTATTCCATCCGAAAAAAGGGCAAGACCCTCACTCTGCTGGCGTTTCTGCTGGTCATGGCCACGCTGATGCTGACCTGCCTTTCCATCCAATCGGCCACAGAAACGGCCAACGCCAACATCAAAAAGGCCCTGCTGGGCTATTTCACCATCAACGCCAAGACGCTGGAAAACGGTATCCCGGAGGATCCGGTGAGCCAGATCCTTGATGTGGATGGCTTGAGCGGCAGGTACACCCTGCGATCCTACACCTACGCTACTTATTTTGACGCAGACGGGAATCTTCTGGAAATCAACACCGAGGGCGCTGCCCAGGTGCCGGAGGGCTATGAGAACGCCGGACGGGTGGTGGCAAACTCCAATTCCCAGGAGGACAGCTATTTCACCGATGGCGGCTTTGAGATGGTGGAGGGAAATCCCATCACCACCGAAACCGGCAGCCAGGTGCTGATCCATGAGAAGTTCGCCCAGCGCAATGGCCTGTCTGTGGGCGACACCATGCTGCTGGGGAATGTGGAGGACAAAGATAAGACCATCCCCGTGACGGTGGCCGGGATCTTCACCAATACCGAGGAACAGGATTCCATCGGCATGGCCCCGTCCTATGACCTTTACGACAATATCGTGTTTACCGACCTCTCCACCGCCTCTTTCCTGCTCTACGGCACCGAGGGAACCACCAATGTCCAGTACGGGGATTTCTATGTGAACGACCCGGACGAGCTGGACCCCAAAACACTGGACCTGACCAGCGACACCCGCTGCATCGAGGACCTGAAGGGCAACCACCTGCTGCTGTTCGGCAGCCCGTGGAGCATCAACTGGGCCGAGCAGCACAACGAACAGCTGAAGCTTTCCGAGTTCGGCAACCTGACGTTCTGATTTTGTTTTGTAATTATGAAAAAAGGCATTGCGGGCCGCGCGTCTGCAATGCCTTTTTTTGCATCTTGCGGTTGCACATGGGGGCCAAAACGGGTATACTGAGAGAGTATAACTTTGTCCTTTTGCAGAAAGGAGGCCGCCCGGATGAAGGCTGACCGCTATTTGTTTGATGGTTCCCACCCATGCGCGCTGCGCAAGCTGCCCTGCGACAGCAAGGATGACCATATAAAGAAAGAAGATATCCTGTCCAAAACTGCCGAAAACCTGGAAAAGATGGCCGCCCTGCAGGACGCCTTTTACGCCGATGGGCGCGAGGGCCTTGTAATCATTCTGCAGGCGCTGGATGCCGCCGGGAAGGACAGCACCGTAAAGCATGTGATGGGCGGCCTGAACCCCCAGGGTGTACAGGTAACCAGCTTCAAGCAGCCCACCAGCGAGGAACTGCACCACGACTTTTTGTGGCGGGTGAACAAAGCTCTGCCGCCCCGCGGCAGCATTGCCATTTTCAACCGCAGCTATTACGAGGACGTTCTGGTGGTGCAGGTCCACGACCTGCAAAAGACCTACCAGATGGCCCCGCGCGTGCTGGAAGACAGTAAGAAGGACTTTTTTGAAAAGCGCTACCGCCAGATCCGCAGCTATGAAGAATACCTGTACGAGAACAGCTACCGCGTGGTCAAAATCTTTCTGCACGTTTCCAAGGACGAACAGAAAAAGCGCTTTTTAGAGCGCATTGACCGCCCGGAAAAGAACTGGAAGTTCTCCTGCTCCGACCTGAAAGAGCGGATGCGTTTTGACGAATATCTGGATACCTTTGATGAAGTCATCACTGCAACCGCTACCAAGCACAGCCCGTGGTATGCCATCCCGGCTGACCAGAAATGGTACACCCGCTACCTGGTCAGCGAGATTGTACTGGATGCTTTGCAGAAGAGCTGCCACGAATACCCGGTGCTTTCGGACGATGCAAAGGCCGAACTGCTGAACTGCAAGGCAGCGCTGGAACAGGAATAATGCCAAACGCTGCCGGGTGGATGTTCCCCCGGCAAGCTGCAAAAGGAGGGGCGCATTTTGCCGCCGATCCGCGTATTACAAATCATGCCCGCCATGGACGCCGGCGGCATGGAAACCTTTGTCATGAATGTCTACCGTGCCGTGGACCGCAGCCAGGTACAGTTTGACTTTTTGTACCACTATGATAAGCCCTGCTTTTATGATGCTGAAATTGAAGCCTTGGGCGGGCACATTACCAAGCTGACGGTGCGGCAGGACAATAATATCCCGAAATACCTGCATGACCTGCGCGCCTTTTTTACCGCGCACCCGGAATACAAGGTCATCCACGGGCATTACAGCGGCTTTGGCATGTTTTATAATGCCGTGGCCCGCCGCTGCGGGATTCCGGTGCGGGCAGGCCACAGCCACAACACTGCCTATGAGCACAACCTGGTGGGTCAGCTGGACCGGCTGATGAGTTCCCGCTTTGACCACGACCTGACCCACCGCTTTGCCTGCAGCCAGCGCGCCGGGGAGATGCTGTACGGCAAACACCCGTTCACCGTGCTGCCCAACGGCATTATGACCGATGTGTTCGCCCTCCACGATCCCGCCGCCCGCGCCGCCCTGCGCGCTGAGCTTGGCGTGCAGGAAGGCGAAATTCTGTTTGGCCATGTGGGCCGTTTTTGTGAGCAGAAAAACCATGCGGGGCTGCTGCGCATTTTTGCCGGGGTCAGCCGCCGCATGCCCAACGCCCGGCTGGTGCTGATCGGCACCGGCGAGCTGGTTGATTCCACCCGTGCCCTTGCCCAGGAGCTTAACCTGAGCGACCGGGTAATTTTTGCCGGGGTGCGCAAGGATATGGCCGCGCTGTACCACGCCATGGATGTATTTTTGCTGCCCAGTTTGTTTGAGGGGCTGCCCGTTGTGCTGGTGGAAGCCCAGGCCGCCGGCCTGCCCTGCTTTGTGGCCGATACGGTGGACCCCGGCGCGGCGTTTGCCGGCAACATCCACTACCTGCCCTTGCAAAATGAAGCCGCCTGGGCTGATTCCATTGCCGCGGCGGACCTGACCCGTGACCCCAACGCCCAGGCCAAAGCCATTGCCGCCGGATTTGATGTACACACCAGCGCAGGCATCCTGCAAAAATTTTACCTGGAGCAGACGCAGAAATATACAAAGGAGGTGCAGCCATGAGTGAAACCGAGCCCCAGTTCAAAGGCCCTGCCATTGCCGTGGTGGTGCCGGTACATAACGGCGCTGCGTTTTTGCAGCAGTGTCTGGCATCCCTGGCTGCGCAGACCTTTGGCGATTTCGCCTGTTTTGTGGTGGATGACGGTTCCACCGATGAAAGCGCCGAGCTTGCCGCCGCGTGGGAAAGCCGGGACGCCCGGTTTGTTGTGATCCACCAGCGCCAGAGCGGTGTTGCCGCCGCCCGCGCTGCCGGGGTGCGCGCGGGGCTGAACCTGAACGCCCGGTGGTTTGCCTTTTGTGATGCGGACGACTGCTACCACAAGCAGTTTTTGGATGCGCTGTACCGCGCTGCCCAAACCACCCGCTGCCAGATTGCCTGCTGCCGGTATGACTGCTTTACCGAGGATATTCCTCCGGAAAGCCCGCCGCCCAGCCAGACCACAGTGTTTCAGCCGCCCGCCCATCTGGATGCCCTGCTGCATGACCACCGGGTGGACTTTGGGCTGTGGAACAAGCTGTACGCCCACGAGCTGATCACCGCCGAGATCATGGACAACGGCCTTGCCTACAACGAAGACCTTGTGGCCAACTGGCAGATTTTCAGCGCGGCAGGCGGCTGTGCCTATGTGGATTTTGCAGGCTACCATTACCGGCAGCACGCGGCTTCGGCCAGCCACCGTGCCCTGCCGCCGGAAAGCATTGACCAGCAGCGCCAGGCCGCCGTGTTCATCCGCGAGCATGCCAGCCCGGCCATCCAGCAGAGCGCCAACGCCTTTTATTACGAAAAGCTGGTCTACCTTGCCAGCATGATTTTGCGGCGGGACGATGCCGCCGCCTACCGCGTGCAGATCAACGAGCTGGGGGTGGGCATCCGCGCCGGGCTGCAGGACCCTAACCTTGGCCGCAACCCGCGGCTGCCGCTTTCCATCCGCGCGGCGGCGTGGGCAACCATCAACTGCCCGGTGCTGTGGCGCAAAGTGTGCCGTACCATGTTAAAAGACCGGCGCTGACTCCTTTTGCACAGGATAAACACCATGCGTATTTTATTTATACTGGATAGTGTGGAAAACCCAACCTCTGCCAATGTGCTGATGGCACAGCGTTTGGCAGGGGTGCTTTGTGCTGCCGGGCACACCGTACACCTGCTGGAACTATGGGACGGCCTGCATCCCCATCCGGAGCTGCCCGGCTGCACCGTGCACTGCCTTGCCTTTGCGGACGAGCGCCTGATGAACGCCGCGCTGGAAAACGGCCGCAGTGGCGGTTCGCCCATTCCGGTGCGGCTGGCGCGGCTTTGCTGCCGCCCCACGGCGGTGGCGGCGGCGTTCCGCCAGCTGGTGCTGCACGCCCCGCGCCGGGTGGTGGATACCCGCCGGGAGCTGGAAAAGCTGGATGCTGCGTTCCATTTTGATGTGATCTGCGCTGTCTGTGCGCCCTACCGCGCCGCGTTTGCGCTGGAAACCGCGCAGGTGCAGGCCAAAAAGGCCATCTGGCAGCTGGACCCCTATGCTTCCAACCGGGATTATCAGGCTCCCGGCGGCTACCCGCGGGAGCTGGAGCTGCTGAACCATCTGGCCGCCGCCTTTATCACCCGGCAGGCCGTTGGGGATTACGCCCCCGGCGCCCCGCTGGCCGCGGCGGCGGAAAAAGTTCATGTGCTGGATTTCCCCAGTCTGGTGCCCCCGGCGGCAGTGCCGAACCATGCAGCAGACAGCAAAAAGCGCTGCGTGTTCTGCGGTTCTTTGTATCCCGGCCTGCGGGAGCCGGGCTTTGCGCTGGAACTTTTCCGCGCCCTGGGCCCGGCCAGCGGCTGGACCCTGACGATGGCAGGCGGCGGCTGGCAATACTTTGCCGCGGACGCTGCCCAGACCAAGGCTGTATTGGGCGAACAGTTTGAACAGCCCGGCCCCGTGCCCGCCGAAACCGCCCGCACCATGCAGGCACAGGCCGATGTTCTTTTGAACCTTGGCAACGCGGTAGACAACCAGCTGCCCAGCAAACTGTTTGACTACTTTGCTGCGGGCAAGCCAGTTTTGCACCTCTGCGTGATCGAAAACGACCCTGCCCTGCCCTATCTGGCCCGCTATCCGCTGGCGCTGGTGCTGCACCAAGGCCAGGCTGATGCTGCGGATATTCTGCACCGCTGGCTGGGTGAAGTGTGCGGTAAACAGCTGCCCTTTGGGGAAGTGTGTGACCTCTTCCCTGAGCTGGTGCCGCAGGCGGTTGCGGCTGAATTTGTGAGGTGGCTAATGTGAAGGTACTCTGGCTTGTCAGCATCACCATCCCTGCTGCCGCGGATGCCTGCGGTTTGCAGGCAAAAGAGATCGGCGGGGGTTGGCTTTCCGGCGCGCTGGGCGGCATGACCGCCGCACCGGACGCCCCGGCCATTACCGTTGCCAGCGTGGATGCCCGCGCGGAAACTTTAACCGTTTGCAGCAAAAACGGCGTAAGTTTTGCACTGGTTCCCACCGGAAGTGTGGAAAACTTTTCTGCCCTGCTCAAAAAGATTGCCCCGGATCTTGTCCATATCTGGGGCACCGAGTACGCTGCCGCCCGCACCATACAGCAGGCGGCCCAGGCGGCGGGGATACCGGTGCTGGTGGGCATCCAGGGCGTGATGGTTGACTGTGCCCTGCACTTGAATGACGGCGTGCCAGCACGGCTGCTACACTCCTGCGCGGCGCAGCATTTGATTGACCGCCATGTGCCGGGCGGGCTGCTGGACGTGAACCAGGCCCGTTTTGACACCCTTGCCCAGAGTGAAGCCGCCGTGCTGGCCAACGCCCGCCATGTGACCGGGCGCACCAGCTTTGACCGTTCCGCCGTTCAAAAGCTGGCCCCGCAGGCCAGTTATTACCCCTGCAACGAAACGCTGCGCCCGGAGTTTTACACCCCACCGGTGTGGCACCCCCGCACCTTTGGCGAAGCGCCGGTGCTGCTGCTCAGCCAAGGCAACTACCCGCTCAAAAACCTGCATACCGTGCTCAAAGCGCTGCCCGCCGTGCTGGCGCAGTACCCCGGCGCGGTGCTGCGGGTGGCGGGCTGGCCCCCGCTGGACAAAGGGCCGCTGCTGCGCCCGGTGATTGACTGGATGTTCCCCTACCAGACCTGGTGCAAACAGCTGATCCGCCGCCTGGGGCTGGCGGACCATGTGCAGTACACCGGCCCGCTGGATGCCGCCGCCATGCGGCAGGCTTACCTGGATGCCGATCTCTTCCTGTTGCCGTCTTACAGCGAGAACAGCCCCAACAGTCTGGGCGAAGCCATGCTGCTGGGCCTGCCCTGCGTGGCCAGCGCGGCAGGCGGCATCCCGGATATGCTGCAAAGCGGCGTGCAGGGGATGCTGTACGGTGCCGCCGGGGATGATGCCGCCCTGAGCGCGGCCATTTTACAGGTGCTTGCCCTGCCGGACCACGGCACGGCGCTGGGCACCGCCGCGCAGATCCGCGCCCGGGTGACCCATGACGCGGCCAAAAACACCGCACAGATGATTGAAATTTACCGCAAAGTCCTGCAAAGGGAGGGAACACTGTGAGCCTGCCCGCCATTGGGGTGGTGATCCCCTGCTATAAGGCCGAGCACACGCTGCGCCAGACGGTTGAAAGCGTGCTGCAGGGTGCACCGGACAATTTGCAGCTGGTGCTGGTGGAGGACGGCAGCCCGGACGGCACCGGCGCGTTGTGTGATGCCCTTGCCGCCCAGGACCCCCGCGTTACCGCACTGCACCAGCCCAACGGCGGGGCATCCGCCGCGCGCAACGCGGGGTTGGATACACTGTGCCGCAGCGGTGCCGAGTGGGTGCTGTTTGTGGATGCGGATGATACCCTGCTACCGGGGCTGTGGCAGGCGCTGCCCGCTGCATTTGATGCGCAGCCGGGCCTGATTTTGTACGGCATGGTGCGCGCCAGCGGCCCTGCCCCCAATCCGCTGGCCCCCGGCTGCTATGCCGGCCCCGCCGCGCTGGGGGATGCGCTGGACCCGCTGCTGTTTGAAAGCGGCTACCTCGCCGCCCCCTACCCCAAGCTGTTCCGGCTGGATGTGATCCGCCGGAACAAGCTGCAGTTTGACCCACGCTTAAAAATCAATGAAGATGTTTTGTTTAATCTTCAATATTTGCGGTTTTTGCTTTTTTTACAAAAAAACTCTGCCATTTATTGCCTTGCAGGTGTATACTATAATCAGAATGATATGCTTGCGGGCAGTCTGTCCCGCTCCCTGCGGGGGGATTTGCTGGACGCCGAGGCTGTGACCCGCCCCGTGCTGGAAGCATTCTTGACGGATGCCAAGCTGCCTGCACCAGAAATTGACCGCCTGGTGCAAATAAGCCGGGTGCGTGCCGCGTTAAATCAATATGGGCTGCTGACCGGCTGCCCCGGCCGCATGCCGTTTGCCCAGCGGCGGCAGCTGTTTGCCCGCATTTTGCAGGATGCTGATGCCCGCGCGGCCCTGCGCGCCCGCCTGACTGCGGACCCCAACCGCCTGCTGGCGCTGCCCTACCGGCTGGGGGTATTTTTGCACAGCGCCTGGCTATTGGCCGCTTATACCCAGCTGAAAAACCGCTTTTTATGAGAGGAACGTTTTGCATGCCGAACCCGACCATTTCCATTGTGACAACTGTATATGACGCCAAGGATTACCTTCCCCGCACGGTGCGCAGCATTCTGGCCCAGAGCTTTACGGACTTTGAGCTGCTGCTGGTGGAGGATGGCAGCCCCAACGGCTGCGGCGAGCTGTGTGATGAGCTTGCCAAAACCGACCCGCGCATCCGGGTGTTCCACAAGGAAAACGGCGGCCTGTCCGATGCAC
>ERZ827168.5760-NODE-5760-length-10032-cov-3.230330_pt1 | contig 10032 bp, 12 predicted proteins | sample MGYA00519868_ERZ827168 | MGnify/ENA primary metagenome ERZ827168 (study PRJEB31778, sample SAMEA3449271) | human gut metagenome | biome: human gut; feature: human-associated habitat; material: faeces | place: United Kingdom | collected 2010/2012 ...
CTGCCATAACGAGCACGAAATCCAGATACGCACCCATCTCATCGATATAGCTTACCGGAACGCCCGGGCTGAGCGCGATGCCTGCCCTGCACCCGCGTTCCTTCAACTCTGTCAGCAAACGGTGCGGGTTGCGCGCCTCCTCAGGATGGAAGCTGACCCAGTCGCCGGCGGCGGGCTGCAGAATCTGCACAAAGCCCTCCGGATCGGTACACATCAGGTGAAGGTCGATAGCGCAGGGGGTCCGAAATCATTAAATGAACGTCGAACACCATTTGGCTCATTTTACGAATGCTTTTCATCACCGGCGCGCCAAATGAAATGTTGGGCACAAAATGTCCGTCCATTACGTCGAAGTGGATGGCATCGATGCCGCAGGCTTCGAACGCATGTGCATACCGCTCCATTTCGGACGGCGTGCTGCACATAATGGACGGCGAGATGATAAAATTCTTCGTCATTTGCTTTTGCCTCGCTGTATCTCGAATTCAAGAGGGAGTTTCTGAAGATGGCAGTGCAGGCCGGAGTCTGCACTGCCATGTTCAGTTGGAGAGGGGAATGGAAAGAAGTAGTGTGAACTTGTAAATTAGTAGGCGCCGCAGATCGCAGCCAGACCGATCGTGGCAAACGCCAGGACGAACATAAGGAAAATAATGGCTGTCGGCTTCACGCGCTTTTTCAGCAGGCCCCAAACGCCGAGCACAAGTGCCAGAGGAACCATGCCGGGAAGCAGCGCATCGAAAACGGTGTTCTGCAGGTTGAACGCAACAGAACCGATCTCATTTGTAACTTCCCAACCGATGAGGGAGAAGTTGAAGCTGATGTTGCTGACAGCCATGCTGCCGATAACCATCAGACCGACGATACTGACAAGCTCAAGGATACGGTTGAGCAGGCCGGTCTTCAGGAAGGTGATAATCGCGCTCTTACCTTTCCGGTAGCCCATCATGTACATATTGTAGCCAAGGGTGAGCATGATGACCTTGTAGATGATCTCAAACAGGATTGGACCCGCGTAGTTGCCCGCCAGAGCCAGCTGAATGCAGACACCGGCAAGGATCGGGTAAACGATCGACTGAGAAACAACGTCGCCGATACCGGCAAGCGGTCCCATGAGGGCGGAGCGGACGGAAAGGATTTCGTCAGCGGTGATGTCGCCGTCATTCGCGCGCTTTTCTTCCATCGCAGCGGTGATGCCGTGGATGACCGTGCCCATGTAGGAGGGCTCGGTGTTAAAGAAATTCATGTACTTGGAAATTTCTTCCGCGTACTGATCTTCCTTGTAAAGACGCTTGATGATGGGAATGAAAGCGTTTGCGTTGCCGAGTGCCTGAAGGCGTTCATAGTTATAGCAGGTTTCACTGGAGTAGCCAAGCAGCCAGTTTTTGACAAGATCGGATTTTCTGAGCTGTGCCATGATTATGCCGCCTCCTTTTCTTTATTCTCACCGAAGAGATAGATGATAAAGGCAATGATAGCGCCGAAGATGGTAATAGCCATCGTGCTCAGGCCGAGGAACTGCGCAAGGAAGAAGCCCAGGAAGAAGAACGGAAGAATCTTCTTCTGGCCCAGGAAGTTCAGCAACATACCGACGCCGAGAGCCGGGAGAATACCGCCGACCATTGCGAAGCCATCGATAACCCACATGGGGCAGGCGGCCAGCCAGTCGCCGACAACGGCGCCCTTCATCACGATAAGGAAGGCGGGAATGCCGTTGAGTATCAGGGACACGAAGAACGAAGGTACGTAGTTGCAGAAGCGGATCATCTTCAGGTTGCCCTTTGCTGCATACTTGTCAGCCATATGTACCCAAACGGAGTTGATGGACATATAGGCATTCCAGATCATAACAGCGACGGAGCCGAGGATGACGCCAATCGTGGTCGCGGTGGTCATGTCAAGCCCGGAGACAAGACCGAGCGCGGTGCCGACGGAGCCTGCAAACATTGCGTTGCCGGGCATAGAGCCACCGGCTGTGATAAAGCCAACATAGGGAAGGTTGATGGCTGCAGCAAGCATCATGCCCTCCATCGGTCTGCCCATAACGATACCGACCAGGAAGCCGGACCAAATCGGGTAGAGCCAGGTTCTGGTGATCACATGGCTGAACCACCAGGTGCTGCAGGTAGCGATCAAAGCTACCAGGATAGCGCGTACTACCATTTCTTTTCTCCTTTTTTATTTTTTTTGAAGTGCGTCATGGTTTCCTTTCTACATCCCCCTCAAAGTTTTATTGCGCACCCGCATGCCCAAGCCTGTCACGCGCCGAAGTACTCCTCGGGAAGAGCAGCCTTCAGCAGGGCGACAGCCTGCTCGGCGTTGCGTACACGGAGCAGCGGCTCCTGCAAGCCCCGCAATGTCCCGAGCTCCAGCAGCGACATCAGGTGCTTTGCCTGAAGCAGCTTGGATGAGGACATGCTGAATTTGCGCAAGCCTAATATTGCCAATGCAGCCAAGCCGACCCGATCGCCTGCCATTTCGCCGCACAGCGAGCACTCTTTTCCGCGCTCGTGCGTCAGAGAGATGGTCCGGTGAAGGAGTCTCAGAACTGCAGGGTGCATAAACTGATTCAGATAGCTGACCTTTTCATTCAGCCGGTCTGCCGCGAAGGTATATTGCACAAGATCGTTGCTGCCAATGCTGACAAAGTCAACCAGCTCAAGCAGCTGATCAAGCATGACGACCGCCGAGGGGACTTCCACCATAATGCCGACCTTGACATCCGCGCGGTGGGGTACATGCTCCGCCGTGAGCTGAGCATCCGCCTGCCGCAGATATTCCAACATGGCCTCCAACTCCGTTACGGTTGCAATCATCGGGAACATCACACGAACGTCGCCGCAGACCGCAGCACGCAGGATCGCGCGGAGCTGCGCCAGGATCAGGTCGCTCCGATCCATGCAGATACGCACGGCGCGGTAGCCCATAAAGGGATTTTCCTCCTTTGGAAGCCCCAGTGCGGGTGCGTCCTTGTCGCCGCCGATGTCGATGGTGCGGATCGTCAGTGTCCGCCCGTCAAGCGACTTTGCCGCCTGCGCATACGCCTCATACTGCTCGTCCTCGGACGGCAGAGTCTTGCGATCAAGGAACAAGAATTCGGAGCGGAACAGGCCGACACCGTCACAGCTGCAGGCCATCGGACGAAGCAGCTCGCATGGATCGGTAATATTCAGATACAGGCCGCTCTTCACGCCGTCTCCACTTACGAAGGGACGGCTGCCGTACTCTGCAAGCAGCTGCTGCTTCCGCTGGAATTCCGCCAGTTCGGTCCGGCATTCCGTAAGCTCCTCGCCGCTCATGCCGCAGCGAAGCACTCCCTTTTCGCCGTCCAGATAAACCGTTTCGCCCGCCTTGACAGCGCTGATGATCCCGCAGCCGACCAGCGTTGGAATCTGCAGACCGGAGGCAAGAATCGAAACGTGCGAGGTCTTGGTTCCGCTGCCGATCACAAGTCCCTTGATATGCTCGAGCTTCGCGGACATCAGCGTCGAGGGCAGCAGCCGCTCGGCGACCACCACGCAGTCGGCTGTCAGGCCGGAAAGCGCAGGGCGGGAAAGCCCAAGCGCGGAGCAGACCACGCGCAGCGCCAGATCGTGAATGTCGTCAGCGCGCGCGGACATGTAGTCGTCGTTAAGCGCCAGCAGCATATCCTCTTGCTCTTTGGCGGCGGAAAGCACGGCAGCGGCGGCAGAAAGACCCATGTCCGCGTTAGCGGAAATCCGGTCGCGGAAGAAGGAATCCTCCAGCATAGCAAGCTGAACCCCTGCCAGTTCCGCGCGTTCTGACGCATCGGCTGCGGTATAGGCCGCCTGTTCCTCTGTCAGCTCAGCCGTGACTGCCCGAAAGGCGGCCTCGATGCGGTGCAGCGTTTCGTCTACCGACTCAGCCGCCCGCTCGGCAAGGTCGAAGTCCGGCAGCTGCGCGAGCAGAAAGCTCGGTGCAAGCGCACAGCCGGAGCAAACAGAAACACCTTGCAGAATCACGGTCATTCCTCCAATGCTTCGATATACTCTGTCACGGCGGCGGCAGCGGCCTGCTCATCGTCGCCTTCTGCGCGGACGGTAACGGGCGCTCCCTGCTTGATGCAGGCGTGCAGCACGCTGAAAATGCTCTTTGCGTCGCAGGCGCGGCCGTCAGCAGAAACAGTGATTTTGCTGCCAAATGTTTTTGCGAGGGCAACCAGCTGCGCCGCGGGCCGCGCGTGCAGGCCGGTTTTATTCTGTACCGTGGTTTTGATCTCAACCATGATGGTCCTCCTTTAAGTAAACAACAGTTTTTCACAAACTAAAGGAATTTGGAAAGCGGCATTTTCGTATCGGCGTATACAGTCTGAATGTAGATATCCATTCCATCACGTTGCATATCCCGAAGAATACGGCGCTCCTCCTCCGACATGAACACACCGCGGCAGAGCTGGCTGCGTCCGGCCCCTGCGGCCATTCCACCGATGTTGGCGCAGTCTGGACGGTAGCCGTTATCCCAAAGATACTTCAGTGCGCGAGGCGATCGGGTCAGCAGGATCGTGTTCGGCGGCCCACCGCAGCCATCTGCCTGAAGATAGGGCAGCGCGTCGCGGCAGCTCAGAATTTTCAGTTCAATTCCCATGGGAACAGACAGGGAAAGGACGGTTTTTGCCAACGCATCCTCTGCGCAACGATCATCGACAATCACGATTCGCCGGACTGACAGTTTCTTTGCCCATGAAACCAGAACCTGCCCGTGAATCAGCCGTTCGTCGATCCGATTCAAAACAATGTTCATGGACGACACTCCATATTTCTATGACGCCGGTGGCCGAAAGAACGCTGCGCCGGTACATTCAACTGATGCTCTGATTATAATGGCGACACGCATTGTTGTCAAATTTTCGTGAATTTTACACAATCCTTAATTTGTGTACATCGTTGATTTGATGAAATAAGACATAAATTGACATTCGGTTTTGTTCAATGTGCCATATTTTATTTCTGGTTATTGTCTGATATAATGGCAATGTGTCTAAAGCTCGGATTGCATGAGACACAGATTATAAAGCAAATTAAAAGATTGTGTATTTTTCCAAACAGTTTTAGCAGACATGCGCACAAATTTTTTTCGGAGGATGAAAATATGAAAGGACGCCGCAAGGAGGACGTGCTTGCAGCCGTGCAGGAGGACACGGAGCGAATGCTTTCCTCTCCCGGCGGCACAGCGCAGTGGAGCCACGCCGCCGCGCTGGCCGACCGGCTGCAGATGGATCGCGCCAATGTTGCCCGTGAGCTGAACCTGCTCTATCAGAATGGGCAGCTGATTAAAATTCAGGGAAAACCGACCTACTTTCTCAGCCGTTTTCACCTGGAGCAGCACTTCCCCACCGCCTTTTTTCCATCCACGCTGCCAAAGGGCTGCGATATCCAGGGCTTTGCGAGCGCATCGGCTCTGCCTGTGCAGTCAAAGGAGGATCCCGCCGATGTTCCCGTGCTTCTGGACACCCTGATCGGCGCGCGATGCACGCTTCGCGACGAAATCCTGCGGGCAAAGGCAGCCGTGATGTACCCGTCTCATGATCTTCATACATTGATTTATGGCAACATCGGCGTCGGAAAGGGCGAACTCGCGCACCGGATGTACCTGCACGCGGTCGCCGTCGGCTCCATTGCAGAGGACGCGCCGTATATCGTCGTCAACTGCCGTGAATACGAAGCTTCGCCGCAATCCTTCCTGAACCAACTCTTTGGTTACAGCAAGGACGTGTCGCTCAAGGGCGGCAAAAGCCGGCGCGGGCTGATAGAACGCGCTGCCGGTGGACTGCTTTGCCTCAACGGCGTGGAAAAGCTGCCGCCCGCTGTCCAGCATTCTCTGATGACGCTGATTGACAAAAAAACCTTTACCCGCATTGGAGAACCCTCCGTTACACGTTACGCAACTGTGATGATTGTCGCGATTTCCACTGACCCACCCGATGCACCGTCGATTTCGCTGCTTCAGCAGCACTTTCCGGTTCTGATTCATGTCCCGGATCTTGAGAAGTGGGATCTGCATGAACTTGCCGAGGTCGTCATCACACGTTTTCAGGAGGAATCAACGACGACGGGGCTTTGCTTCCGTCTGCGGGCAGACGCGCTGGCTGCTTTTTTAAGAGCCAGTTATGCCGACAATCTCGGCAGCCTGTATCGTGCCATCCGCACAACCTGCGCACTCGTCTACATGCGCCACAGCTCCATGCTGCCGCACTCCAAGATTATCGAGATCACCCTCGGCAGCTTCCGCCCGGATTTTCTGGAGGGAATCCGGCCGGATGCCCGTGCTGATCATGAAATTTCGGCGCTGCTTACGGAATTGGAGCTGGAGTATATCACCTTCACGCCGAAGGGCTTTTCCACCAACCGCTACAGCGAGTCGATGTTTATGGATCGGCTGCACCAGTATGGCACGGTGACTGCCGCAAAAGCACCACCCGAGCAGGAGAGTGTCACGATCCTCGCGCTGCTGCACGGCGAAACCGTCGCTGAGCAGATGGCGGACTATGTCAATGCGGCGGTGGGGCAGCCGTGCGTGACCGGCATCAGCTACGGCGTGAATGCATCACTCGCCTCCCTGCGTACGACGATTCTCGACGCGCTGCAGCAGCGGGACTGCTCCGCCGGCGTGCTGATCCTTGCTGATATGGAGCCGCTGACCGGCCTGAACGAGCTTCTGTTCCGCAACACGGGAATTCACAGTGCAACCGTCGCGAACGTGAGCCTTCCGGTTCTGCTTGCCGTTGCGGAAGCCAGCAGGCAGCCGGAGATAACGCTGCACCTTCTTGCCGAGGAAGCCCGCTCCCTTGTGTCGGCAGCGCCGTTGGAGCGCGGCTCAGATTTCCTTGACAATACGATCAAAAAGATGCTTATTCCCACACTGACCTTCCTGAATCCGCAGAAGGCCTGCAGCGTCCTCGGCAGTACACTGACCGCGCTGCTGATCGACTTTGGGATCGCCCCTGCCAATGACATTACAGTCAAGTTTATCTTCCACTGTGCGCATATGCTCGAACGCCTTATTCGCAGCGAGCCTCTGAAATTCGACGGCCTGAAGGCGTTTATCAATGCAAACAGCGCCTTTTTTGCAAAGCTGGAAAAGCACATGCAGTACCCCGCCGAGCTGTTCGGCGTTTCCATTCCGGCAAGTGAGCTTGCCTATGTTGCGGAGATCCTTCTCCCTTATTTCGACAGTTGATATGTACAAAAGCGCCCCCCTGTCACCACAGCTGCGGCAGAGAGTATCTTTCTGTATTGGAGTGGTGGGGCATTTCAAGAACTGCTGCAGGCATGTCTCCGACGTAGTGATGGAGACAAGATCAAGGCTTTCCAAGAGGCGGTTCAGCGCATCGGAAGGGGGCGGCTACAATGACCGACGCAAGGTTCCCGTGCGCTGACTTACCCGCCAGAGTAATCTCGTCGCAGGAGAGACCGATTGTGTGGTTCAGAAACATGATACATACGCTGGCATCAACATTCAAAGGGATTTTTCTGCGCGAGACAGGATGTGAGGTCATTCCCAGCAGACGCAACCTCCCCAGCAGCGCCGCTGTAAGTGACGATTTTGGGATGCAACTTAGCGCTGAAGCGCACCACAATATCAGGCAACTGAAGCCGCATTGCCATACAGGGTGGCCAGGAATCTATACTCCGTGTCAAGCATTTGCTACTATCCGCGCCAAACTTTCTGCCAGCAATGAAGTGATAGTCTTGTGGTCGGGAAGTACATTGAGCGCATCGGGATTCAAAATGTTTTATAAATCTGAAAATTTCTCTTGACAAATCCCGGTGGACGGTGCTGTTATAGCGCCACATTCAGTTAGCGAGCAAACATTCGTATTCAAAAAAGCGGGCGTTTCCACGGAGGGGATCATATGGCGGCACCAATCCTGTCCAGAGAGGATATCGAGCAAATTGCCGGGAGAGTTCTTTCCATCTACACCGAGGCATATGTACCGGAAAGGCATCTGTGCTATCAGGTCAACCCGGAGGAACTGGCCGATGTGTTGGGTCTGGAGGTCGATTACCAGATCCCGTCTCTGGATGGGAGCATCCTGGGCGTTACGTCGCCGGACGAACAGTACGTGCCGGTGTACTATGATGGCGAGGAATGCTATTATTACCTCGACGGAAACACTATCCTGATCGACGCACGGCTGTGCGCCTCTCCCAAGACTGTCGGCAGGAAAAACTACACGCTGGCGCACGAGATCGCCCACCAGATTCTCTACAAGGCGTTTCCCGATGCCTACGGCCCCGCCCGCCGCCTGATGTGCGACTACCGCCGCACACCGGAAAGCCGCAGGAAAGTCACCGACTGGACAGAATGGCAGGCCGACGTCCTCGCCGCAGCGCTGCTGATGCCAAAGGACGCAGTTCTGGACGGGATGTTCCTTGCTGGACTGGGAGAGCATATCGGCACGCTCTCCAAGAAATACACACCGAACAAATATGACAGCTTTTGCCGGCTGGCGGAAGCATTGGGCGTCTCCAGGTCAGCGCTTGCGTTCCGGATGGAACGTCTGGGGCTGCTGGGCAAAAACCTTCTTTATAAGCAATAGGAGCGGTGAACATATGGAAACAAGTACGGAACAGGAAATGCGGGTAGCCGTAAAATGCAAGGTTTGTCAGCGCGTCATCTTCTACAAGACAACGCCGCTTTCAGGCAAGATAGAACTGAAATGTCCCAAATGCCACCAGATCACGCAAATAAATCTCGCTTACCGGCGCAGTAAAACGCCGCTGTTTTACCGCCGTTCAACGAGGCAGCCGTCAGCAACTATTTTTTAATATTCCATCATAGCACCGAGCAACGGGGTATGCGGGCACTGACCGCATAATGAAACACCACCAAATAGCCGGGCATGAAAAACGATGAGTAACAGGCTTACTCTATCGTTTTCATGCCCGGCTTTTATTTTTTTCTTACAGGAGGAAGCCAAAATGATAACCAAACGTACCGAACTGGAAATTTGCCTCTGCGGCAGATGTGCAAGCGCCTTTTATGCTTCGCCGGAGTATTCCATCATCCGCTCCGATCCCATTCAGGTAATTCAGGACTGTTGCTGCTACTGCTGCATCCGGCGAGGATACGACTATCGGATTCGCCGCCGCGGCAAGCAGCTTCCGGTCAGATTTTGACGAAGGAGCGGAATCAAATGCTCCTGATCCGACAGCTTTATTATCCTCAGCGATTAAAGAGCGACTACGTGCTATGCCCCGCCTGCAAGCGCGGGCGGCTGTGCGACAAGCTGCAGGGCGAAAATATAGCGGTGCTGTCTCTCAGTGGAAATACTGAGGCACCCGGCAGTTTCCACGGTCTGATTCTGAAATGCCCCAGGTGCGCACAGAGATTCATCATCTCCATCGAAAACTGAATAAATTTGAACATAGTTCCGACCGCCGGACTTTTTAATAAGCAACCCGGATAAGAGCCTGCATCCGCTTTAGGGCGAGAACGAGGACTTTCGAGTAGGACATGGCAAACAGCTTTCTGCTGTATTGTTGTGCCTATTTGCGCCCTCACAGTCAGAAAGCAGAAAGGTACTTATGATCGGTTTCTGGCTGTGTTATATCGCAAAGTATCCGTGATCTCCGAAATTTGCCTTCAAACAAATTTCACTGATAAGGAGATCACAAACATGAAAATTACATATCTGGTAAACGAACGGCAGGCAGATGGTTCCCTTGTACTCGTTGAAACTACCTCTGCGCATTGGCACAGGATTGTTGCGGCAAACAAGACTGCCCCAGCAAACGAACGGCGGTATTTCTACGCCGACATTCTTTCTGACAATTATAACCTTGATTGTATCGTTATGGAGGTCAGCAAAGCAGCGGCCCGCAGCAAGCAACACGAAATGGAGGTCTGACGCATGAATTTCAGCGTAGAAGAAGAAAATTTGATCTGTATGTACCACACTTCTGACCGCCGCCGGACGATGGCGCGGATGCTGGCCGCCTTGCCGGATATGGACACGGAAATGCGGCGGCTGGCAAACGGCACCATTGCAAAGTTGGAGCGTATGACCGATGC
>ERZ827168.5762-NODE-5762-length-10027-cov-3.065383_pt1 | contig 10027 bp, 9 predicted proteins | sample MGYA00519868_ERZ827168 | MGnify/ENA primary metagenome ERZ827168 (study PRJEB31778, sample SAMEA3449271) | human gut metagenome | biome: human gut; feature: human-associated habitat; material: faeces | place: United Kingdom | collected 2010/2012 ...
GCACGCGAAGGAGGCAAATGCTCCAACAACATGCATGGAAGCCCCACCGACTCGCATGAAGCATTCCAGCCTGCTTGCAGCAACACATGTCCGAGACTCTGAAACGGCATTCAAACAGCAAGAAAGGCGAAGCCCGCGGGCCTCGCCTCTCGTTTGTGCACAATCAAGCAGCTGGTACTAAAGGACGAATCGGCTTACACGCGATTACATCATGCCGCCGCCCATACCGCCGGCAGCGCCGCCGCCCGCCAGTGCGGACAAATCGGGACCCTGCTTGGGGATCTCGTTGATGGTAGCCTCGGTGATAAGAATCAGGCTTGCAACAGATGCAGCGGACTGCAATGCGGTGCGGGTAACCTTGACCGGGTCGTTCACGCCCATCTCGATCATGTTGCCGTACTCGCCGGTTGCGCAGTTCAAGCCTTCACCGGTGGGCAGACCCTTGATCTTCTCGACCACAACGGAGCCTTCGAAGCCGGCGTTCTGGGCGATCGCGCGAATCGGGGCCTCGAGGGCCTTGCGGATGATGTCAATGCCGACGAGTTCGTCCTTATCGGTGGTCTCGATCTTGTCGAGTTCGGAGACAACGTCGAGCAGAGCGACGCCGCCGCCAGGAACGATGCCCTCTTCGACAGCTGCGCGCGTTGCCTGCAGCGCGTCCTCGATGCGGGACTTCTTCTCCTTGAGCTCGGACTCGGTTGCAGCACCGACCTTGAGCACTGCCACGCCGCCGGAGAGCTTGGCGAGGCGCTCCTGGAGCTTCTCGCGGTCGAAGTCGGACTCGGTGCGGTCGAGCTCGGCCTTGATCTGGGCGATGCGGTCCTCAATATCCTTCTTATCGCCCGCGCCGTCGACGATGAGCGAGTTCTCCTTGGTGACCTTGACGGTCTTCGCAGTGCCGAGCATGTCGATGGTGACGTCGGCGAGCGTCATGCCGAGATCCTTCGAGACGACGGTCGCGCCGGTGACGGCGGCCATGTCCTCGAGGATGCGCTTGCGGCGATCGCCGAAGCCGGGAGCCTTAATGGCGACGCAGTTGAAGGTGCCGCGCAGCTTGTTGAGCAGGATGGTGGCAAGCGCTTCGCCCTCGACGTCCTCAGCGACGAGGAACAGCGGGCGGCCGGTCTTGATAATCGACTCGAGCAGCGAGACCATATCCTGGATGTTGGTGACCTTCTGGTCGGTGAGCAGGATGAACGGGTCCTTCAGGTTCGCTTCCATCTTCTCGGCGTCGGTCGCCATGTACGGGGAGATGTAGCCGCGATCGTACTGCATGCCCTCGACGATGTTCACGTCCATGCCGAACGTCTGAGAATCCTCGACGGAGATGGCGCCGTCCTTGCCGACAGCTTCCATAGCCTCGGCAATCTTCTCGCCGATCTCGGGGTCGCCCGCGGAGATGGTGCCGACGTTGGCGATCTGCTCCTTGGTGTCGATGGTCTGGGCGTTCGCCTTGATGGCCTCGACAACGGCGTTGGTCGCCTTCTGGATGCCGCGGCGGATGCCGAGCGCGTCAGCACCAGCGGTGACGTTGCGCAGGCCCTCGTTGACGATGACGTCGGCGAGCAGGGTTGCGGTCGTGGTGCCGTCGCCCGCGTCGTCGTTGGTCTTCACGGCAGCCTCGCGGATGAGCTGGGCGCCCATGTTCTCAACGGGATCTTCCAGCTCGACTTCCTTCGCGACGGTGACACCGTCGTTGGTGACGACCGGCGCGCCGTAGGACTTCTCGAGGGCGACGTAGCGGCCCTTGGGGCCAAGCGTGACCTTCACGGCGTCGGCGAGCTTGGAGACGCCGGCCGCGAGAGCGGAGCGGGCGTCAGATTCGAACTTGATATCCTTAGCCATTTTTAGGCTTCCTTTCCTTGAAAGAACTCAGCAACGTAAAGGACGGGCTTTGGGGTAGATCCTGAAAGCGGAAGCGCGATGCGCTTGCGCCTTGCTATCGAGCGCGAACGCGATGCGGCGCGGTGCGATTTCAGAACAGCCGTGCAAAGCCGTCGGGAGAGCTATTCGAAGACCGCGTAGATGTCCTCGGAGCGAAGAATCATGACCTCTTCGCCATTGACCTTGACTTCGGTTCCACCGTACTTGCCATAGAGCACGCGGTCGCCTTCCTTCACGGGCACCGGAACGAGGTTGCCGTCCTTGTCGAGCTTGCCCTCGCCCACCTTGAGGACGACGCCCGTCTGGGGCTTCTCCTTTGCGTCGTGCGCGAGGATGAGGCCACCTGCGGTGGTTTCCTCTGCTTCGTCCTGCTTCACGATGACGCGATCGCCGAGCGGCTTCAGGTTCATCATTGCTTGCCTTCCTCTCATCAACCTTGAATCGATGGTTGCTAATACCGAGCTTTCGAGTGCTAGCACTCTTCGAACGTGAGTGCTAACAACATTGGGTTACTATAGCATCTGGGAAGGCGAATGCAAGCATTTTGCAGAAAACTTGAGCGATGGGGACTTAGGTTTTATCGAATCGCCACACTGCGTTCATATTTCAGTTCGCACGCGGGGAAACGAGACCGCTCTCATAGGCGCACACCACGAGCTGCGCCCGGTCGTGCGCATCGAGCTTTCCCATGATGCGGGCGACGTGCGTTTTCACCGTTGCAGGAGAAATTATTAATTCGCCTGCGATTTCCTCATTGGTAAGCCCGCGCGCGACCAACGTGAGAATCTCTCGCTCGCGGTCGGTGAGCAACCTTATAGCCTCCCGCGCGTGGGAACCCTGCGGCATGCCCGCTCGTGGGCGCGACGCCACGAACGTCTCCACCAAGCGTCGCATGACCGAGGGCTGGATGAGGGCATCGCCGCGTGCGACGATGTGGATGGCCTCGACGATGTCGTCGGGCTCGGCGTCTTTCAGCAAAAAGCCACTCGCCCCCGCAGCGAGCGCGTCGTAGACGTACTCGTCGATGTCGAACGTGGTGAGGACAAGGACATGCGTGCCCGAGAGCAGCGGGTTTGATGTGATGTCGCGCGTGGCGTCGATGCCGTTTCGCACCGGCATGCGGATGTCCATGAGCACCACGTCGGGGCGGATCTTCTGGGCGAGGTAGACCGCCTCTTCGCCGTTGCGCGCCTCACCTTCGACCGACAACCCGTCGTAGGAGTTGAGAATCATGCGGAATCCGCTTCTCACGAGATCCTGGTCATCTGCAATGAGGATGCGCAGCGTTTCCCTCGATGGAGCCCGGTCGCTTGTCTCACGGGCTCCGCCGGCATCACATTTCCCGAAGCCGGAAACCGCAGGAAAGCTCGCCGCCTTCTGCCTATCTTCGCTCATGGAACCCCCTTTTCCCGCACGCAGCGCCAAAACCGGAGGACTCGTCGCCGACGGGGATGGACGCGCGAACGCGAAAGCCGCCGCCGGGAAGAGGGCCCGCGTCGAGGGTGCCGCCGAGCAGCTTCGCGCGTTCCCTCATGCCGTCGATGCCGTGTCCGCCCGTCGGGGACGCCCCGTCCGCAGCGCCCAGCAAGCCGTCGCCATCGTCTTGCACAGTGAGCAGCGCCCTCGCGCCGTCGCTCACAAGGACGATCGACGCATTTTTTGCATGGGCATGGCGGACGATGTTGGTCGTAGCCTCGCGAGCGATGCCGAACAGCGCGATGTCGATGAACGCCGGCGTCGCTTCCCTATCGTAGCCCGACACGTCGAGTGTCGTTGTAACCCCCGCTTCTTGAAGGTAGTCCGCCAAATCCATAAGACGCGCCGTGCCCTCGGTCGGTGTGGTCTCGGCGGAGGAATCTCCTGTCTTGAGCACGCCGATCATCGCGCGAATCTCCTCGAGCGCCTCTTTCGCCGTCTCGTGCGCGAGCGACACCGCCTCCCTTGCGGCGGCGGGATCGCGGTCGATCAGGCGCTCGGCTGCTGCAGTCTGGATGCTGACCGCCGAAAGTGAATGGGCCGTGATGTCGTGGACCTCGCGAGCGATGCGGACGCGCTCCTCCTCGACGCGACGAGCCGCCACCTCCTCGCGCGTGCGCTCGGCCTCTTCGGCGCGCTGCTCAGTGGCCCACACGGAATCGCGATGGGCGCATACGGCAAGCCCGCCGAGCGCCGAAACGACCATGAGCACGAGGTTTTGCACGTATACCCAGAACCACAGCGCAGCCGAGGTTCCGCCGTACGTCGCCGCCGCAAGCCCCAAGGCGCTCGCGGCGCAGGCGACGCCCATCTCGATGCGCGAGCATTCCACAACAATGGTGAACAGAGCAACCATCGGCCCAAAGACGGCGAGCATAGAACCATGGAAAGAGTTTTGCAATCCGACGAACGCCACGAGCGTGAACACGAAGACAAGCCAAGGGGATTTCCTGCGCGCCACGAGGGGAAACGTCGTGAGTGCAAGCGCGATGAAAGACGATGTGGCGGGAACGACGGCCTCGATGCCGAGCATGCGGCGCAAAGCCTCGTCGGGAAGGATGAGACTTGCAGAGACCATCAACTGCACGGCACCGAAAGCAAAGGCGGCAAGCGCCACCGCGACGTCGACCGCCCAATCGCGCGGGCCCATTTTCCAATTATGTACAAGCACGCTGTCCATGCCCCCATTATGCGCAAACCCCGCACGACGCGCCATACGCCATGCGGGGTATCCGAGCAAAACCAGAGTTGGAATAACGGTGCGAAATGAGCAACCCCGAAAAACTGTGGAGGGGTCGCATCCGACCGCGTTTCGACCCGTAGCGCGCTAGGCCTGCTCAGCGAATAAGGCACGCCGGGATATTGGGAGGCGCGGCGAGAATCCTGCCCGATGGCAAGCGCGGTGAACTCGCTAGGCGTTAGCGGCAGCGGCCTCTTTCGCCTTCGCGGCTTTCTCCGCCGCCTCTTCGGCGCGCACTTTGGCGATTTCGTCGAGCGCTTCCTGCGGGGTGTACTGGCAGTGGCCGTCACCCATCTTGGTGACGATGATGGAGTCGCCCACAGACACCGTGCCGCCGGTAACGACCTCGAAGAAGATGCCCTCGCGCGGGAAGATGCAGTCGCCCGCCAGGTAGTAGATAGCGCATTTCTTGTGGCACACCTTGCCGATCTGGGAAAGCTCGAGCACAACCTCGTCGCCGATCTTCACCTGGGTGCCGAGCGGCAGCGCGAGCAGGTCCATCCCCTCGGTGGTGATGTTCTCGGCGAAGTCGCCCTCCTTCACGTCGAGGCCCATCGCGCGCGCCTTCTCGATGGATTCCCAGGCGAGCAGCGATACCTGGCGATGCCAGTCGCCGGCATGGGCGTCGCCCGTCACACCATGGTGCGGGTCGATATGGATTTGCCCACTCTCAACTGGCTTTTTACGCGTGCCTTTGCGCTCGGAGACGTTGACGGAGCGAACGTGGCCGGTGTTTTCCATGATGGTTTCTCCCCTCAGTGCGAAAAAGGCCGCCAGTCCGTGCGAGCGAGCTCGCGGCGAGGACTTGCGGCCTTTACGTAACTTCTAGTAACTGAGTAGGAATAATAGAACGCTTCACTATTAAACGCAAGAAGGAATAATCGTTTTTTCCATCGTTGCACGATTTTCGTTGTGTTTCGCGCCTTTTTATCACGTTTCATCTCAACACAGGCTGGGAGGTCGCGGACATCTCTGCGGGAGCGCAAGGGATCGCGCGTACGCGGGCGCAGGCGGGCATGCCTGGACGCTCGCTGGAAGGGACACCCCCTTAGCGCAGCTTCGCGCGGCGCTGCTTCCAATCGGGCATAAACGCGTCCATGAGCTGGTGGAACCTTGGGCCGTGGCCGCGCTCCAGCAAGTGACACAGCTCGTGGACGACCACATATTCCAGGCATTCCGGCGGATAAAGCGCCAACCGCACATTGATGCAGATGCGCCCTGTCGCCGGTTGGCAACTGCCCCAGCGGCTCGTCATGTTGCGGTAGGCGACCTTCCCCGCGCGCACTCCCATGATGGGCTCCCACGCCGCGATGAGCGCTGGCACGCAGGCGGAAACGGCCTCGCGCCACCGGGCGACCTCCTCGGGCGTCGCCTGCGACGCGCGGGCCATGGGGGTATCCGCCGCCTGGGCAAGATGCGACTCGATCCATGCCGCCTTGCGCCGAACAAAGCCGCGCACCTCGTCTTCGCTCACCCATGACGGCGCCGACACGTCCACATGCGACCCATCACGGGAAATGCGCAGGTTGAGGTTTTTCACGCGCTTGCGGGAAAGGCGCACTTCTATACCATCGACGAGAAGCGTGCGCTCATCTGCAGCAGAGCAAGCGCTCGCGCGGGTTCGCCCATCGGCACCGTTGCGCCCGCTGCCTCGGGAACCACAGCCTGCCCGCTTCAGGGCGCGCTTGCCGGCGGAAGAGGACTCGCCCGCAGGTCCAGGTGCGATGCGGCGCGTGCGCACAGGGCCCGATTGGTTGGAATACGGCACAATGCAACCTTTTAGGCGTCGAGCGCGATCTCGTAGGCGGCGTTTCGGGAAAGCCCGAACTCGGCAGCGATCGCCTTGGCGATTTCTTTGTTGCGCGCGCCTTCGGCCTTGAGCTCGGCAGCCCGGACACGGGCGGCCTCGGCAGCGTCGAGCTGCGCTGCGTCCTCTTCGGCAGCGCTCGGCTCATCAATCACGATGGCGATCTCGCCTTTGATGGAACCCTCTTGCGCACGTCGAGCGAACTCGTCGCGAAGATCGGGCAGCGGGGCGCGCACCACTTCCTCGTGCAGCTTGGTAAGCTCGCGGCACACCGCCGCCTCGCGCAAAGGAAACGCCTGGGTCATCGACTCGAGCGCCGATGCCACGCGATTGGGGCTCTCATAGAAGATGAGCGCAGCATCGAGAGTGCGCAGCGCGTCGAGCGCCACCTTACGCTCGACATCCTTGCGCGGGAAGAAGCCGCCGAAGTAGAAGCGGGGACACGTGCAGCCGCTTGCCACGTATGCCGTGGCACAGGCGGATGCGCCGGGGAGCACCTCGACAGGCGCGCCAGCTTCACGAGCTGCGCGAACAAGCCGAAGCCCTGGATCGGACACGCCCGGCATGCCAGCGTCGCTGCAGTACGCGATCACCTCGCCGGCAAGCACGCGCTCTACAATCGAGGCTGCACGATCGCCGATGAGCGCCTCGTCCAAACGCTCGAGCCTTTTCTCGATGCCGAAGGCGGCAAGCAGCTTCCCCGTCACGCGCGTGTCCTCCGCGCAAACGACGTCTGCCTCCCCGAGCGCCGAAACCGTGCGCTCGGTCATGTCGCCTAAGTTGCCGATGGGTGTCGGGCAGATGATGAGTTTTCCAAGTGTGTTAGCCATGCGCGTTAGTATAGCGCGAGCAAAACCACGGTGCGCAAAAAGGAGCGCACCCAACATGAGAAAAGGACGCCCGCCGCGACGCAAATCGCAACGGGCGCCCTTCGCGCGAGCCTCGGTGGAACTTGGAGCCGAGAGCTGTTACTTCTTGATAGCCTTGAAGGCCTCGGTCTGGGCCTTGATGCCGCGCTCGGCAGCCAGGCGCTCGATCGAGGTGGCGCCGAAGAAGCCGTCGATGCCGGGCACGTGCTCGATGACGTACGCCGCGTCCTTCGGCTCGGAAATCGGGCCGCCGTGGCAGATGACGAGCGCGTCGGGGTTGATGTCCTTCACGACCTTCACGATGCCGGTGATGATCTCCACGCAGTCGTCGAGCGTGCGCGCGGTCTCGGCACCGATCGTGCCGCCGGTGGTGAGGCCCATGTGCGCGACGATGATGTCTGCGCCGGCCTTGGTCATCGCTGCCGCCTGTTCCTCGTCGAAGACGTACGGGCAGGTGAGCATGTCGAGCTTGTGAGCCTCGGCGATCATGTCGACCTCAAGGCCGTAGCCCATGCCGGTCTCCTCGAGATTCTTGCGGAACACGCCGTCGATAAGGCCCACGGTCGGGAAGTTCTGCACGCCGTTGAAGCCCTGGTCTTTCAGCTCGGCCAGGTACTTCTTCATGACGCGGAACGGGTCGGTGCCGCAGACGCCGGCGAGAACCGGGGTGTCCTTCACGACGGGCAGCACTTCGGCGCCCATCTCGACGACGATCTGGTTCGCGTCGCCGTAGGAAAGCAGGCCCGCGAGCGAGCCGCGGCCGGCCATGCGGAAGCGGCCGGAGTTGTAGATGACGAAGATGTCGGCGCCGCCGGCCTCAGCCGACTTCGCCGTGATGCCCGTGCCGGCGCCGACGCCGAGCAGGATGTTGCCCTCGGCGAGGGACTTACGGAAACGATCGAGGATTTCCGCGCGGGACAGTTCAAGCATGGTGTTCTCCTTCTTTTCGAGTACTACCTTTTTCTTGCCGAACATATGCGTTCACGGCGCGCCCGCGAGTTAGAGCGGACGAGACCGATGAAGCCTGGGGAAGGCGCCGCCGCCCCGCAGCAAGCCCGACGACGACGGGATGGCTGCGATCCGGCGCGGCGCGGTGCCAGGGAGGGGAAGGCGGAAGCACGTCGCCCCGCCTTCCCAGTCGTGCTATTTCTCCATGAGGTCGATAAGTTTCTGAGCTGCGGCGATAGCGAACTCGTCGTCGTTTACGTGCGCGTCCATCTCGACGACCTCGGCCTTCGCGGGGTCGATCTCGTCCTTGAGCGTCTTGAAGAGCGCCGCGTCCTCTTCGGGGCCGTAGAACGGCTGGCCCTCGGCGTCGATCATCGACACGCCCTTGAGCGGCAGCATGACCGCGCACGGGCCGATCGACATGTTCACCTTTTCGGCGATGGCATGGCCGATCTGCTCGTTTTCCTCCGCCGTGGTGCGCATGAGCGTGACCGTGGGGTTGTGCTTGTACAGGTTTCGGGACTTATACTGCTCGGGAACGGTTTCCCACGGCCCGAAGTTAACCATGTCGTCGGCGCCGACCGACACGACGGCGGGCACGCCGTTCAGGGCAGCCGCGCTGCAGCGGTCGGGGCCTGCGGCAAGCACGCCCCCGACGACCTCGTCGCACCATTCGGGGGTGGTCAAATCGAGCACACCCTTGATGAAGCCGCCGTTGACCAGCGCTTCCATGCATTTTCCACCCGTGCCCGTCGCGTGGAACACGAGCACCTCGAAGCCCTTCGACTCCAGATAGGCCTGCGCCTTCTGCACGGCAGGGGTGGTCACGCCGAACATGGTCGCGGCGACGAGCGGCTTGTTGTCCTCGTGCTTGGGGGCGACGTGCTCGAGCATGCCCGTCATGGCGGCGATGGCGTTGTTGAAGATGGTCGCCGAGAAGGAATTGATGCCCGCCACGTCGACGATCGAGGGGAACATGGCGATGTCCGACGCGCCGATGTAGGGCGACGTCAGCTGGGACTTGGCGCTGTAATCCTTGTAGGAGTATTCGCAGATAGGATAGCACCGTATCCTTACATGAAGGCAAACTTTCAGGCCAAAATGAAAGCGCCAAGTCTTGAGCATCTGTTCGGTACGGATGCTTTTGGAAGAGACTTGTTTAGCCGCGTCATTTATGGATTGCGTATTGCCTTGCGCGTTGCTCTAATCTCTATGGTAATTCAGCTGTCATTGGGCATTGTCGTAGGACTGGTGGCCGGATACTTTGGCGGTATTATCGACAGAATTCTTTCTTTCATCATTGATGTCTTTTATAGTATTCCCTCTATGATTCTAGCTTTTGCATTTGTGACGGTTTTGGGCAGTTCGCTGGACAATGCGATTATTGCAGTTGCGTTGACTGCTTGGCCGAATTATGCTCGCATGGTTCGAACAAAAACCATTGAGTTGAAGGGCGCTGCATATATCAAGATTGCTGTCACCTATGGTGAAAGTTGCTTCTCGATTATGTTTCGCTACATTTTGCCTAACTTGATTCCTTCGATTGTGGTGCTGACCTCTACTCGGTTGCCTAACGCCATTATTTCTACGACGGCGCTGAGTTTTCTAGGGCTGGGCGCACAATCCCCGTCGCCAGATTGGGGACTGGCTCTGTCTGAAGCAACACGCTATGTGACGCAAGCGCCATGGCTGAGTATTTTTCCGGGACTGGCACTGGTGTTGTTGACATATTTATTTTCTATCGTCGGTGAGGCGATGCGCGATGCAGCAGATCCAAATCTGCATGAACTGTAAAGGGGATGG
>ERZ827168.5763-NODE-5763-length-10021-cov-3.757776_pt1 | contig 10021 bp, 9 predicted proteins | sample MGYA00519868_ERZ827168 | MGnify/ENA primary metagenome ERZ827168 (study PRJEB31778, sample SAMEA3449271) | human gut metagenome | biome: human gut; feature: human-associated habitat; material: faeces | place: United Kingdom | collected 2010/2012 ...
AATAAGGACGAGAATGAAACCGTAATTGCTCATAGGAGTGATTGCGGTCTTTTTTGTCCCAAAATCGAAAGGAGCAATTTACTATGAGTGAACCCAGCAACGGCGCGTGGCCCTTTCAGGAGATCCCCGAAGAAGAAGGATTGGATATCAGCGCGATTTTTGGAGACAGCAGCGCTGCACCGCAGGGAGATCCGTTTGCACCTCCGGCGGCAGCACAGAGCGTTCCGTCGTCTCCGACACCCGTGGCGCAGGAAATCACACCGGCAGTTGCTGCAACATCGCAGCCGACAACCGCACCCATCGCCAAGGCGCCGGTCGAAGCTCCTGCGGAGAATCCCATTGCCGCGGCCTTTGAGCAGAAAACAGCGGAGAATACCAAGAAAGGCTTGTTGGAAAAGCCGCCGGTATTCTACCACAAGGGTGTGAAAGAGGAGATCGACGATCCCTCCATGACCTTTGAGGAGCTGCGCATCCGTAAGTCCGATGATTTTACCGATCTGGAGGAAGGCAAAAGAGTATCCTGGAGCGTGGAATACTGCGGTATTCGCAAGGAGGTCAAAGACCCCAAGGGGACCACGATCATTTCCATGAAGGAGATGATCGAACGCTCCCGCGAATTTCTCGACGCCCTCAAGAAAACGAAGGACAAAGCCCCTTGCTGCTATGTAAAGCCAAAGGTGGAAATGAAAACCAAGGGGAATGCCGCTTATAAGGGGAAATTCGGCACCTTGGAAGAGGCTCGCAACTCGGATAAGGTTATCTGCCTGATCCCCTCCAACGACGGCAGGATCTATGAGCTTCGCAAGATGGAGCAGGGCGAGTTTATCGCCCCCAAAAAGAATGTGGTGGATTTCTCTGAGGTCAGAGCCGGGTTTTCCCCGGCTCTGCCGAAAATCCCCGCCGAGTTGATGGGACAGATCATCGCCTTTTTTCGCGCCTTTATGACGGATCATGGGGAGAATGAAGCATTTGCCCAGATTTACTGGGACAAGGCGGAAAAACGCTTTTTTGCCTACGTCCCCAAGCAGAGCGTATGCAAGGAGGAAGTAGAGGCCGATCTCCATGACTGCCTCTATGACGATGAAGAGCGGTATCTTTGCTACGCGGATATCCACTCTCATAACAGCATGGATGCCTTTTTCTCCGGTAAAGATGATCAGGATGAGCGATCCACAGGACTCTACCTCGTTTTGGGAAAACTTGATAAATTCTATCCGGACGTCAAAGCACGTATTTTCTGCGGCGACTCCTTTGTATCCATCGATCCCAATATTGTGATGGAAGGATTGGAGCAGCCGTTTCCCAAGGAATGGTTGACGCAGGTAAGTATCCGCAGCAGAAAGTCCGAGCGATTCAAAAAGCCGGATAAGCGCAGCTTCCGGGACCTTCTGGAGGAGGCGTTCCTATGAAGTTTCCAACGGATCGCCCGGTCAAGGTGGTCATGCTGGGAGCCGGCGGCACAGGAGGATATGTTGCCCCGTATGTGTTTCGCCTGCTTCATATGCTGGATCGTCCTGCCCGCTTTGTTGTCTGCGATGGGGATATTGTCGAGCCAAAGAACCTGGACCGGCAGAACTTTGTCCCCGCAGACTTGGGTGAAAATAAAGCCCGCGTGCTGGCAGAGCGGTATTCCACTGTGCTTGGAATGGAGACAGAGTATGTTCCAAACTTCATTGAAAAGCTGCCGGATCTGATGGAGCTGATCGAGCCGAAGGAATGGGAGCTGAATCCCTATTCTACCAAGCGGACGAAGGAAATGGTACTGCTGCTGGGCTGCGTGGATAACAATAAGACGCGGCAGCTCTGCCATCAGGCTTTTCATCAGAGCGAGGAACTCATCTACATCGACAGCGGCAACGGAAAGTACACCGGGCAGGTCGTGTGCGGCGTGCGAAGAAACGGAAGAACGATCCGCAAATCCATCGGCGGCGTTCATCCTGAAATGCTGAAGGACACCGACCTGTTCCCTTCGGAGATCAGCTGTGCGGAAGCCGCACAGGAAGATCCGCAGAGTATTGTGGCCAATGTGACTGCGGCGACCGCTGTGCTCATCATGGTCTATAACATTCTGACACATGGAGAAAACAATGCCATGCAGACGGATTTTTCCACCCAAACGATCCGGATGCAGACGGTGCTGGAAAAACAGACAAGGAGGCGTGCGGCATGAGTCGTGCAGTAGTTGACGCAAAAGAGTTTTCCCATGCAATGAGCAAAATCAGTAAAATCCTCAAAAAGTGCGCAATACCCATTCTGGAGGAGGTCTGTCTCCGGATTCAGAATGGGCGCTGCACATTGACGGCAACAGATCTCGAAACATGGCTTACAGCAGAGCTCCCGGCTTCGGGCGATGATATGTTCTTTGTTTTCCGAAAAACCAAAGACATCCTGCGCGCCTGTTCCCACTTTGCCGGTGAGCTGACGATGGAATTTTCCGAAACGCGGAGCGGCAGCAAAAAAGCCGGAAAGATTCTGCTCCGCTGTGAACGCCGCGGTGCGGAATTTGAGGTCTACGACGGAGCGGATTATCCGAATATGCCGCAGGCTCCGGAGGGCGATGCATTTTCAGTAAGCAGCGCGAGGCTTTCCGCCTGTGTGGAGCGTGTGCGCTATGCTGCGGAAAAGCCAAGCGTGAGTGCAAGACCCGCTGCGATCTGCGTGCAGTTTTGCGGGAATCGCGTCTACGCACTGGATGGAACCCGCCTTGCCTGCGATACGCTGGAAGGTGTTTCTTTCCCAAAGCCTTTTTTGGTGCACGCCGATGTGCTTGCGCACCTGAGCGCTTTCGGCAAGGAAGATATGACCGTGCGGATCGGAAGCAGCCATGTGCTGTTTGCAAGCGGCAATTTGCGTATGCTTGCCCGCTTACAGGGCGTGGATACCTATAACGTGGATGCGGTGATCCCTAAAGGGTATCGGGAGAGCGTGACTGTCAAAACGGCTGACTTTGTGCGGGAACTGAATTACCTGAAGGAGTGCTCTGCGCTCACGGCAAAGCCTTATGTGCGCTTTGCAGGCGAACAGCTTTCCATTGCGGCGTCCGGCGGAGCATTTGAAACCGGCATTGAGGTGAGGGGCCGCGGAGACATGGTTCTCGGCTTTGACCTCTATCATATGCTGGATGCCCTGAAGCAGTTTAAGGGAGAAGCGGAGGTTTGCATCCATCTCAGCAGTCCTCATGCTCCCATCGTGATCGATGCTGCGGGACGCAGTGATTTTGCCCTCGTGGTGCCGGTCCGGCTGAAAGAAGAAATGGCAGCTTGAAAAGAAAAAAGATGGCATAGCCATCTAAAAAAGAAAAAGGAGAATACAAGATGAAAACTGTTTACATTCCCAAGGGAGAAACCGTCCATTATGAGTCTCTAACAACGGAGCATCTGGTGGTGCATGGCCGCCTTCATGTGACCTATGGCGTCAAGGCGCAGAGCATCACCGGAAGCGGCGTGATCGACGCCAGCAGCATCAACGCGGATACCGTCTGCATCGACGATGTGGAAAGCGGCACCGTGATCTGCAAGCGCCTGATTGCCAAGCGTGTGCAGGCGCCGGAGGTGTTTGCCTCCGAGAGTGCCGCCGTATCCTGCTTCCTCTCCGCAGCCTATGTGGAAACGGGAAAGCTGACGGCAGCGATCAGCGAGGTGGATGAGGTCGTGGCGCAGGAGGTCGTGAATCTCACGCCGAAAAAGCGCACCCTCTTCGGTACACTCTTTGCCTCCATGCTGCGCTCGTTCTGGACGGCGCTGACAGCGCCCGGGCAGAAAGCTGAAGTTCTGGATGCTGAATTTGTGCCCGCGCAGGAAGACCACACGGAAACTGTGCAGAATGAAGGGAGCGCGGAGTTCTCTGCATCTGACCAGAGTGTGCCGGAAGTCGAAGAAAAGCAGGAAGATGTAGTGGATGAGGAACTCAACCGTATCGTTGGGCTCTTTAAGCTCTCACGTGAGCAGGGTTATACCCTCAAGCTGATTCCCGGGACACCGGAGGAAAACGCGCCTGTTTTCGATTTCGAAAACGAGCGCATCCTTCGCCCCGCAGCTTAACTGCCTATGTGTGAAGTGAAAGTGGAAAGCAGAACCCGCGTAGAGGAACACGGTCGCACTGTGCTCTATGAAAAGATCTATCGCGGTGTTCCGACGCAAGGCGGCGGACTGCGCCTGCTGGCATATTATGAGCGGCGGATTCCCCTTGCCCGTATGCAGATGGAGCTGCGGGCGGCGGGACACGAAAAAGAATGGAAGGGAGCGGCGTGAGCCGCCCGAACGGAAGGCAAGGAACAGATCGTGTTCCTTGCCCTCTTTTATCCGGAAATAAAGGAGGATACAACATGTCTATCAAATCGCAGGAAGGTCACATGCGGCAGCTTGCGCTGCTGCTGACCACTGATTTAGGTTGCATCTTTGGCGAGAGGGAAAGCGGACCCAATGGAAGTAAGAAAGCTTTTTTGAATGTGGGAAAGGTATTCCTCCGCGCCCTTGCCAAGGATCTTGGACTGCACGAGGTTACAGTCAGTGCAAACAGCGGCGGCATCGCGGTGTCGGGAACATGCTCCCTTTATGGAATGTGGGAGGACAGAGGCATTGCGGTGTGGATCGAGCAGCGCTTATGCGCGGATGGGAAAGTGCTTTGCTATCGGACGATCCGAAGCAGCAGGGACTTCAAAGGCGGATACAATCATTTTCTCACCAGCAGCGACCTGAAAACCTGGTCATATCCGCAGCTTTTGGAGACGCTGAGTGCCTTGAGGAAGGATGGGTGCCGTTATGAGCGAGCTGCCTGACCTTTCCGCGCAAAAGCCGTATGCTCTGGATCAGCTTGCGCAGCTTCAAGGCAAGATCATCCAGCTCTCCAAAAGCATGGTTTTGCAGCGGGCGAGGATTGAGCGCTGCCGCCAAAGCGACCTTGCTGCGGCACGGGATATTTACGCGGAACTGAGTAGAACGCGGGAAACCTTGGTGGAAACACTCGCACAGGTGCAGCTTTTCCTCATGGAAATGGAGGAATACGCACTTGCGAAAGTATCCGGACAGCTTCGGCAGGGCCTTGCAGGATTTGCATTGATGAGCACCGGCTATAAGAGCGTCTACGAGGCGCTGAGCCGCTTCGCGTCATCCCTTCCTGTAGGGCAAAAGACCAATGCTGCGGTGGTAGGTCGGCTGATGAACAACATTAAGCTGGGCTATTACCCAACAGACCCGGATAATATCGCTCTTCTTTTGCGGGGGATCAAATTTCCGGAGGGTGTGACCACGAACTTGCTGGACCCCTGCTGCGGCTGCGGCAAGGCACTTCGACAACTGGCGCAGGGCAATAACTGCTATGCCTATGGCGTGGAACTGGACGAGAGCCGCGCGGAGGAAGCGCAGACAAGGCTTCACCGCGTGGGCTTTGGCAGCTTCTTTCATAGTAGCATCAGCCGCGAAGCTTTCCATCTGCTGTTTCTTAACCCGCCGTATCTCTCGGTCATCAATGAGAGCGGAGGACGCTCCCGGCATGAAAAGCGTTTTCTGATTGAAAGCCTGCCTGCGTTGGCATATGGCGGCCTACTGATCTATGTGATTCCCTATTACCGTTTGACGCCGGATATCTGCCGCATCCTTGTGGACAATTTTGATGATCTTTCCGTCTGGCGCTTTACCGAGAGCGAATTTCGAAAATTCAAGCAGGTAGCGGTGCTGGGCATCCGAAAGCCCCGGGGGACAGAACTGCAGGATACCCTCTGGCTGGAGGAGCTTGCGTCCGCACCCATGTCCATTCGCTCTCTTGCAGAGATGCCGGAAGAACGCTACGCTTTGCCGGATCACCCGATAGAGGTCAACACCTTCAAGGGTGAGCGGTTCAACCAGAAGGAATTGGAGCAGCAGCTTCGGCGCTGCAACAGCTTTGCGCAGATGATGGCGCGCAGCGAACTGGACAGCGGCGTAAAGCGGCCGCTGCTCCCGCTCTCCATCAGTCAGATCGGACTGATCGGCGGCTCCGGTATGATCAACGGCCTCATAGCGTGCGATACGCCGCACATCATCAAAGGCCGCATCGTCAAGGTCATCCGCACAGAGAGCGAGGAAAAGTTCAGCGCGCAGGGCAATCACATTGGCAGCGAAGTGAAAGAAACCATTACAAACAAAATGATTTTCAATGTCCTGACGCCAAACGGCTTTAAGGCATTGACATGAAAAGAGGCAGAATTTATGCAAGACAAAAAAGCGCGTTTTCGCTGCGGTCAGCTCTGCACGACGCCTGCGGCATTGGATAAGGTCGGAAGAGCAGGGCTGATCCGGCTTTTGGAACGCCATCTGAGCGGCGATTGGGGTGATACCTGTGAAAGCGATGCAAGGGCCAATGAAGAGGCGCTTCGCAGCGGAAACCGGATTATTTCATGGTATCAGGTATCCAAAGAGCTTCGCATTATGATCATCACGGAAGCGGATCGCTCTGCAACGACGATCCTGCTGCCGGGAGAATATTGAGGTGAACGAGAATGAAATTTTGCAACATGGCAGTTGTTGTCCCGGTAGATCAGCTCACCGGCAGCAAGGCCGCGCTCAGCGCGCAGGTTTGGGGACGGGCATCCAATCTGCTGATGCCTGCCTTGGGAAAGCTGTACCGCCAGTTCCATCCCGCAAATGACGCATGGGGCCATAAGCTCACCAGTCCTTTCGGCGTGGTGCTGGGCTGTCAGGAGCCGGAGCTGTTCTTAACGCTCTTCCTGGCCGGGCAGCAGACACAGCAGGAGGCCGTTGCATTTCATGCAGCCGCCATGATCAAAAAGGTGGATATGGACAAGGCACAGAAAGCGGGCGATTCGCTTATCTGCCCCGTAGTGGTCGATGGCAGCGATCCGGAGCTGATGATTCATGCGCTGTGGCACATTTCGCTGCAAAAAGGCGCGCCGCTCCCGGACTGCGGGATCTACTATGCCGCCCTCGGGCGTGCGGTCGCATCTCAAGAGGAACAGCGGGCGATTCTGGCAAACCCCGCCGGATATGCCCTTTGCGTCGTGCGGCTCAGCCCGGAGGTGGAAAAAAGATGACTGCATTTGATCAGGATATTTTCATAAAAATGCTGCTTTCTGTTTCGCAAAAAGACGACGCGGCGTTATTCCCCAAATCAGAGCGCAGCCCGTATATCCAAAAGCTGCTGGAAGCCTTTGATAAAGAAGAAACCATTGACCTTTCTATCATTGATTGGGATGCGTTCCAAATAGAGAATGTAACGCCCGAAAATTATGAGAGGGTCTATCATCGGGTCTTCGATGGTTGGATACAGGGCTTTATCCACTACTGTCGGAAAGCTCCTGTTTTCCAGCGGCAAGAGCGCTCTTTCTTTTGAGGTGCCGGTTATGTATGGAATTGAGTATGAAGACGATATCCTGCTGCTTCTGCGTATGATTAAATTCCTGCATATGCAGTCTCCGGATGCCGCACACATCTTTTGCCAAAGCCACCCTGTCGTTGATATGGAGGAGCTTCTCATGGTGATCGATGAAGTTATGTGGGATATTTTTGACGATGTGAACTTTTTCTTTGATGAAGAGTATGAAGCGACCGTCGTGCAATGCTCCCATCCAATCATCGACTGGCTGTATGAGCAGGGGCGCGCTTCTGATCCGAAGCACGGAAGCAGGCAAAGCGTATGGAGTAAAAAGCTGCACGATATTACTGAGTATTTCGTGCTGGGGGCAACAAACTCCGTTTACAAATTCTCACAGCATATCGCCGGAGATCATGTCATTCTGGAATTTTGCCTGTCGCCGGATTACTACGAGCCGCTCTATTTTGCAAATTCGCTGGTGGATCTGCTTCGTTACTGCCAATGCAGCATCCGGCGAATAGAGGCAAAACTTGCTGAGAGAGAAACGGAAAACATAAGAAAGGAGGCTGCCTGATGCAGCCGGCTGAAAACAAGGATTATTCGAGAGATGTCATTCTGCGGTTATCTCCTACCAGAAATACGATCATTGTAGAGGAGCAAAAACCGGGCGGCATTGCCGCCTACAGGGAAATTGATCCTCTGGAGCTGTACTATGTTATCAACCAGAGCTATGCCAGCAATGATTATCTGGACAGCGGCTTTCTTCCGGAACACTGCCTTCACCTATCCATGTCCGCCACGGAGAAGTATTTCGTACTTTGGAATCCGGAACTGCGGGCAGATGTGATCTATGGGGACAGGGAATACCCAAATTTTCCGATTCCCCGCATGGTGTTTGGCGTGCGGGTTCTGGAAAACGGCAAAGTCGCGGAGTGTTCCATGGGCGTCGTTGCCGATGAAACGCCTACCGTGGATACGCCGATGTTCTTTTACCCCTTTTCCAATGTCCATTCGGATGATCGGGTCTGCACGGGCAACAATGTGCTGCCGCGGTATCGAAAGATTTCCGCGCTGAAGAACTTTCCGCGGTATCTGCTGGGTCTACCTGACAACGATGATATGTATGACAGGGAGCATAACAGATTAAAGCTTTCGCACGGAGAACTTCGGGAACAGCTCAAGGACAAAGATCCCACATATTACTACACGGACATTCTGGTTTCCAATGGAAAAACACTGGGAGATTTTATCAGCAGGAGGTAGCATCATGGCACAGCTTAACCCAAAAGAAATGCAGCAGGCTCTCGCAAAGCCCTTCGCCCCGGAGGATCTGGAATGGCGGCTGCAGAACACGATAGAAGAGAAGATGCGCGGCCTGGCCGTTCCCTATGTGACAAACCGCGCCATCCAGAACCGCTTGGACGAGGTCTGCGGGCCGGAGAACTGGTATAACGACTTCAAGCCCTGGCATAGCAACGGGAAAAAGGAGGCACAGCTTTGCGGCATCGCCATCTACTTTGAAGGCCGCGGCTTCATTACCAAGTGGGACGGCGCCGAAGATTCGGATATCGAGGCTGTCAAGGGCGGCCTATCCGACAGTATGAAGCGCGCTGCCGTCCAATGGGGGATCGGCCGCGTGCTGTACGATCTTAATACCGTCTGGGTCGAGATTGAGAAGCGCGGGCGCAGCTTTGTGATCAAGGACAGCGAACGCGTCAAGCTGGATAACGCTTATCTGAGCGCGCTGAAGCGCCTGGGGCTGACACCGGCCGCGGCCTGCGGCATTCAATCGCTGCTGACGCCGAAAACCCTACCGGGGCAGACAGCACCGGAGGAAAACGCGACTGCAGCAAGTCCGCAGCCAAAGCAGGGAAATTTCCAGCCCGCGCCTGCATCGGCTCCGCAAAGAGCAGACCAGCCTGCGACACGGAGCGATTCACAGCAGACTCAGCCCGTACAGCAAAGCAGAGCGGCAGCTTCCCGCACCGTCCCCTTTGCCCTGCCGCAGAGCGCAGCACGGCAGAGAACAGACTGCTATGTGGTTCTGAGCACCAAGGTACAGGGCGGTATGAGCGGCAGCAATACGCTGGTCTATCTGGAAACGCCGCAGAAAAAGCAGCTTTATGCTTATGTCCGTGGTGTAAGACAGGAACTGACGCGGGGCACACAGCTTTGCAATGTGAAACTGAAAACCCAGAAGCAGGATACGGTAGCCTTCTATGTGCTGGAGGCGTATGAGATCTACCAGCAGGTACAGCAGGCAGCGTAAGGAAACGGTCTGAAGAAACAGAAAGGAGCAGAAATTTGAAAAAGATCGAGCAGTTTCAGATCACCAGCATGAGCATTTCCGGCTTCAAGTCCTACGAGGGGCCAACGGATCTGATTTTCGGCAATCCTACCGTGATCACCGGCGGCAATGGCCGGGGAAAAACCAGCATTGCCGATGCCATCGCCTTTGTCGTGACCGGGCTTCCGTTCTTTGGGGAGCGCGGTATTGACCGACTGCATAACGAGAGCAATCCCGACGTTGCCATCCGTATGTGCTTTGTGGATGAAACGGGTACCCATCATGAGCTGACCCGCACCCGCAGAAAAAACCGCAAACAAGCTTGCGCAGGCGCTGACCCGCGTGCGCGGAAAGTCGCCGCTTGTCCACTGCATTACGAATTATGTCACCGCAAACGACTGCGCGAATGTTCTGCTTGCCTGCGGC
>ERZ827168.5764-NODE-5764-length-10021-cov-3.454144_pt1 | contig 10021 bp, 9 predicted proteins | sample MGYA00519868_ERZ827168 | MGnify/ENA primary metagenome ERZ827168 (study PRJEB31778, sample SAMEA3449271) | human gut metagenome | biome: human gut; feature: human-associated habitat; material: faeces | place: United Kingdom | collected 2010/2012 ...
TTAGCTGCTGTACTTCACGATCAGCAGCTCCACACCGAGCCGGTCTCCAAGGCGGCCGCTCTTTACCGCCGCCTCCGTCTCAACGCAGTCCTCCACTGCCTGTCTGAGCGTGTCCTTCTCAAATTTTGATGCCTGCGCGAGGCTCTTCTTTGCAATGAACGGTGCCAGGCCGGCCTTCTTCGCAATCGCACCGCTGTCATACCCCTGCTCCCGCAGATCCTTGATCTGATACATCTGATTGAACTGACGCGCGATCAGAAAGAGGATCCGCATCGGCGGCTCCTTCAGGGAAAGCAGATCGTAGTACAGCTCCAGCGCCTGCTTCTGCCTTTTTTCCGCCACTGCACGGATCATATCAAAAATTTTGTTCTCTGTCGTCACCGTACAGATCGCTTCTACATCCGCCCGTTCAATCGCCGTGGCGTCCTGCACATAGCAAAGCAGCTTTTCGAGCTCATTCGCAATATTTTCCATGTCATCGCCGGACTTCTCCAGAAACAGATTCAGGGCATCCTGTGTGATATTTTTTCCTTCCTTTTTGATCATTCCAAGCACCCAGGTCGTCAGCGTACGCGCGTCCTGCCGCCCCAGCTCCACGATCCGCCCCTGTGCCTTGACCGCCTTGTAGAGCTTCCCGCGCTTGTCGATCTCCTGCTCGACGAAAACCATGTATGTCTCCTTCGGCATCGTCGGCAGATATTCCGCAAGCTCCGGGCAGGCGTTCTTGAAAAATCCGCTGTCCTCGATCTGGATCAGCCTGCGCTCCGCAAAAAAGGGCATCGTCTCCGCTGTCTCGATCACCTGACGGATATCGATTCCCTTTCCTGTATAAGCAGTAAAATTCATCAGGTCGTCCTCCCCGACGATGGCTGCACGCAGACGCTTTTTATAGCGGTTTTTCAGATAGGCCTCCTCTCCGGTGAGCAGATAAACCTGCAAAAAGGTTCCGTTTTTCAGATCGGCATTTAAATTTTTCATGGGCGTCCTCTTTCTCTTCTATACCTTAAGTGGATATTCTTTATCCGCTTTTCTTCTATTTTTTGTAATTGTTCAGAGCCAAGCAAAATTTCATAAAACAGGCGGAAAATGCTTGCATTTTTAAGCCTGTTTTTGAAATTTTATTTGGCGGATACGCCACACCGACGAAATGCGTAGCATTTTGGAGGTTGGCTCTGAACAGTTACTATTTTTAATTATATTGCCCGGAATCTGTATGCGCAAGCCCTCTTTTATTAACCTGCAATTTTTCCGGAACAGGACGCCTTCCCCGGTTTTCGCGACGCATCATACGACTGAAGCGCTTCTGCCATCAGCTCTGCATCCGTCGGTGATGCAAGTGAACGTCCGCCGATCTGCTGAAACCGTTCACTGCCACGCCCCAGCAGCAGGATCAGCGTGCGGTTCTTCCGATCTTCTTTTGCCAGCGCTACGGCCTGCTCCACGGCCTTTTTCCGGTCTGCCACCAGATGGCAGCTGCAGCCGGTCATATCCACGTATTCACGGATTTCTTCACAAATGCCTTCCGGATCTTCCATACCCGGATCGTCCGTCGTAAGGATCACCTCGTCCGAAAAAAGCCCTGCAATGATTCCAAGCTCCCGGCGGCGGTTCAGTGCCTTGCCGCCCGGACAGCCAAACACCGTGATGATCCTCCGGTAAGCGGTATATTCCTGAAATGCCGCATCGAACAGCTTCTCAAAGCTCAGGCGGTTGTGCGCAAAATCGACGATCCCGCAGATTCTTCCATCACTGCTCGCAAAGGTCTCCATCCTTCCCGGAACCAGCGTCTTTCGCAGTGCCCGGCGCATACATGCGACCGGTACACCATAGACATAGGCCGCTGTGATCGCTGCGAGTGCGTTTTCGATATTAAATTTTCCCCTCATTCCAAGCTCGAACCGCTCTGAAAACCGGTCACAGGTGACACGGAAGCTTAAGTGCCGTCCCTCCGTCCGGATTTCGCTGCAGCGGATATCCGCGTGCTTTTTCATGCCAAAGGTGACAATACGCTCTGCCTTGTGCGCTGCCTTTAAAATCCGGTCCGCATGGTCCGCGTTCAGATTCACACAGGCAACCTCTGTCTGGCGGAACAGCGAGAGCTTCGAGCTGAAATAATCCTCAAAATCCACATGCTCCTTCGGGCTGATATGATCTCTGGAAATATTCAGGAAAATGCCGACCTGAAACTGAAGCTCCCGCACTCTGCGGTATTTCAGCGCCTGACTGGACACCTCCATCGTCATATAGCGGACGCCTTTTTGTTTCGCATGTAAAATATGTTCGTGCAGTGTCGGTGCTTCCGGCGTCGTCATCACCGACTCACTGCGGGATACTCCGTCATAATTTTCTACCGTCGAGATCAGCCCGGTCTCCGGCGCACCCAGCTCCTTCTCCCATTCATCGAGCATTGCCTTTAAGTACCACGCTGTCGTCGTTTTTCCCTTCGTGCCGGTGATACCGGTCAGGATCGGACGTCCCTTCTCATAGTCAAAAAACCAGGCCGAGGCCACCGCCATCGCCTTGCGGATGTCTGTGACGAGCAGCGGGATCAACGGTGCTGCGCCATCTGTCTCTATCGGTTCTATGAGTGTCTCACTGATATAACAGACCGCACCGTTTTGTGCCGCCGCCTCCAGATACTCCGGTCGGAACGCCGCACCTTTGCAGATAAATGCAGTATGCTCCCGCACCGTGCGGGAATCAAAGGTCAGCCAGTCGATGCGCGGATCGGCTTCTGGTTCCGCATATGAGGCTTCGCTTCCGGCACATTCCAAATCCATACACCTGCGGTCATTTTCCAGCGCCTGCCTGTTTTTTAAATTTTCTGTATTTTCCTGCAGTAACCCCCGCTGCCGCAGTACCTTCTTTAATTCCCCCACTGTCTTCATCGCATTGCTCTCCTTAATACGCTCCCAGATACTCCTCCAGTGTGCTCCCCCTGCTCATAATCTTCTGTGCCGCTTCCACACCGACATACCGGAAATGCCATGACTCGTAATGAATATCTGTCACCGCTTCTTTTCCTTCCGGATAGCGGAGAATAAAGCCGTACCGGCTGCAATTTTCCTGCAGCCACTGATTTTCCGGCGTCTGCTCCTGCCCGCCATCCAGGATCTGATAGTCCAGCGCCACGAGATCCACGGCCAGTCCCGTACTGTGCTCGCTGTAGCCCGGCGGCATCGTCTCCATCGTCTCTTTATCATAAGCCTCCTGCCAGCTCATGCCCTCGTTCTGCATATCTGCCTCGATATCCTCGTCAAGCAGCTGCTGTTGTGTCTCCACATCCCGGTAGCCGGATGCCACGACAAACTGCAGCCCCTCACTGCTTCCATCTGTCAGCATCTCACTCAACGGTTCGTAGATCAGGGACGCTACCGCACACGTCCCGTTGCTCAGCCAGTGCAGATCCACCTCATAGTCGTCCGGCAGTGGATTTGCTTTATTGACGAGAATCAGCGGATTCTGTACCGGCAGGCCAGACGCATCTGTGATGTAACTGCTGTTATCCGTGATCGTCCGTCCGCCCACCGGAACGGTATAGCGCTTCAGATACGGCCGCGCCACGACCATCCCGCCCAGTACGAGCGCCAGCGCCGCCAAAAGTGCGCAGCGGCGTTTCAGGCTGTGCATGTACGGATCCTTTCTTTTTTTCACAGTTCTTTTTTCTGCCTTCGTCCCCGCTTCTCTTGCATACCCTTCTGTCTTCTTTACAGGCTTTCTCCTTCCTGCTTCTTTTCGTGTCCCCACACGGTTTTCTTTTTGCATATCTGCATCCTCTTTCTGCACGTACATCGCGATCCCGATGCTCCGGCAAATATTCTCTGCTTTTTCTTCTGTGCTCATATACAAAAATCCTCCCCGCAGGCCATTCCTTACCCTGCAGAAAGGATTATAAAAGGAAGATGTATCAAAATCTCCTCAGAATTGTATCAGATTTGTATCATGTGAAGTTTTTCAGTCACCATCATCATATGCCTCTTCATTATATGGCAGCTCGTTTGCAGAACCGCCACCTGTTGCATATGGATCAATAAACCAATCCTCTGCCGTACCATTATAGCAGGGCGTCCCTTCGGAATAATCCATAATCTCATTGTAAAAATGGTTCCAGAGCGGCGTACCCAAGGCGACGGACCATCCATAGCCCTTGCCGGTAAAGCCGGTCAGCGCTACACGTGCAGTACTGGTAAAACGCTCATACTGCAAGGTAAAATCCTGATACAGGCCATAGGTATCCCCGGGAAGGCCCTTTTCATCCGCTACATCGGCACTCTCTGCACTGCTCACTGCCGCGAGGTCTCCACAGTCTACGATATGCTCCGGTAACTCCTTCTTATCCTTATAGCGATACAATAAATCGGCATAGGCCGAGCCATCCGCATCCTGCGCATTTGCATCTCCTCCCAACCGCTTCGCCATCCAGTCCCAGCAGTCCGGATCGTAGAATGCCGCATAGTACAGAATATCCTTGTCCGCATCCAGCACAAGCCCGACAATCGACGGCGAACCATATACGTCGGCAGACTTTACATAATTAAGCACGAGCACATTTAATACGTTCTGATCAACCACCACTGAATAGATCCCTGATGAGGTTCCCTCCTCCAGGACATCCGCTTCCTGAAGCGTACGTGGGATCTGCCTGACAAATTGCTCCGGCATGACGCCTGCCTCCACCCACTGTTCTGCAAGTGAACGTGGACGCTGAATCAGCAGCTGCTCAATCTCCTCCTGTGTCATCCTGCTTCCGTCATAATAAACATCATTCTCATACCAGTTCAGATACGTCGCATCCCGCAGCAGCACCATCCTGCCTGCAATATCCAGAGAATCCGTATCCAGGAACCGGATCTCATCACGGGACGAGCATACGACCTTCCCGTTCTGTGACTGATCCTGCCACGATGCATAGAGATCCGGTCCGAACCATGCGACCAGCAGGACAGTGACAAGTATCAGCACACCAAGCTCATATTCTAAGATGTGTTTCCAGCTTTTCTTCTTTTTCACATCCGTCCTCCTGTTCCCCGCAAATCATGCTTTTGCCGTGCTGCTCCCGGCCGTCGCGTATTCCGGCCATCGCGTGGCTTCTGATGCTCCGGGTCCCAAAACATGACGGATACCCTAAGCCCCTGCCCGACCTCACTTTCAAAGCGCCACACCGCACCATGCAGCTCTATAATCTTCTGGCAAAGTGCCAGTCCGAGTCCCGCCCCGCCTTCCTTTCTGGCACGCGATTTATCCACCATATAAAAGGCTTCTGTGATCCGCGCCAGCTCATCCTTTGGGATCCCGCGCCCTTCATCTGCCACAAAAATCAGATAGCCGTCCTGCCTCTGGTGTCCGGTGAGCCAGATGCGTTTTCCCGGATCGGACGCTTTACGCGCATTGTCCACCAGATTTAAAAACAACGATGAGAGCAGATCCCGGTCACCGTAGATCAGCCCCGGATCCGCTTCTTCCAGCAAGGTCAGCTGCTTTTCCTTTAAGGACTCTGCCGCTGTCTTTTGGATCTCCCGCAAAAATTCAGGCACTGAGATTGCCTGCAGCGTAATCTCCTGCTTGTCCGCCATCGTCATCTCCAGCAGCTTGTAGGCGAGCGTCTGCAGCCGCTTTCCCTGCCGGAAGATATAATCCGCACACATATCTGTCTCTTCCTTCGACAGCTCCATCTGTCGGATCGTATCCGCATAGCCAATGATCGACGTCAGCGGCGTCTTTAGCTCATGGGCAAAGGCCGCTGTAAATTCCTCCTGTCGCCTGACCTCGTACTGCAGCTGCTCCATCTGTCGGCTCATCGCATCTGCCATCCAGTTGAAATCCTCCGCAAGCCGTCCGATCTCATCCTCACTTTTGATCTTCACCCGCGCATCGTACTGGCCGCGCGCAAACTGCCGTGTGACACGCGAAAGCTTCTGCATATTCCGCATGACAAAAAACAGCATAAACAAGATCACACATCCGACGAGTACCGTCAGCAGGATTACACCGATCTGATAGCGCGCATACATGGCATCCCTGTTCTCATATATCGAAGAAATATTTCTGGTTGTCTCTATGTATATCCCGGAGCCGCTCCGGCTCACAACCGTGACGTACCACTGTCCGACCTGACTGCCGATGACATAGCCGGTATTTTCTTCTTCGGTCAGCTCTGACATGATCCGCTGCCCGGACGTCTCGATCCGCTTCTTTTCCCCGGATGTCCCCTCTGTATCTGTGCGCTCCAGCTTCAGCGCCAATGCATTATCCTCGTAAAGAATGCTCCCGTCACTATCGTAAATGCGCGCATTTCCGTCTCCGGCCTCCCTGCTTTTATGGAAGCTCGCTACGACCTTTTTGATCGTCGTCTGATTCCACTGTGCCTCAGAGAGCGCGTGATTCGTCAGCTCATAGGAATTCTGAAAGGTCTGGTTCTCAGCCATACACTGCTCCACAGCCTGGCTGAGGCTGTGGTCAAAGCTGTCCTGTATGATCCAGATCCCGAAAATCGTCAGAAACAGCACGAAGATCGGCGTTGTAATAAAAAACAGTTTCCATGAAAGCCGCATGGCGCCTCCTTTCCCGGATATCCATCTGCTGCCCGCCGATTTCCGGCCGGGTACACCATCTGCAGCCCCCCAGGCCATACCGCAGGTCAGCGGTGAATGTTCAGCACACCAGCCGGTAGCCGACCTTGTAGATCGCCACGATGTGCTCCTCCAGCCCCAGCTTTTTCTTCAGACGCTGTACGTGCAGATCGACCGTCCTCCCGGTGCCGCTGTACTCGCCGCCCCATACGTTTTCATAGATCGTCTCCCGGTACAGCGCCCGGTTCTTATTACGCAAAAATAAGAGCAGAAGCTCGTACTCCTTTGTCGTCAGATCGACGGGATGTCCGTCCTGCAGCACCGTGCGCGAATCCGTATCAATGTCGATATTCAGAAACCGCAGCTGCCGATCCGTCTTTTTGCAGCGCCGCAGCACCGTCTCCACGCGGGCGAGCAGCTCTGCGATCTCAAACGGCTTTGCAATATAGTCCTCTGCGCCGAGCCGCAGCCCCTTTACCTTCTGCCCCGTCTCTCCCATCGCAGTCAGGAAAATGACCGGAGTATCCACGCTTTTCGCATATTCCAGTACCTCGTAGCCATTCAGCTTCGGAAGCATGATATCCAGCAAAATAAGATCAAATGACCGCTCCGAGATCGCATCCGCCGCCAGCTCGCCATCCGAAGCGATCTCACACTGATAGCCCGCCTTCACCAGATTCATACGGATGAGGTTCGCGATCGGCTCCTCGTCCTCTACGATCAGAATTTTTATCATAATGTAACTCCTGTTCCTTTTCTCATATGAATTCAAGAATGATTCCGTCATGCTTTCCCGGACTCTGCCTTTGCCAGAATCCGTTTCTTCTTTGTCATCAGACCGCCGATCCGACCGGTCTCTTTGGCAGAGAGGGAACGCCAGCCGTTTGTCCTCACCTTTTCCAGAAGCCCGAGCTCCTCTGCAATTTCATATTTCATTCGGTCATCCGGACTTAACTCTTCCCATGCCTGGATTTCTTTTTCTTTTTTCATAAAAACAGGTCACACTCCTTTCATCTGAGAGTATGCCCTGTTTTTTCTTCTCTATTCTGCCGTAAAGCGCTTTTTGCACTGTTGAGTTCCGGCACAGCCAGCTTCCACACCTGCTTCGTGTCAGCTCTTTCTCACAGAATCGCCTGGATTGCTTCTCTTACATTTTTCACCGGAATCAGTTCGATCCCCTCGACCCGTGCGGCCTGCTTTTTGCAACCCGCCGGAAGGATCACGGTCGTAAAACCGAGCTTCTTCGCCTCACGCACGCGCTGCTCTGCCATCGTGACGGAACGCACCTCGCCGCTTAGGCCGATCTCACCAAAAGCGATCGTCTTCTCATCGATCGGCCTGTCACGCATGCTCGATGCGATCGCCAGGGCAATCCCAAGATCAAGCGCCGGCTCGTTCATCCGGATACCGCCTGCGATGTTGATATAGGCATCACAGGAGGACAGGCGCAAACCTGCACGCTTTTCGAGCACTGCCATCAGAAGATTCGCCCGGTTCAGATCTGTCCCGGCAGCTGTCCGGCGCGGAAATGCCAGATTGCTCTGACAGACAAGCGCCTGCACCTCCAGAAGCACCGGACGTGTCCCCTCCATCGTACAGGCCACGATCGAGCCGCTCGCACCCTCCGGCTTCCCTTCGAGCATATATTCCGAAGGATTCGTCACCTCCGCCAGTCCTGAACCACGCATCTCAAAGACGCCGATCTCATTTGTTGAGCCGAAACGGTTCTTCACGCCACGCAAAATGCGGTAGGATGCATAGCGGTCTCCTTCAAAGTAAAGCACGGTATCGACCATGTGCTCAAGCACACGCGGACCGGCTACCACACCCTCCTTCGTCACATGACCGACTATAAAGATCGTGATATTCATCCCCTTCGCGATCTGCATGAGCACCCCCGTCGACTCCCGCACCTGCGAGACACTGCCGGGAGCAGAGGATACATTCTCATTGTACATCGTCTGTATTGAATCAATAATGACGACCTCCGGCTGAATCCGTGCGATTGCCTCCCGGATCGTCTCAAGGCTCGTCTCACACAGGATCAGAAGCAGATCGGTAAATGTCCCCATCCGCTCCGCTCTCAGACGGATCTGCTGCAACGACTCTTCTCCTGATATATAAAGTACCTTCTTCCCTGCCGCGGAAAGATTCCGGCAAACCTGTAAAAGCAACGTCGACTTTCCGATACCTGGATCTCCTCCGACTAAAACAAGGGAGCCCTGTACAATGCCTCCTCCGAGCACACGGTCCAGCTCCCCCATCCCAGTCGTCATACGCGCAGTCTGTGACACCTCTATCTCTGAGAGTGTTTTTGGATGAGGAGCATCCTTTCGGACGCTCCCTGCTGCTGTCTTTTTCGGTACTGCTGCCTGCGGCTCCTCTGCAAAGGTATTCCACTCCTTGCAGCCCGGACACTGCCCCATCCACTTTGTGGACTCAAACCCGCAGTTCTGACAGAAAAATAATAGCTTTGCTTTTGTCATTTATAATTTCACAACCTTTACCGGAACCTCGTCCACTGCGCCGATCTCCACGCTCAGGACGAGCTTGCCGCCCAGCTGTGTGGTCATCGTGCCGGCATTGACATCATCAATGTAAATCTTGTACTCTGCATCCTCTTCCAGCCCGAGAATGATCTGTGCATCCTCCCTGCCCTCTACCTCAAAGGAAACACCATTTGCAGTAGAATGGAAATGATGGACTGCGGTACCCGGAACAGACTCATATACGAACATTCCGTTCTTCTCAAGCTTCGTGATCTCTGCGAAGGTCTTTACCTTATACAGATCGCCCTCATGCTCATAATCCGAACGCTTTGCCTTTTCTGCCAGCTCGTAATTGCCGAAGCTGAGTGTGCCGTCTTCTTCTGTACATATAAGATCTTTTATTACTGACATGTCTCATGTCCTCCTGGTATGTTTTTCATTCGCGCGGGGTCGCCCCCTGGATGACGCTATCTTATCATAATTCTGACCAAAATTCCAGCCTTTCTTTGGCTATTGTGCTGTCTTTTCCGTCTCTGATCCGAACACTATTTTTCCTTTTTTCAGACCGACGTGTACGGTATCGCCGCGATGCACCCGCCCGGAGAGAATCTCCTCCGCCAGCACATCTTCGATCTGATTCTGCACGGCACGGCGCAGCGGCCTTGCTCCGTATTTCTCATCAAAGCCTTTTTCAGAGATATGCTTTCTCACTGCAGGACTGATCTTCAAGGTGATCTCCAGCTGCTCCCTTGCCCGCTTTTGCAGCTCTCCAAGCAAAAGTCCGGTGATCTGGTAAATCTCATCCTTCGTCAGTGCATGGAACACGATCATCTCATCGATCCGGTTCAGGAACTCCGGCTTGAAAATGCGGCGTACCTCCTGCATGACGCTGCTCTTCATCGCCTCATAGTTCTTCTTTTCATCCTTGCCGGTACCAAAGCCCAGATGCTTCGGCGCGATGAT
>ERZ827168.5765-NODE-5765-length-10021-cov-2.102649_pt1 | contig 10021 bp, 10 predicted proteins | sample MGYA00519868_ERZ827168 | MGnify/ENA primary metagenome ERZ827168 (study PRJEB31778, sample SAMEA3449271) | human gut metagenome | biome: human gut; feature: human-associated habitat; material: faeces | place: United Kingdom | collected 2010/2012 ...
CTTCGGCCCGCGCAGGTCGCCGTAGAAATACTTCAGGCGTTCGTTGGCCTCGATCTGTGCCCGATAGACGCCCAGAAGTTTGACGGCCGCGTCGCTGGTGGCCGAGGCCAGAATGACGACGCGCTTGTTGCGGCGGACGATGACCAGGTAGAACACGGTCATCATGACGATGGTACTCTTGGCCAATTCACGTGCCCAAGACAACACCTCGTACCAGTTGCCGTCGCTGTGGCCGATGATGCGGCGGATGGCCTTCTTCTGGAACTCAGCGAACTCGTACTTGGCAAACTTGTAGAACATGAAGCGCATCCACTCCAGCGGACGGGCTTCGAAGTAGCGCAGCTTTTCGGCACGCTCCGCGTCGGTCATGGTGAAATCTACCGCGGTGTGCGTACGGATGGTGCGGAGGAACTCTTCCCAGTCCTCAGCTAACTGCCTGTTTTTCCCTTTGAGCCGTTGTACTGTCATATCAGCGGAGTTTTTCTTTAATGAATTCATCAAACCATTCGCTCATCTCCATGGCCTTGGCAGCGTCCTTCCTGCGCATCCATGTGAGCATCTGCTTGCTGACGGAGATGATATCGGCAATACCAAAGTCGCCTTCCAGCTTGCTGATAGCCGAAGCCAGCTTGTTGATGGCATCGGCCTGGGCGGGCGTGGCATACTTGGTGTCGCTCTCGGCAATAGACTTGTTGATTTGGGCAATCTGATGGTACATGTTTCGTATCTGCTCCTCTCGGGTGGAGGTTACCGCCGCCCGTAGCATCTCCCAGTCCTCATCTTTGGCCCATCGGGTGATGGTATTGCGGCTCACGCCGACTTTTTCGGCAATATCCTTATTGTCGGTGTCGCCCTGCAGGTAAAGTAACTTGGCCCAATCCTTTTTCTGTTGATTTGTCAGTTGTGCGGTCATATCTTTTTTCCCTTAATGTTTGCCACAAAGTTAGCCTTCCTGTACTTCATAAAATAATCGGTTTGTAATGGTTTACAGAAAAATGGAAACCATTGCACGCCCTACGGTAACCGTTACAAACCGATTTGTTTGTCACAATTATATCGCAGAAATTTGCAGCAAACAAAAACGAAAACCTATGAGTAAAAAAGCATACACCTTCTGCGTACACGACGACACGGTCAACACCTACGGTTTCCGTATGCTGACCGCGGGGGCCAACTTAGCGGAGTTCGCCAAGAACCCTGTCGTCCTGTACAACCACAACGACTGGGACGCACCCATCGGACGCGGCGAGAACATCCGTAAGGAGGGCGACCGCATCCTGGTGGACATCGTGTTCGACACCGACGATCCGAAAGCCGCAGACATTGCCGGAAAGGTGGAACGCGGTTTCCTGCGCATGTGCAGCGTGGGAGCCTGGGCCGAGGAAGCCAGCGACGACCCCGCCTTGAAGCTGGAGGGACAGACGGGGTCCACCGTGACCCGTTGGACCGTGCGCGAGGTGTCGGTCTGCGCCATCGGAGCCAACCACAACGCACTGGCCATGTACGACCGCCGGAGCGGCCAGCGTATCAACCTAAACGACAACCGTGCCTTGGAAGGCATCATTACTAACATTAATAAAAGAGAAGACATGAGTACAATCAGACAATTGCTCAAACTGCAGGACTCCGCATCGGATCAGGCAGTACAGGAAGCGGTAAGCAGCCTGATAGCCCTGCGCGACAGCCTGCAAGCCGAGAACGCCACGCTGAAGACCGACAAGCAGACGCTTCAGGCCAAGGTCGATGGTTATGAGAAAAAAGAACGGGAATCCAACCATGCAAGGGCCGTGACGCTGGTGGACGAAGCTGTGAAAGACGGACGTATCGACGCATCGGGAAAGGACGCCTGGCTGAAAGCCTTTGAGGCGGACTTCACAGGTTCGGAAGTGCGCCTGAACAGCATCGCCAAGCGTCAGAACATCCATGCCCAAGTGGATTCCCAGAAATCGGCTGCCGGAACATCGGTGCAGCTGCGCGACATGAGCTTCGGCGACATCCTGAAAGCCGACCGCCTGAAAGAGTTGAAGCAAAACCCCGAACTCTACAAGGAGAAGTTCCGCGAAGCTTACGGCCACGAACCTGCATAATCAATCATCCATTATTCATTTTCAATTATCTATTATCAAAATGAAAGCAAAACTTATCATCGGAATTTTGACGGCAGTGCTGTTCAATGCACTGACCAGTCAGGTATTTGCTGGCACACTGGACGTGTCGCACGGCACCATGTTCGGCATACAGATGGGCCTGAGCCTTATCCCGCTACAGGCCAGCGGCTGTCTGCTGGACGGATTGAACAAGGAAATCTGGTTGCCCGGCATCGTCGAGCAGTTCTTTCCGAGCGACAGCTTCGTGAACGAATCGCGTAACCTGGACGCCTGGACGGACAACGGTTCCCTCAACATTCAGGAGGCGGGCGTAAACCCGGACGTCATCGTGGACAATGCCGTGTGGCCCATCCCCATCGTACGCCGTGAGGACATCCCGCACCGATTGGAGATGAAACGATTTGACACGGAGAACACCGTGCACATCAACGCCATCGAAATCGAGGAATCAGCGGACAAGCGCAACAGCGTCATCGAGGGCCACCGTACCTCGCTGCGCACCAAGTTCGCTCGTATGGCCGGATTCAACTGGTCTCCTACCAAAAACGGCGACTTCACCCCGGTAAACGTCGTATCGACCGGCAACAAGAGTACCATCAACAACACCTACTACGCTTTCAGCTTCGAGCAGCTGCTGCAGCTGGAGACTCAGGCCAACCTGATGGACATGCCTACCGAGGGACGCATTCTGTTGCTGCATCCCTGGCATGCCGCCGACCTGCGCAAACAGGACATGGACATGTACAAGAGCATCTTCAACGGAAACAACATGTTCTCCTTCAAGGTGTACATCACGCCGCTCACGCCGCGCTACAACGGCGATACGGGTGTACGTGTGGGCTACGACGACCCGGTGAAGTCGACCGACGCCATCGCCTCCACCTTCTACTATCGAGACGCCGTAGGACGTGCGAAGAGCGACTTCGACATGTACTACCGTCTGCGCGATCCTGAATACCGGGGCGACGTCATCGGCTTCAACATGCGGGGCCTGGCACTGCCGATTACAGGCAAGTATCTGGGTGCCATCGTGACGAAGAAAGCGTAATAAAATGGAAAATTGAGAATGGAGGATGGAAAATTCCCCGTTCTCAGTTACCAATTATCAATTATCAATTTTCAATTATCCATTAGTATGAGCTACATCAACACCAAATCAAACCGCAGCTATGACTTCTTCGCACCCTACTCGGAAGAGGGTGAACGCTGCCAACGAATTCCTTTCCCCATTGCCGTGAACTGCCTGCCGGAAGACGACACGCACATTAAGCACGAATGCAACCCGCAGGTGATGACCTTCGGGGCCGATGCCAAGGCCGGTACTTTCGAAGTGGAAACGCTGGTACAGGCAGGCTCCATGATGATTGTCCGCAACGAGGCGGCCTCCAATGCGCAGACCATCGCAGGCGTGGCATGTGCAGCCGGGAAGGTGACCACCCTACTGTGGGACGGGAACGGCTACATTTCCATCGGAGAAACCACCATCGAATAAGGAGGAAGACGTATGGAACCGAGAGGACTGCGCAACAACAATCCCGGCAACATCCGAACGACGAAGGACCGCTGGCAAGGTCTGCGACCGCAGCAGACCGACCCGGCCTTCTTCCAGTTCACCGAGATGCGCTACGGGTACCGCGCCCTGATCATCACCCTGCAGAACTACCGGCGCAAACACGGATGCCGGACCGTCGCCGACTTCATCCGCCGCTGGGCTCCACCGGTGGAGAACAACACCGACGCCTACGTCCACCGTGTGTGCCGGGAGATGGACGTGACGGATACCTATGTGCCGGACGTGGACGACAAGGCCACGATGTGCGCCTTTGCCGCCGCCATCAGCCGGGTGGAGAACGGCGTTCCTACCGACATGGGCGAGGTGGAAGCCGGTTGGAACCTGATTTGATACAAATTAAATTATCATGGCACTGCTGGACATTCTTATGTGGGTACTCCCCTCCGGCTTCCTGGCATCGCTGGGCACGTGGATCCTGTCACGCAAGACCTTCAGTGCGCGCAACCGGAAAGAGCAGGAAGTAATCTACAAGCAGCTGTACGAGAGCCAGGGCGACACGCTGCTCAAGATGGATGAACGTATCACTGAGTTACAAAACCAAAACATCATTATCAATGGCAATTTTGCAAAGATGCAGCGCACGCTGCTTACGGTGGCAACACAGGCTGTGCGTTGCCGTTATTGGGATGTGTGCCCTCTGCGTGGCGAGCTGTCGAAGTACAAGCCGCCTGCAGAAGAGTACAACAGCCGCCCGCGTGGACAGCTCGAACGTGATCGTCACCGCGGTGACCGACTACGAGCCGGTCCCGATGACACAGGCGAGGCTGAACCTGACCCCGACGGAACTGGAACGGCTACCACTGATACCGATGGACTTCGGGAAGACGGTGGCAGACGGCCACCTGACCCTGAAGGCTGAACCGGACGGACAGGGCGGCATACAGATTACGGCCACCCACCAGGGCGAGGAACGAAGAGTGGAAAAGATCACCACGACCGCCACGAACCGCATCCGCGACGAGTCGGCCACTACTGACGAGCTGAAGGACACGTCCGGCAGGAATTATACGATCCCGACCATTCTACTCGTTGTGTTACTTCTGGCCGTCATTTATTGGCTGGTCAAACACCGGACAACCGGCAATTAACCATTTATCATTAACCATTAACCAACAACTATTATGGACAATAGTAACGGACTTATGTACGGCGTGGCCGAAGTCAAATTCAAGGAAAGCCAGGGCGAGGAAAAGACGCTGGGCTGGCTCGACGAAAACGGCATGCAACCTGCGGGCAATGCGCCGCAGTTTCTGGACGTATATGCCGCCCAGGTGACAGACGGCCCCGTGGACTCCATCCAGACAAACCCGGGCAGCGATGCCTTCACCATGAACCTTATCCAGCTGAGTGCAAAGAATATGTCCGAAGTGTTCGGCGGTAAAGCCGAAGCGGACGGTGCCTATACGCCACCGGCCAACTTCGTGAAGACTGGCGTGCTGACCATCAAAATGCACAGCGGACACAGCTTCCGCGTGTTCAACGCCCGCCTGAGCCGAAACGGCTGGCAGAACGGAATGAATATGAGCAACGTGCTCGGCTTCGGCATCCGCGTGGACATGCTGAAGCCCACCGACGGAAAGGAACGCCGCTGGCGCAGCTATCCGCCGGGCGTAGAACCGGACACCAGTGACCAAACCGCAGACGGAGCAGCAGGATGATGACGAACACGGAACTTGAACTGCTGGCAGCTGTAGCCCTCGCAGACGGGGGCATCAGCCTGCCGCTGGCGCTGATCCTTCGGCGTAGGCCTGTCCGGGTAACGATGAAGATTCCATCAACCCGCAGCCTGATACGTATCAGCCGGATGTATCTGGCCATGGGCGTAACGGCTGAGGAGTACGACGGCTATACACTGGAACAGAAGGCACGCTTCATGGTGCTGCACGGAACAGCGGTGAGCCGTACGGTGGCTTACGGCATACTGCGTGGGCCCATCTTGGGGCGCCTGCTGAACCGACCGCTGGCTTGGCTATTGCGACAAAACATGCACCCCGTGGCCATGACCGAAGCCTGGAGGCAAATGCTGACCTGTATCAACACCGTCCCTTTCGGGACTATTATCGCATCAGCCGAAGCACTGAACAAGATGCAGCCGATGCAGAGCCATACAGAAAAAAGGAGTTAACGAAGGGACATACGGAACCTTCCCATAGCCTTTTTGGTGTGGTGGGACAGATAGCGATGGAAACGGGCTGGAGCTTGAACCGCATCCTGGACACAAACGTCGTGATGCTGAACCTGATGATGGCCGATGCTCCCCACTATGTGCCGGAACGCAAACGGAGCATGGCCGACATGATCCGTGAACTGGAGGAACGCGAACGGCAGCGAAACCAACAGCCCCAACCGGAAGAACCGGACAAAGGGGTGGACCCAATGACCTACTTCAGCCGGATGGCTGTACAAGATTAACCGTTTATCATTAACCATTATTGTTATGGCAGTACCTATACAGCTCGAAATTTTCATGAAGGACTTGACTAAAAACGGACTCGTGTCTGTAGCCAAGAACGTGGAAGGGGCCGAACAGGAAACCCTCTCACTCATCAAGGCTCTACAGGAGGTACGTGCCGAGTATGTCCGTGCCCTGAATGCCAACAAGGAGGCAGGAAAGTCCTACCAGCAGGAAGCGGCCATGGTACAGGCGTTGACCGGACAAATCAAGGGGCTGAAAGAAGGTCTGAAGGAGCTGCAGAAGGCCAAGCAGCAGACCAGCGAAACACCGATGGTAAATCCCAATACGACGGTGGACATGGATACCGTGGCCAGAAAAACCAATAACTTGCGTATGCAGTTCAGCCAGGTGGCGCGCGAACTGCCTTCGTTAGCCATGGGCCCGCAGATGTTTATTCTGGCCATCAGCAACAACCTGCCGATGCTAAGCGACGCCATTGCTGACGTGCGCAAACAGAACGAGCTGCTGAAGGCTTCTGGGCAGAAAGCCGTGCCGGTTTGGAAACAACTGGCAAGCTCTCTGTTTTCGTGGCAGACGGCACTGGTAGCAGGCATCAGTCTTTTGATTGTTTATGGCAATGACATGATAGAATGGGTTAAAAACCTTACAAAAGCCAAGAAGGAACTAACCGAAACAGAAAAACTACAACAAGCCGTAAACACCGCTCACCGTGAAGGAGGTATGGCAGCCTTGGAAGAGTCGGCCAAACTGCGTATTCTTTATACTGCTACTCAAGATACTCGCAAGTCCATAAACGAAAGAAATAAAGCAGTGGACGAATTGCAGAAAATGTACCCTGATTATTTCGGAAAGTTAACGGATGAAGCCATCCTTGCCGGGAAAGCGGCTTCCGCCTATGATGACTTGACCAAAGCCATTATAAGGAAAGGACAGGCCCAAGCTGCAGAAAATATAGTGGCAGATTACACGAAAAAGAACTTCCAGCTCCAACGTGGTATCAATGAAGATACGAACTGGACAAACAGAAATAAGGTTGAATATGAAAAAGCGTTGAAAGAGGCTGAAAGGATGTGGGAGAATTATCGCAATATAAACCAAGGGAGCTTTTTCATTGATAAAGCCGCAAGAAATTGGATCAGTAGTACGAAAGAGGGGAAACTGATAGAAGAATATGAGCGGCGTATGTCCAATATCAAAAAATATACAGATGAAATAGCAAAAAACAATAAAATCATAGAAGGTACCGTTAATCAGATTGATACTTCAACGTATCTTGATGATGCGTTGGACGGTAATAATTCACGTTCAACCCAAGTCAAGAAGGACTACGCCACCGAACTGGCCGAAGCCCGCCTCCGTGCCGAACAGATCGTGGAAAGACTGCGCATACAGCTAATGCAGGAAGGCATCGAGAAGCGCAAGGCACTGGCCCGGCAGGAGTACGACGAACAGAAGGCCGACATCGACCGACAGGAACAGGAGACTCTCGCCAAGATGGACGCCGCTCGCAAGCAGGGCGACACCGTGACGGACAGCCAATACGAACAGGTGCGGCAGAACGCCAACCAACAGCGTATCCTGCAGCAGCAGGTACTGAACCGGAAACTGGCGGACATCGACCGGGAATATCAGGAGCAGGCCATCGAGGCACAGATAGCATACAACAAGCAGTATGGCACCTACGCCGAACAGCGCGCCTCCATCATAGCCGAAGGCCTTCGTAAGGCGGCCAAAGCCGAATCGGACGGAGCTCGTGATCTGATTCTACGGCAGACGGAAGACGCACTGAAAGAGCTGGACTTCTCTCATTTCAAGGACAGCATCAACTTTGCCGAGGTATTCGGCCAACTGGACATGCAGACCACCGAATCGCTGACCACCCTTCGCGACAAGCTGAAGGAATACATCAACAACGCCGCCAGCGAACTTGACCCCGAAGACCTGAAGGAACTACAGGATGCGTTCAAGGATATTGACTTGGAACTAATGATCAGACAACCATTCAAGGAGTTGAATGCAAGTATCAAAGAGCTTGCATTGGCCAATAAAGAGTTGGAACAAGCTGAGCAAATGTTGAATAAAGTAGAACGTGGGGAGATTGTGGCTGATGATGCTTTGGAAAAATATAATCAAGCGAAAGAAAAAGCTGCTCAAGCAAACCTACGATTTGTCAAAGCTGAGAATGCAGCTAAGAACAGTGTGGATAAATTATCCTCAAGCTTGCAAGAAATAGGTAATACTATCGGAGGACAAGGCGGAGAAATCATATCATTAATTGGTAATATAGGTTTGTTTGCAACCACAACAATTGATGGAATAAGCAGAGTAACACAAATTGGTGCAGATGCTATATCAGCTGTAGAAAAAGCAAGTGTAATTCTTGGTATTATTTCGTCTGCAATACGGATCCTTCAAAAAATGGGAGAATTAGGAACCAACAAATCATTTGAGCAATATGAGACATATGCACAAAAAATAAATGAAATTAATGCCTTGACAGAGGCAGTAAATCAATATTCCGTGGCTGTGGCAGAGGCTGCCATAGCCGAGAATGGATGGTTTTCAACCGATAACTTACGTTCTTTACGTGATTACAAAAAACTTCAAAGCGAAGTTTTCAAAGAATATATCTCAAAAGCGATGGAAGCTCAAGCCATATATCAGAATAAATCTGGAGGTGGATGGCTGACTGGAGCTTTTAATTGGATAATGGGAAATATGTCCATTTTGAGTTGGTGGAAGGATATATGGGGACAAGGTGACTATGCAGAAGGAACCACTGCAGCCGTAAATAATTTACGAATTGAAACAAGAAAAGCAAGTAGTGGGTTCTTGGGAACCGGAATCGGAGGACATTCTCAGCAAACTGAAGACCTTGTTACTTGGGCAAGAGAACAAGGACTTGGAGACCTATTTGATGAAAGTGGGTTAATTAATAAAGAGCTGGCTCAAGCTTTAATAGACAACTATGGTAACAAACTTGTTGGGCAAACAAAAGAAACACTGGAAGAGCTGATAAAACTTCGGGAAAAATATGATGAATATATCGAGCAGCTACACGAATATGTCAGTTCACTTTATGAGCCACTTGTAAACAACTTCGTAGATAGCCTCTGGGACTGGTTCGACGAAGGAAAGAGTGCGTTAGACAGCTTTAAAGAATATGCTTCAGGCACATTTAGAGACATAGTTTCGGATATGCTCAAAACAATAGTTCTGGAAAACGTAGTAGGATCATTCGGAGATGATATCGCATCCATTTATGAAAAATATGCTTCAGGTTTAATTTCTGAGAAAGAACTGATGCAAATGGTGGCTGACCGTACAGAAGGGCTTATAAATAATTATGAAACCAATATACCAGCTTTACAGGAGATACTTCAAAATGTATCAAATATGCTTAAAGAAGCAGGTATTGATTTGAAAGATTATACTAATTCAGCCGGAATCGACCAGTCTCCTCAGAGCGGTGCGCTGACCACGATGAGCCAGGACAGCATCTCCACCTTTGAAGGCATAGGCCGCAGCGTGCAGACCCACCTGATCAGCATCGACAAGGTGGTGCAGGAAATCAGGCAGGCAGGTAAGGAGGACAGTGAGGCCCTGATGCAGATAGTAGCCAACACGTCGCACCTACTTCCCATCCGTGAACTGCTGGAAAAGTTTGACAGGGAAGGAATCAAAATGCAATGATATATGGACATGACCGGATATATGACAATGGACGGGGGGGACATCTGGACCACCTACAGGGCTTTCCTCTGCGAGAACGAGGGAGAACACACTAACATGGACGCGCTGCTCCGCATGCCCAAGGCCAAGGACGTGACGACAGTGGACTTCCGCGAACGCAACGGTGTGGAACTGCCGCAGAACCCAGATCTGAAGCTGAACTCCATCGAGCGGACACTTCAGTTCATGATT
>ERZ827168.5767-NODE-5767-length-10019-cov-15.912786_pt1 | contig 10019 bp, 11 predicted proteins | sample MGYA00519868_ERZ827168 | MGnify/ENA primary metagenome ERZ827168 (study PRJEB31778, sample SAMEA3449271) | human gut metagenome | biome: human gut; feature: human-associated habitat; material: faeces | place: United Kingdom | collected 2010/2012 ...
ATTTCGGCACTGTTTTATGCCTCCCATGCTGTCCCAGCATGCTCCGGTCTCTCCAGTGACAAAAACGATTTTCTTGAAATAAGCACTCATTTTGCCTCCCGCCGAACAAGGATAGCGAAATAAACATCTAATTATCAGCGCCATAATATCATAACATATATCATTTAGCTTTAGTTGTTAAACAAAAAAAGAGTCCGCCGAACCCCTTTTATCAGGGTCTGACGAACTCTCTTTCAGTATTCTATGCAACAAGCACTGAAAAGTCATTTACTTTTCAATGCCGTGACAACGATTGTTCAGCTTAAAGTCTAAATCATATATTACAATTTTTATATCGTATGCCTTTAATCACTCTAAGCCTTATCAATCCATAGTATCCTCCGGAGTAATAGGCAGATAAGGTCCATCTTTAACCTCAAAGATGGTTGAAGGCTCAATTACTTCCACTGCGTGCCATTGGCCTTTTGGAATCTGCACGCCATAATTGCCCGTGGTAGAATCAAGAAGATAGCGCTCGGTCTGCGCACCAAGGTCATTGTAAAACACCACAAACAATTTACCGCGAACAATCATAGTGGTTTCAGAAGTGTCCCGATGACGGTGAATAGGAACCACAGTGCCGGGCAAAAGCACATTGAGCATGCGCTGGGAATTGTCCTCGCTTGAATTTCTTAAGTCCATATTCATGCGACGACGCGGACTTTCCGTCGCCTTTTCCTGTATGTCATCAAGTAGTTGGTCGTTGATTATCATGCTTTAGATTTTAGATATTCTTCGTGTAGATGATAGTTTCTCTTCATAAACAGAACGTATGCCACAGCAAGCATCACAATAATTGCCCCAAGGTAAACATAATGGTTTATCGGAAGTAATATAAGACCAAAAGATATAGCGAGCTGGAGCGACATATATATTAGCGAAACAGCAACATGCGGCATCCGCAATTCGTTTGCCATAAGCTGATAGGCGTGCTTGCGGTGTGCCTCGCCAAGATTCTCATGAAGCTGAATACGGTGGCATATTGTCAGGATAGCATCAGCACCATAGACCGCTAGGAATATAATGTATGAAAAATCCTGTGTTTTGAGAATCAGCAGCCCCAAGGCAAACAGCAATATAAAGGCCATGCTTATAGAACCCACATCTCCAGCGAAACATTTGGCCTTTTTTCGGAAGTTGAAAAAACAGAAAACGAGCAAGGTGAGACCTACCACATAGAGATAACTCCGTGAAATAAAATCATAGTCAGCATTAAGATAAATCAACGGGAGCAAAACCGCTATAGAATAGCCACCGGTAATACCATTGATGCCATCCATGAAATTGTAGGCATTGATAATGCCTACGCATACAATCATTGCGATTAGCACAATCCACCAGTCGTGCCAGTTCAAGATTCCGAACTGATAAAACATCAAGAACATAGCAGCGAACTGAGCCACAAGCCGCACACTGTCCGGCAGCGAATGGATGTCGTCCGTAAAACTGACCAGCCCGATTAGCGTCAATCCCAAGATGAACCACGGATATTGCAACCCGAAGAACGCAGCATAGAGCCATACGCCGAGCAAAAATATAATGCCTCCGCCACGTAACACAATGGAAGAATGCGAACTACGCAAATTCGGCTTATCAATGATATTGAACCGATCGGCTATGCGAAAGTATGCCAGCTCAAGCAGAACCAGCAACACAAAGATTATCGCATAAATCATAATATTAAAGTTATTTTGTACTTACAGACTTCTATATACTATTACAATGCATAGTTACAGACCTGATATAAGCATTTTTAGCTTTGCTGCAAAATGAATAATCCAAAATCCATATTCTTTTTTAAGCAGGCAATTCAGAATAATATTTTTCTTAGAGTTACTAAGGAAATTCTTTCTATAAGGGTATATTCCTTCTTGCTTCAGCACTTTTAATTCAGTTTTGACTCTCCGTGTCTCATAAACTCCCGCCAGTGTCAAAACCAAATTCTGTCGCATTTGTTCAATTTTTTCAATTAATAGGCCTTTGGATATTGGAGATTCAGATATAAGATAATTCTTATATACACGATACATCTCTTGCATTGACTGATAGTATTGAAACGCCCGCTTTGCACCATGGCTATGCATTATCGAAGATTCTCTCTGACGGTAAATATATGCGGTTTCCGCAAAATGGAATATATTCTGGGTATGAAGGCTCACTTCGTAATAAAACAATGTATCTTCTTGAGCAATCATCTTTTCGTTAAAATATAATCTATTATCGGACAAAAAATTTCTTTTGAATATTCCTGCCCATATTGCGCACATATTAGTCCCGTTAAAATCTTTAGGCAAAATATTTAAGTTTTCATTCTTTTGTAATCTTAGCGAAGTTATGGGAGGTAATTCAGGTTGTTCTTTTTCACTTATTCGGATGTAATTACCTAGAAGCACATCTGCATTACTGTCAATTGCAGATTGAAGAACAAGGTTAACAACATTCGGGTACAACATATCGTCCGGATCTACAAACCAAATATACCTCCCCCGAGCCATTTCAATTAACCTGTTGCGAGTAAACGAAACCCCTTTATTTTTAATATTTCTCCTTACAATGACATTTTTATACCTACATGCAATATTATTTAATAGCTCAAAAGAACCATCAGTAGAACAATCATCTAAGCATACAATCTCATACCCCCCCCCATAATATTCTGATTAACAATACTATACAAACAAGACTCTATATAATTAGCTACATTATATACAGGTAAACAAAAAGAAATGGCTATATTGTGAGTCATTATTCCAAATTTTTTAATAGTCAGTTATTATTGGTTCATTAGTCATTCTTTTCTCCAGACCATCTTGTTGACGACGGTTACGTAGGATTGGATGATTTTGACCACGATGTTGCTCACATTCTCGCCGACATACACATCCACAGGGATGCCGTCATCATGGTTGCGGTTCATCGCTATGGCAGTGTCAACTGCCTGCAAAAGCGACTTTTCATCGATGCCGGCAAGGATGAACCCGGCGTTGTCAAGGCTCTCGGGGCGCTCGGTGCTGGTGCGTATGCAGATGGCCGGGAACGGATGGCCCACGGAGGTGAAGAAGCTGCTCTCCTCGGGCAGCGTGCCGGAGTCGGAGATTACGGCGGCGGCGTTCATCTGCAGGCAGTTGTAGTCGTGGAAGCCGAGAGGCTCATGCTGGATCACGCGGCGGTCAAGCTTGAAGCCGCTTTGTTCAAGGCGTTTGCGCGAACGTGGGTGGCAACTGTAGAGTATCGGCATGTCATATTTCTCTGCTATGGCATTTATGGCGTTGAACAGCGAGAGGAAATTCTTCTCCGTGTCGATGTTCTCCTCGCGGTGCGCGCTCAGCAGTATGTATTTGCCCTTCTCAAGACCGAGGCGGGAGTGTATGTCGCTGGCCTCTATGTCGGGGAGGTTCTGGTGAAGCACCTCGGCCATAGGCGAGCCGGTAACGTAGGTGCGCTCCTTCGGCAGTCCGCAGTCGGCCAGATAGCGGCGCGCGTGCTCGGAGTAGCAGAGGTTGACATCGGATATGATATCGACTATGCGGCGGTTGGTCTCCTCAGGGAGGCACTCGTCCTTGCAACGGTTGCCCGCCTCCATGTGAAAGATGGGTATGTGCAGACGCTTGGCCGGAATGGCTGAAAGACAGGAATTGGTGTCGCCGAGTATGAGCAGGGCATCCGGCCTGATTGCCGCCATGAGCTTGTACGAACAGTTGATGATGTTGCCCACCGTCGCTCCGAGGTCATCGCCCACGGCATCCATATATACTTCTGGGTCGGCAAGTTTCAGGTCCTTGAAGAACACGCCATTAAGATTGTAGTCGTAGTTCTGGCCTGTGTGGGCCAATATCACATCAAAATATTTGCGGCACTTGTTGATGGTGGCCGCCAAGCGGATTATCTCAGGGCGCGTGCCCACGATTATCAGCAGCTTCAGCCTGCCGTTGTCGGCAAACCTTATATCGGAATAGTCAGTTTTCATTTTACAGGATCAAAATAGGTATCGGGGTGATTCGGGTCAAATATCTCGTTGCAGTACATCACTGTCACGAGGTCCTCGGTGTCTGAGAGGTTGATGATGTTGTGGGTGTAGCCGGGCAGCATGATGACAGACTGGATTTTATCTCCGCTCACCTCGTATTCAATCACCTCATCCGTCCCCTCCTTGCGCATCTGGATCAGGCCGTGGCCCTTCACCACGGTGAACTGTTCCCACTTGCTGTTGTGCCAGTGCTGTCCCTTGGTTATACCCGGCTTGGAGATATTGATGCTAACCTGCCCGCAGTTGGGCGTGTGGACAAGTTCGGTGAATGAGCCACGGTTGTCGCAGTTCATCTTCAGGTCAAAAACCGCTTTATCCTTAGGCAGATAGCTGAGATATGTTGAGAACAACCGTTTGGCGAAACTATCGGCGGGAATCTCCGGGATCATCAGCGTCTGCGGAATTGCGGCGAACTCATGGAGCTGATCAACAATCTCGCCGAGGGTGGCCTTGAATGTCACGGGCACGTGGCAGTAGCGGCCATCTCGCTTACCAACGGCCTCCACCCCGTCAAACTCGCAGTGGTGCTCCCTGCCCTGCAACGCGAGAACCATCTCGTCAACGAGGTCATCGATATAGAGCAGCTCAAGCTCCACAGCGGGGTCATTGACCTGTATGGGCAGCCCGTTGGCGATATTGTTGCAGAAGGTTGCGACTGCGGAGTTGTAGTTCGGACGGCACCATTTGCCGAACAGGTTCGGGAACCTATAGACCAGCACCCTGGCGCCCGTCTCTTTGGCGTAGTCGAAGAATAGTTCTTCGCCCGCTTTCTTGCTCTCGCCGTAGGGATGGCCGGCATAGCGGCCTATCAGAGTGGCCTGTATGGAGCTGCTCAGCATCACCGGGCACCTGTTGCCGTGCTTCTTGAGCGTGTCAAGCAGCGTGGACGCGAACCCGAAGTTGCCCTTGCGGAAATCCTCGGGATTTTCGGGGCGGTTCACCCCGGCGAGGTTGAACACGAAGTCCGCCTCCCTGCACCAGCTGTCAAGCTCCTCCGGCGTCGAGTCAAGGTCGTACTCAAAGACCCCGTCAATCCGCACGGGATAGTTCCGGGCCTTGCCGTCCCTTATGTTTTTTAGCTGCGCGCAAAGGTTCCTTCCCACAAAACCCTTCGCGCCGGTTACCAATACTTTCATTTGAATATTATAAATCAGTAGAATGTAGAAATGACAACCTATCGTCACCAGGGAGAATAATCCTTTTACCCTCAATAGTTTTAGAATTCCTCAATGTTGATACATATTCCCTAATAACAGCTGGATATTCTTGCCCCAATATCATAATAGGGTTCATTGCGATGCATGTAAATCCGACATTCATTGACATATTGTCTTCCGAATAAAATCGTCCCACTTTATTAAGGAATGCGCTTCCACTTAATAAACCGCTAATAATATCTATTAGCATCGCAATACCATAGCCCTTAAAGCCAGCCATGGGAAGAATAAAGCCTTTCATGCCAGCCTCCGGATTATTGGTTGGCAGACCATTTTCATCCAAGGCCCATCCATCGGGCAAATTTTTCCCCGCTTCCTTATATTCCTTGAACTTACTTTTAGCCACTATGCTGGTTGCCATGTCAATAATCAAGGGATCTTGCCCGGGTATAGGTATAGCCACCGCAAAGGGATTGGTGCCCAACATTTTCTCTTTTCCACCGACAGGAGCCATTTGCGCAGGACTGTTGCATAAGAATATCCCTATAAATCCGTTTTCGGCAGCTTTGAGCGTATAGTAGAAAGCGGCTCCAGGAGTATTGTTATTGCGTGAAAAAACTTGGAAAACGCCAACAGACTTCGCTTTTTCCACAGCTAATGCCATACAAAAATCTGCACTTACCGGGCCAAAGCTATTGTCACCATCAACGACAGCAAAGGCAGGAGATTCTCTTACAATCCTAATGTTTGGGGACAAATTATATCCTCCGCGCCACACCTTATGTAGATGAGAGGGAAGGATACGTATGCCATGTGAGGTAACTCCCCATTCATCAGCTGTAGCAAAACAATCAGCAATAATTTCTGCCTGAGTATGGTTAACGCCCGCTTCAAGAAGCTGCCTTATAATTTCGTTCTTCTCTTCTAAATATTTAGGTTTCATTGTTTCTTACAAGCCGCACGGCACAGTGTTGATATAAATGTTTCTTTTACCTTTGATTCTTCATGATTTTCTCTTCCGATTTCAAAAGCACGCTTCCCGTATTCTGTTATAAGCGCAGGGTGAGAAACCAGTCTATCCAAACAACTTTCAACATCTCCATAGTCTGAACAAGTAACTGCACATTCATATTGATTCAAGTACCTGATTGGAGCAATTTCTTTATCACCGATAGCAAAAATGCATTTTCCGCTGGCAAAATAATCTGTGAGTTTGGTAGAGAATGAGAGACGTGCATCAAAACGGTGTTTCTTTTCTAATGACTCAACAAATACTACAATATCTGCTCCTTGTTGTAAGACTTTAACTTGCTCTTTTGAAACAGGTTGATGCAATACACATCCGTTTTGATTTAGAATCGCGGAAGTCTTCTTGTCTAATTCTGTCGGGGTATATATATCAAAGACTACTTTGGTTTTATCTTTATTAATATTTCCCATGGCTTTTGATATCTCAACCAATGATGCAGCACGCCCAATCAATAAATTTCCTGTATAAACCATCTTAATAGGAGTATGGGGAGGTTTGTTTTCAAATTGTAGATTTGTATAGTCGATGCCTTTGGTCAATACTATGCTTTTGGTGCCGAAATCCCGATCAGTCTCATCTCCCTCAATTTGCGTGATGGTAAACATCTCATTGCAGTTTGTAGCAAGTTTCCTGACAACCTTTCTCAGCATCCAGCGATGAAGCCATGCCCATGGATTCCATCCGCATGCCGAGTAAGAATAATTATCATCAGCTAAATAACAAACATATGGACGCTTAAACTTTTTTATAATATGCAATTGAATCCAGCCAGTGTAAACAGTGGGATAAATCGGAACAAAAAACACATCCGGATTCACATCTGCCACAAAGTCAGATAACGCTTTCGTTTTCCATTTTCCAGTCTTCCACACCACTTCACGTGCAACAGTTAAAAACCAGCTCTTTTTTTTATGGGCCCTTTTATAAAGTGACTTTTCAGAATTAACTGCTTTCAGTTCTTTTGAGGTAATTATCGCCTTATTTTGAACTTCACGGCCAACCGGACTCCTACTTATAATGCTCTTGATTATTGCGTTTTCTGATATTTGAAAGAACCGCGAGCAAACATCAGTATCAGGCAAATCAGACTTTAAATAAATCTGGGAAACCTTGGCAGGATCCCAAAATTTGAATAAATCAGTCTGTGTGTGTATGCCGCTGTCTCGTCTCCAAGTGCTAAGTGATATGGCGAGTACGCGAGGCAATGACTTATCGTACATATTTTACGTTCTTTTTTTTAGTTTATTTGCAGTTGAAAGCAACACTGTGGTCAGTTTTAGCCCCAAAAAACGTACACATTTGTGAATAATCAATGCTCTTGGAGTAATAGAATTATCAAGCAGATATAGGATATTCTTTACACGCTTATAATATTTCTTGCGAATGCTCGCCCCGTAAGAGCAATATAAAACCATGGTATTGCCCGCATAACGCGCAAGAATCTGCATCAATACTTCTTTTAGCCCCTTATCGGCTTGTGAATTTTGTATCCGGCGTGGCCAATTTTCCAAAATCCATAAATTGTCTGTCAAACTCTGTTCTTTTACATCATGTGAAATTGAATCCGGCCTCATGCGGTATATATACAATGCCTTGTTAATTGCAGAATACGATTTTGCTTTTTCCATTACCTGAAGATACCAGTCGGAATCTTCGCTTATCATCCCCTCTTTGAATTTTATGTTATTGGATATAAGAAGATCTCTTCTTATTACCTTTGCCCATGCCGTTCCCGTGTATGAATCATTTTTTAAAAGTTGAGCTAAAAAAGTTTCTGGAGACAAAACCTGCGCCTGAGAATAAAAATTACATACGGGGAATCCATAGGTGTCCCTACTCTCAAAGTATTTTTTAAATCCAAATATTAAAACATCCGGATTGCATTCAAGAGCTTTGTCAATTTCTGCAAGCGCATCCTCAGAACTCAGATAGTCATCGCTGTCAATAAAAATCACATATTCACCTTTGGCAATATTCATTCCTGAATTGCGGGCTCGTGCCAGTTTACCATTCGGCTGATGAAGCACTTTCACATTTTCGTATGCTGCAGCATATTCATCGCAAATCTCCGGACATTTGTCAGGACTTCCATCGTCAACGAGTATCAGCTCGTAGTCTTTGTAATTTTGTGCGAGTATGCTGTCAACACACTCTCTAAGGTATTTCTCAACCTTATAGACTGGAACTATAATTGAATATTTCATTAACAAGTACAGGATTTAAGACAATTATTCAATTTAAACTCTCATTAAGGAAATCAATTGATTCTTTACGATATCTGTCTAATGCCTCATTTATCAGAGGATAACTTTCAACACTGTATGGATCTGTAAGTTTTGATTTTAATGAAAGTTTAGAAAACAATGTTATCAATCGTGCTTCTATATAATTCGGGTGAACAAACGGGATAAAGTGTTTTTCAAAAACAATAGACATGGCACATCCATGAAAAGAGTTCGTGATTACAATTTTGGCTTTTGCAATTCGAGTAACCCATTCTTCAAGGGATAAATTGTCGGTTGGAGAGGAAAGATTACATTTCACAACCGGTAACTTCGAGTATTCTTGCGGTATAGCAGGAATAAGAGATTCATCTCCTAACCAATAAATGAAAACATAAGGAGAGTCTATGTCAACAGATTGAATGATATATTGGTCATAGAACTTCCGCGAGTGCAATAAAGTGGGATCAAGCACCCATTTCGCATTATTAATCCCAATCTGAGAAAGAATCGGAATTAAATGTGTCTCGCGTACAGAAATGCCTCTGAATTTTTTCAGCAGCGAGACTATTTTTTTTGTTATCAACGGATCATAATTCCATTCGGGGACACCCATGGAGGCTGCATACGACAAAATCTTTACATTACATTCTTCGTTAAATTCGCCCCAATAATCCAAATCACGGAGCTTACAGAATCCTGCATTCCATACCTGATCGCTCCCTATCACAACTGCATCCAGCTTATTATTCCTTATCTGTTTAACAAGTTGTTTATGGGAATAGATTTTAGGAGTGCGTTTGAATGCTTTATTACAAAACATTCCGAGTGGGTCTGGTTTATTAAGTATATTGCTTCTTAAAAAAGTTATGAGATAATTAATATAGCGTTTTGAGTATGATAAGTTATGTCTTCTATCCAATATCAATACGGTATGGCCCATTTTTTCAAGCTGCCCTTTCAAAGCGAGCGCTTGCATGATTCCGCCATAGTTATTCAAAAGTGGATGAGTTAGAATTCCAATTTCCATATTGCACAAAATTGAACGCTTACATTAAGCGTAAATGTGATATTTTATATCAGATTAAATAATAACATTCAGATTTTGAATTTACGATAAATAAATCTTTTTATTCTTATTGGCAGATAAGCTAAATACTCCCACGGACTCAATTGGTTGTAAATAGGTGCTATACGTTTTACTGCATCCGTAATTGAATAATGCGGATTTGTAGCAAGTCTAAAAAATTTGTCCCTTGTTATCGGCTTTGGAGACGGATGATTGATGGCTCTGTTATAAATACATGCCTGTTGGTACGACACCTCCTTAGAATCTATGTTTAACGAATAAGCGTCTCGGCTCCCCTTTTGTGTGTTTACTACAAGGAGACTTACGCCTTCTTCATTATACATTTCCGATACGACCTTATCAATCCCCCAAAAATCGCCTAATGTTATATCCGAGCCACTGTTGTTTTTGTATTCGCATCACTACTGTCCACTAAAAATGGGCAGGGTTAAAAATTAAATAAATTCGGTTCACT
>ERZ827168.5774-NODE-5774-length-10004-cov-2.669816_pt1 | contig 10004 bp, 9 predicted proteins | sample MGYA00519868_ERZ827168 | MGnify/ENA primary metagenome ERZ827168 (study PRJEB31778, sample SAMEA3449271) | human gut metagenome | biome: human gut; feature: human-associated habitat; material: faeces | place: United Kingdom | collected 2010/2012 ...
GGTGCACCCGCTGCACCGGGGACCTTTGGAATCGAAGGTGCGCTTGGTGCCCCTGGCACGGGCGGCGCCCCGACGACGGCAGTCGCTTTGGCTCCGCACTTGGGACATGCATCGAGGTTTGGGTCAACCATCGCTCCGCATTTCGGACATTTGACAGGACCCTGATCGACGCTTGGTGGTCTGAAACACATGAATTTCCCCTCTCGCTCGTTTGGTTGAAAGGCGCATCGGAAAAACGAGAAGCCAGCTTGACAGCCTTCTTGTTGCCAGCGGGACACCTTTTTTAAGCGCGCCTCTCTTTTAACTAAATGGAGTATCTTTTATTGGGTGTGCCTGGTCGACAGCTGGTAATATTGAAATGAGAGCAACTTGAGGGGTCGTGTCATACCCAGATGTTTAGGGGGAGAGGTATGGAAAGCGTCGAAGGGGAAGATGCATCGTCGGAGGGGGCGACTCGGCGGCAAGCCGGCGTCGCATCGCTATTCGCGGTGGCGGTTGCCGGCTTTTCGTGTTTGATAGGTTGGGAATTGTCGGCGGTGTTCTCGCCGTCACTCCCGCTTCTGTCGTTTTGCGATATTCAGACGGCAATTTTTATACGATGCATTTCTGTGTTGACGCTTGCTTTCGCCTTTGGCTTCTTTGCGGTGAAAGCTGATTTATTTTTCAAAAATCGAGATAGACTTGCGGTCGCTGCGCTGATCGTGTCGTTTTTGCCCATGATATGCGCGTGCGCCTACACTGCGACAGGTGCTCTCCCGATTATCGTTCTTGAGATTTCGTGGGCGTTACTCGGAATTTCCCAAGCAATCTTGGCTACGTACTGGTGCGTAATATTCAGTCTAATGGAGTCGTCGTTCACCATGAGGGTGGTGGTCTCGGGAGGGGTTGGCGGCACATTCCTGTTCGTTATCGTGAACGCTGCGGGAGAGCTGTGGGTGAGTATGCTCGAATTGTGTCTCATCCTCTTCATTTCGGTCTTGTCTGCTGCGATGATTGCGCGCTCCATTCCGAAAAGCTCTATCCCGAATGTGCAGGATTTTCGCCGCGTGCCCGACTTGTCTGCTCCCGCGTTCTTTTCCGTCGCGAGTTGTGGTGCGGTGTATGGACTTATGAGCATTGAGGTGTGTTATCAAGGCTTCATGGCAGCGCTCGTGGGCGGTGCAAGCGGCATCTTCGGTGTTGCTCTCGCAGTTGTCTGGTGCGTGCTTGGCTCGCGTGTCGACATCGATGTGGGGGTTGTTCAGCGTATCGCTTTGCCACTTTTGGTAGTAAGCCTTCTCATGATGCCCCTGTTTGAGGGCCCTTTGCGTGTGATTTGGGCGTGCGTTGCCTTGGCGACGCTTGCGCATAATCAAATGTTCACTTGGTTCTCGGTGAGCATCGAGAACTATGAGTTCCGTCTGCATCCCGTGCGCCGTTTCGCGCTTCGTCAAATTCCGTCGTGGGTTGGTTTCTTTATCGGATGTCTTCTAGCCTACGCCGCCGCTTTCGTATTCCGCCTCGACAGTGAAAGTCTCTACCTGTTCACTTGCGTTTTCGTTGTAGTTATTGTGGTGGCGTTCTCTGTTTACGGTGGTGATGAGTCGAAGACGAAAAGGCGGCTTGATTCGCTCATCGATGTTGCGGCGCAAAAGGCGATAGAAGCGGTCTCGAAGCCCGAGGAGGTGGAGGTGATACCCTCCGCGAGCACTTGTGAGGGGGGAGAGCCGTTTTACTCAGAGGGCTTTCAAGACCGTTGCGAAGAGGTGTCGCGCAAGTATTCACTCACCCCGCGCGAAACCGAAGTGTTTGCGCTTCTCGCAAAGGGGCGTAACGCCGAGTACATTGCTGGGCAGCTAATGGTGACGCCTGCCACTATCAAATCGCATATCTACCATATCTATCAAAAGCTTGGTGTGAACTCCCAGCAGCGTTTGATGGACCTGGTGGACGAAGGCAAGCGATAATATTGCGTTCCTCGGAGTGTCTCAGCATTAGCCGCCTATTGTCACTGTGGCCTTGATATATCCACGGCATCTTTGAATGCATCCGCCGAGATTTGCGGCTTTTCCAACTTAAATGTTGATGACAAGGCCCCCTTCTTCATGGATACTGATTCGAATGCGAAAAATCGAACAGTAAAGGAACCGCATGGGCACAACCCAGATAATCGCCATCGTCGTGTTCGTCGTCGTCATGGTGGCAATCGTAACTGAGAAGATCCATCGCGCGCTCGCCGCAGTCGTCGGCGCGATGATCCTGCTCATCCTCCACGTGGTCAGCTTCGACGCGGCTATGGAACACGTCGACTTCAACACGCTCGGCGTCCTTCTAGGCATGATGCTCTTCGTCGCCGTGGTGAAGCTATCGGGGCTTTTCGAGTACCTCGCTATCAAGTGCGCGCGCCTCGCGAAGGGCAACCCCTGGCTGGTGATGGTGCTCTTCGTCTGCCTGACCGCGGTGCTCTCGGCCCTGCTCGACAACGTGACGACGGTCCTGCTCATCGGTCCCATGACGGTCACGGTCTGTCGTCTGCTCGACCTTGACCCCCTGCCGTTCTTCCTCGCCGAGATCATGGCCTCCAACATCGGCGGCACGGCGACCCTCATCGGCGACCCGCCCAACATCATGATCGGCTCGGCCGCGGGCCTCTCGTTCGCGGACTTCGTCATGGTCGACGCGCCGGCGGCGATCATCTGCCTCATCGTGATGATCGGGCTGTTCTACCTCTTGTTCGGACGCAAGTTCAAAGTCGACGAGGAGCATAGGCGCGCCCTCATGGAGCGCGATGAGCGCGAGGAAATAAAGAACCCCACGCTTCTTCGCCAGAGCGTCATCATGATCATCCTCGTGACGGCGGGCTTCATGCTGCACGGCTCGCTCGGCATCGAGTCCTGCGTCGTTGCGCTTACGGCCGCGGGCATCCTCATGCTCATCTCGGGCGAGCGCATCGAGGAGGCTCTCGCGCATGTGGAATGGACGACGCTCGTCTTCTTCGCGGGCCTTTTCATCGTGGTCGGCGCCTTGTCCGAGGTTGGCGTCATCGGCATGCTCGCGCAGGCGCTCATCGACGTCACGGGCGGCTCGACCTTTATCGCCATGCTCGTGTTGCTCATCGCCTCGGCCATCATCTCGAGCTTCCTCGACAACATCCCGTTCGTCGCCACGATGATCCCGATCCTGCTCTCCATGGAGGCAACCGGCATGGACGTTATGCCCCTGTGGTGGGCTGTGTCGCTTGGCGCTTGCCTCGGCGGCAACGGCACGCTTATCGGCGCGTCGGCGAACGTCGTCATGTCCGACATCGCCAAGAAGCACGGCACTGAGATCACGTTCATGGGCTTCTTGAAATACGGCTTCCCGATCATGCTCGTCACCATCGCTGTGTCGGCTGTGTACCTTGTCGTGCGCTTCCCGCCGATGTAGGGTGTGACGTGTAAGGCAGGCGAACCAAACGATCGAATCGGGGCTGGCAAAATGCCGGCCCCGTTTTCATGCCATCGAAAGAGAAAAGATAGGAATCATGTCATCTTCTGCGTCAAATGAGCATCGCGGGCAATGCGTGCGGCTTGCGGCGTGCATCGTGGCGCTCCTTGTGTGGATGGGGTTCATCTTCTTCATGTCGGCAAACGACGGCGACCACTCTCAGGGCATGAGCGATGGCGTGACGTCTGTCGTACTCTCGACGGTGTGGCCGGGCTATTCTGGCATGTCGTCTGATGAGCAGGCAGCTGTCGTGGAGTCGCTCAGCTTCCCCGTGCGAAAGGCGGGGCATTTCAGCGAGTACGCCGTGTTGGGTCTGCTCGCCTTCGCGGCACTTCGCCAGGGTCAGGTACTTCGGTCTTCCCAGGCGATTCGGATCACGCGGAAGATTGCCCCTGCGGCGGCGGGCGCGGTGGTAATCGCCTTCGTATACGCCTGCTTCGATGAGTTCCACCAGCTGTTCGTTGCGGGTCGAAGTGGGCAGCCGTTCGATGTCGGTGTTGATACCGCAGGCGCGTTTGTGGCAGTCGCCATCGCGGTGGTTGTGGTGCGCATGCGGGAAAGGTGCCGCGTTTAGCGCGGTCTTGGTCCGCCTTCCTCGTTGGTGCGATATGCTGTTGCCTATATGTTTCGTAAACCGCTGTTTCCCGAAAGCCAGGATTTCATGATCAGACTCAACTGCGATTACTGCAAAGGCGCGCTCCCCGAGGTTCTCGAGGCGCTCCAGACTATTAACGACCAGGCGTTTTGCGGCTATGGCTGCGACGAGGTGTGCGAGCGCGCGGCCCGCCTGATTCGCGAGCGTGCAGGTGTGCCCTCGGCCGATGTGCACTTCCTCGTTGGCGGCACGCAGGCGAACTTCATCGTCATCGAGTCCGCCCTGCGCCCATGGCAAAGCGTCATCTGCGCCGATTTGGGGCACATCAACGTGCACGAGACCGGAGCGGTCGAGCATGCGGGCCATAAGTGCGAAACCGCACCTGCTCACGATGGCAAAATCAGCGCCGACCAGGTGCGCGCCATCGCCGCCAACTGGGCGGGAAGCATCATTCCCGAACATATCACGCAGCCAAAGATGGTCTATCTTTCCATGGCGACGGAGACGGGTTCCGTCTACACGCTCGCCGAGCTCGCCGCCATCCGTGCGGTATGCGACGAGTTCTCGCTCTACTTGTTCATCGACGGCGCGCGTCTGTCCTACGGTCTCGAGGCAATCGGCGGCGATGTTTCCCTCGAGGACATCGCTCGGCTCGCCGACGTGTTCTACTGTGGCGGCACGAAATGCGGCGCGCTGTTCGGCGAGGCCGTCGTCATCGTGAACGACGAGCTCAAGCCGCATTTCCGCGCGAACATGAAGCAGAACGGCGCCATGCTTGCGAAGGGGTGGCTGCTCGGCGCGCAGTTCGAGGCGCTCTTCACCGACGACCTCTACTTCAAGGTTGCCCGCCGCGCGAACGAGTACGCCGCGCGCGTGAAGGACGCTTGCGCGAAGGCGGGAATTCCTCTGTTCGCGCAAACAACGACCAATCAGGTCTTCATCAACTTTACCGACGCTCAGTACGCGCAAATCTCTGAGCAGTTCGAGTTGGAATTCGAGCAGCGCACGGACGAGGATCACGTCGCCATTCGCGTCTGCACGAGTTGGGCCACGCGCGAAGAGGAAATCGTTGCGCTCGAGAAGGCCATTGCGGCTTTGTAGTCGTCTCCTCGGAGGGTGCCGCTGCTCGCTAGGGAAAAGCTCGTGCCCTGAGCGAGCCGCAAGGAAAGAAAGGGACCTCATGGAAATTCTCGATACGCTGCTTCATCGCCGCAGCATCCGCAGCTTTACGGGAGGAGGCATTCCCCGCGAGACGGTCGAGGCGCTTCTCGTCGCGGGCATGTCCGGCCCTGCGGGGAAAGGGAAGAAGCCCTGGCGCTTCGTCGTCGTCGAGGATGCGGAGACAATTTCCCGCCTTGCCCAAGCTCGCGATCCCAAACAGAAGCTCTTCGACACGGCGAGCCTGGTTATTGCCGTGTTCGGGGACCCGTCCATCGCCGACACGTGGGTCGAGGACTGCTCGGTTGCCATGACCAACATGCACTTGGCGGCCGATGCGCTGGGTCTTGGCAGCTGCTGGGTTCAGGCCCGCATGCGCACTACCGCCGACGGTATGCCCTCGGGCGACTATGTGCGCCGCATCCTCGACGCACCGGAAGGGCTCTCCCTTGAAGCGATGCTCGTCGTGGGGAACATCTGCGAGCATCCTGCTCCCCATACGGCTGCCGATGTCGATATGTCGCTTGTGAGCTGGGAAAGCTTCTAGTGCAACGCCTTCGCGATTTCGTGCGGCGCGAGGTCGTCCTCGTTGTCGCTATCGTGCTCGCCGCCGCGTCGTGCATTGCCGTTCCGCCCGACGCGGCGTACTCTGCCTATATCGACTGGCACACGCTCGCGCTGCTCTTTTGCCTAATGGCTGTCGTTGCCGGGCTTCGCTCTCTCGGCGTCCTCGATTCGATGGGGAAGTGGCTCGTCTCGCGTGCAAAATCCCAGCGCGCGATTGCGTTCGCGCTTGTGGGAATCGTCTTCTTCGCAAGCATGGCGGTGACAAACGACGTGGCGCTCATCACGTTTGTCCCCCTCGCCCTCGTGACGCTTCGCGCGGCGGGCATGGAGGGTCACGCGCTCCTCGTGGCTGCGCTCATGACGGTGGCCGCGAACCTCGGCAGCATGCTTACACCTGTCGGGAATCCCCAAAACCTGTACCTGTTCACTGCTTCGGGGATGTCGGTTTCCCGCTTCCTGTCGCTCATGGCCCCCTACACGGGACTTTCCGCAGCCCTTTTGGGTGGGTGCATTCTCGTGCTGTTCAGGTCGAAGTCTTGTTGCGGGGAAAAGGCTGGCAAGAACGAGGGCTGCGTTCGGGGTGCTGCTGGTGGGGGAGAAATCGTCTCGCGGTCGTGCTGGTCCGATGGCGCCGCACATGAGTTCGCGAATGGGGTTCGCGAGGATGCCGCCTCTGCGCCCCTGTGGAGATGCAGCTGCGGGCGTCTTGCAATTTACCTGGCGCTGTTCTGCATCTGCCTGCTTGCAGTTGCGGGAATCGTCGATGTGCGCATAGTGCTTGCCGTCGTCATCGCGACCGTCGCGCTTACTGATGCTGAGCAGCTTCGACGCGTCGATTTCGCGCTCCTGCTCACGTTCGTGGCGCTGTTCGTCTTTGTGGGGAACATGGTGCGCATTCCGCTTGTCCACGATGCGGTGGCGGGGCTCGTGGGGCGAAATGCGGTCATCGCCGCAGTGGGCGCGAGCCAGGTTATCAGCAATGTCCCCGCGGCCGTGCTGCTCTCCGGGTTCACGGGTCAATGGGACGCCCTCATCGTGGGCACGAACCTTGGTGGGCTTGGGACGCTCATCGCCTCGATGGCGAGCCTTATCACCTTCAAGGCGATCTCTATCGGCCGCGTGGGGGCGAAAATGCGCTATCTCAAAGTATTTACTCTGGTCAACGTGGTGTTTCTGGTGGCTTTGCTCGGGTTTGCCCTGCTTTTTGGCCTATAGCCGCCCAGCAAACCAAGCGCCTGCCGTCGTGGGATAGGGCTTGCTGGCGTCAACCTCGCTACGACCTGCATCTCGGATAGGGTATGCTTTCGCAAAGACAAGAAAGGAGCGCTCGATGAAGCTATTGATTGCATCCGATATCCACGGCTCGGCCTACTGGTGCCGCGCGCTCATGGCGCGAATCGAGGCCGAGTCGCCCGACACCATCGTTCTTCTGGGGGACCTTCTCTATCACGGTCCGCGAAACGACCTTCCGCGCGATTACGCGCCGAAGGAGGTGCTCGCGATGCTGAACACGCTGGCCGACCGCGTCGTTGCCGTGCGCGGCAATTGCGACAGTGAGGTTGACCAGATGGTGCTCGATTTTCCCTGTATGGCCGATTATGCGATCGTGATGGACGTAGTACCTGCGGAGGGCTCAGGCGGGCAGCCCGCCTCAAAGGCCGAGCCGCGCCTGCTGTTCTGCACGCATGGCCACCTGTTCGGGCCGCAGAATGTGCCGCCGATCGCGCGCGGCGCCGCCCTTTTGTACGGGCATACTCACGTGAAGGAGATTGCCTCTCGCGATGGCGTGCTCTTCGTGAACCCCGGTAGCGTCTCTCTTCCAAAAGACGGCTCGAACAGTTACGCCGTCTATGAAAATGGTGTCTTTGAGCTGCGGGAACTTGTAGGGGAATAAATACGGGCGCGCCGCGCCGTCGCCAAGCCCTTTCCTTTTCGATCGGGCCCGCGCCCGCGCGCGGCGCAGCCCTTGTCTTCTCGTTGGCGCCGTCGCCAAGCCAGCGCCGGCCTTATTTTGCGATCAGCGTGCCAAGGCGCATGCAGTCCGCAGAGGCGTCGTCGTCGGGATAGTCCTTCGCTATGACGGAGTCGACCACATCGACGCCCGCCTCCTCCGCGCGCTTCTCCCAGAGCTCCATCCATTCGCCGTCGTTCCAATCGTAGGACCCGAACAACGCCACCTTGCGACCAGGAAGATGCGGCTCCACCTCATCGTACATGGGCAAGAACTCCATCTCCTCGAGCTCCTCGTCTCCCATTGCGGGACAACCGAACGCGAAGGCATCGTAGCCGTCGAGCTTGCTCGAATCGAAATCCGCGGCTTGGACGAGATCGGCTTCGCCGCCGGCGGCACGCACGCCTTGCGCAATCAGATCGGCCATGGCCTCGGTGTTTCCCGTGCCGCTCCAATAAACGATAGCGACTTTATTCATGATAGGTTCTCCTTGCATATCGGCTGCCATTCGGTTCCGAGCGCTTTTATTCAGCGCCGGGCGATGTGCACGCAGGCTCCCCTTCCGCGTGCACATCGCCCGGCGCGCTCTTAGCTGGCCTGGGAATATGCCTCGTCAGCAGGGAAGGCGTCGTCGAGGATGGCGAGGCATTCAAGTGACACTCCCTCGTCGAAGAGCTCTTCGTAGGCGCGCGTGCATTCCTTGTATTTGCAGAAGCACTCCTTTGCATCCTGCTCGCATGAGTACACCTTCCAGCATCCGCTGCACAGGTAGTTCTCGCCCTTGTTCTCGATGAACCCCATGACGTCCTCAAACGGGTATCCCAGAAAGAGGCCGATCTCGTGAGGGAACGCGCAAGACCCTGAAAGCGTGCTTTGCAGGTCGGTCCCGCAGATGCGCTTGTGCAGAAGCTCGATGCAGGCCGCGAGGGAGCCGGTGTCGTATCCCCCCTGTGCGAGGAAGCTTGCAACCTCAGGTTGCGAAAGGTCGCGTCGAAGCAGGTCGGGGCGGTAGACATAGAGAAGCACCCCGGATTTCCTGCGTGCCAAAAGCTCGATGCGAACGCCGCAATCGTAGAGTTTGTCGCGCGTTGCGCGCAGTGCGTAAGCCAGGTTGCGCTCATGGGTCCTCGCAGAGACTATTCCCGACTTGCTTTTGCCAAGCCCAGAGACCGACTCATCGCGGCAGACGAACAGGCTTCCCGGCTTGATGCCAGCCAGTGTCGGCGTGCAGTGGTGTACCAGTTTTCGCTCGAACAATTTCACGTATTCGCGTTTGTCCACGGGAACGCTCCTTTTGCGCGGCTTTCTCGGAGATAGTTAACTCTGGAAAACTTATAGTTCAGAGGTGGCCACGAGTCAAGCGTTTGGATGAAAAAGTTTGCCAGTGGTTACAATATTGCAGAAACACGATTTCTCGATTCGCGTTATCATGGACAAATTCACATGTAAGGAGATTGCTATGGCTTTCAAAGAAATCGCACCTGAGGAACTGATGCTCAACCCGTTCACAAAAATCGGAAAGGAGTGGATGCTCATCACCGCCGGCGCCGATGCCGAGCATTGCAACACCATGACCGCGAGCTGGGGCGGCCTCGGCGTGCTGTGGAACGCCAACGTCAGTTTCGCCTTCGTCCGCCCGTCGCGGTATACCTATGAATTCATGGAACGGGAACCCTATTATTCCCTTTCCTTCCTCGATCCCGGCGGCCGCCGCCCGCTGCAGTACTGCGGCGCCCATTCCGGCCGCGAGGTCGACAAGCTCGCCGAAACCGGTCTCGTCCCGCGCTTCGACGCGCCCGCGCCCTATTTTGAGCAGGCGCGCCTGGCCCTGATCTGCCGGAAAATGTACACGGCGGATATTGATCCCGACCGCTTTCTTGATCCGGCCATCTCCGCATCGTACAAGGAGGGCGACTATCACCGAATGTATGTCGGAGAGATCGTCAAGGTGCTGCAGGCGATGAACGACTGATCGCTGTTCGCCGGGAACGGATGGCCTTTATCGTAAGATCAAAGCGACGGCAGCGAAAAAGATTTCTTCGCTGCCGCCGCTTTTTTCCGCTCGTTACATCCCTTGTACTTACGAGCGTCGAATTCCTCCCAACGGATGTTAATCCGTAATTTACAGCCAGGGCCCCCAACAGCTCCCCTCATCAAAAATGGACGCGTCCCTTGTTCGGAAAGTGTTCAATGAGTTTTCCCATCATAAAACGATATCTATTCAGGCGGCGGAAGATTCCCTTCCGCCGTCTCGGATTTTACCAGCCG
>ERZ827168.5775-NODE-5775-length-10001-cov-12.330585_pt1 | contig 10001 bp, 4 predicted proteins | sample MGYA00519868_ERZ827168 | MGnify/ENA primary metagenome ERZ827168 (study PRJEB31778, sample SAMEA3449271) | human gut metagenome | biome: human gut; feature: human-associated habitat; material: faeces | place: United Kingdom | collected 2010/2012 ...
TTTCACTAATTATTTGTTTTTTTATTAGGGACATTTTCACTAATTATTCACAATTATTCGTTTTTTTACAAGTATTCAATTGACAATTTGATAGCAGGGTGTTAATATTATATATTGGAAACACATCTTTTTTGGTGTGCAATAAAAACTTAAGTTAAGGTATTGGGGTGAAAAGTTAATGGCTTATAAACTAAAGCAAAGTGGCGATTATAGAAAAAGAAGAAATTTCTCTATGATCAAGAATTCATTTGAACTTGATAATTTATTACAGATTCAAAAAGAATCATATCAATGGTTCGTAACAGAAGGGGTAAAGGAAGTACTTGAAGATTTTTCTCCAGTAGAAAGCTTTTCAGGAGGACTATCACTAGAATTTGGTGATTATGTTTTTGATACGCCTAGATATTCTATTAAAGAATGCAAGGATAGACAAGTAACATATGCCGCTCCTTTAAAAGTTCAAACAAGACTATTCAACAATGAAACAGGAGAAGTAAAAGAACAAGAAATATTCTTAGGGGATATTCCACTAATGACTGACAGTGGAACATTCATCATAAACGGTGCTGAAAGAGTTGTAGTATCTCAATTAGTTAGATCACCAAGTGTTTATTTTTCAAAAGAAATAGATAAAAATGGTAAACCAACTTTTGCATCAAAAATAATTCCTACAAGAGGAACATGGTTAGAATTTGAAGCAGATTCTAAAGAAATATTATATGTTAGAATAGATAGAACTCGTAAAGTTCCTCTAACAACATTACTAAGAGCCTTTGGGTTATCTAGTGATGAAGAAATACTAAACATGTTTGATAATAATGAATATCTTAAAAATACTATTGAAAGAGATTCAACAAAATCAACAGACGAAGCCTTAATAGAAATATATGAAAAATTAAGACCTGGTGAACCAACTACATTAGATAGTTCTAAGAACCAGTTAATTACTAGATTCTTTGATAATTTCCGTTATGACTTAGCTAAAGTAGGTCGTTATAAATTTAACCAAAAATTAAATATTACTGATAGATTAATAAATAATAAACTAGCACAAGATATTGTTATTGATGGCGAAGTAAAAATACCTGCTGGAACATTATTAAATAAACAAGTAATGGAAGAATTAGAAGGATATTTAAAAGATGGATATGGTAAACAAGAAGTGACTATAAATGAAGACTTAGATAATCATAATATAGTTCAAGTTGTTTATGTATATTCACCATTAAATCCATCTAAGAAAGTAAAAGTAATTGGTAATGACCAAGATATCGATGTAAAAACATTAACTATATCTGATTTCTATGCATCAGTATCATATTACTTAAACTTAATGGACGTTATAGGACATGATGATGAAATAGACCATCTAGCAAATCGTCGTATAAGACAAGTAGGAGAACTTCTACAAAATCAATTCAAAATAGGATTTAGTAGAATGGAAAGAGTTATCAGAGAAAGAATGACAACTCAAGATATGGAAACAGTAACTCCTAAAACATTAATTAATATAAGACCGGTAACTGCTGTTATAAAAGAATTCTTTGGAAGCAGCCAGTTATCACAATTCATGGATCAAGTAAACCCAATAGCTGAGTTAACTCACAAAAGAAGATTATCAGCTTTAGGACCAGGAGGATTAGCTCGTGATAGAGCAGGTATGGAAGTACGTGATGTTAATGCATCTCACTATGGTAGAATTTGTCCAATCGAGTCTCCAGAAGGACAAAACATCGGACTAATTACCTCACTTGCAAGTTATGCTAAAGTTAACGAATATGGCTTCATTCAAACACCATATCGTAAAGTAGTAAATAAAAAATTAACTGACCAAGTAGATTACTTAACAGCAGGTGAAGAAAGTGAATATCACATTTCTCAAGCCACTGTTAACGTTAATGATGATATGGAAATAACCGATGAAACAGTAGCTGGACGTTATCGTGGTGAAAACGTAATCATTCCAGCTGACCAAGTAGACTATATTGACGTAAGTCCACAACAAGTAGTTTCTATTACAACAAGTTTAATTCCATTCCTAGAACACGATGATGCTACACGTGCTCTAATGGGTGCTAACATGCAACGTCAAGCATTACCATTATTAAAAACTGAAGCTCCATTTATTGGAACAGGTGTTGAATACATTGCTGCTAAAGATAGTGGTGCTGTTGTTGTATCTCAAGCTGACGGAATTGTTGACTATGTAGATGCTAAAAAAATTGTTGTTAAAAATGCTAAAGGCCAAGATGTATATAACCTTCAAACATTTGAAAGAGCCAACCAAGGTGAAGCAACTAATCAATCACCAATCGTTCGTGCCGGAGATAAAGTAAGAAGAGGTCAAGTAATAGCTGATGGTCCAAGTACAGATAAAGGCGAATTAGCTTTAGGTAAAAACGTTGTTGTAGCATTCATGACATTCAACGGATATAACTTCGAGGATGCCGTAATAATGAACGAAAGATTAGTCAAAGAAGATGTTTATACATCATTACATATTGAAGACTATGAAATACAATGCCGTGATACTAAATTAGGACCTGAAGAAATTACAAGAGATATTCCAAATATCGGTGAAGAAGCACGTAAGAATCTAGATGAAAACGGTATCGTAAGAATAGGTACTGAAGTAAAAGAAGGCGATATCCTAGTAGGCAAAGTAACTCCTAAAGGAATGGCTGACTTAACATCAGAAGAAAAATTATTACATGCTATATTTGGTGAAAAAACAAGAGAAGTTAGAAACTCTTCATTAACTGTACCACACGGTGGGGGCGGTATCGTTCATGATGTTAAAATATATACTAAAGCTGATAACGATGATATGCCAAGCGGTGTAAGTAAAGTAGTAAGAGTATATATAATTCAAAAACGTAAAATCCAAGTCGGCGATAAAATGTCAGGACGTCACGGAAACAAAGGTGTTATCTCCTTAATATTACCACAAGAAGATATGCCATATTTACCTGACGGTACTCCAGTAGATATCATGTTAAACCCACAAGGTGTTCCATCTCGTATGAACATTGGACAATTACTAGAATTACACTTAGGAATGGCTGCTAAAAAATTAGGCGTATATGTTGCAACACCAGTATTAGATGGTGCTAAAAGAGAAGACATTGATGCCATGATGAAAGAAGCCGGTATGGATCCAGATGGTAAGACAGTTTTATATGATGGTAGAACAGGTGAACCATTTGATAATAGAATAAGCGTTGGTGTCATGTATATGATTAAATTACACCACATGGTTGACGATAAATTACATGCCCGTGCAACTGGACCATATTCACTAGTAACTCAACAACCACTTGGCGGTAAAGCTCAATTTGGTGGTCAAAGATTTGGTGAAATGGAAGTTTGGGCTCTAGAAGCTTATGGAGCATCACATGTATTACAAGAAATATTAACATATAAATCAGATGATGTTGTTGGACGTGTTAAAGTATACGAATCAATAGTTAAAGGTGTACCACTACCAAATCCATCAATACCAGAATCATTTAGAGTATTAATTAAAGAGTTCCAAGCTTTAGGATTAGATATCTCAGTAATTGAAGATGATGATAAAGTAATTGGCATTAACGAATTAGAAAAAGAGGATGACGACGATGATATGCCAATAGCAGAGGAAGTTCCAAAAAATAACTTAATAAAAGAATTTGATAGTTCAGAAGAAGAAAATGATGAAGATTATGATGATGAATTAGAAGATGACGAATTTGATGATGACGAAGATTTCGATGAAGAAATGCCAACTGATGAAGAACTCGATGAGATAGAAGACGGAGGTGAATTCTAATGATCGAAGCCAATAAATTTAAAGCTTTAAAAATAGGAATTGCCTCTCCTGAAACTATCCGTGGATGGTCATATGGAGAAGTACAAAAACCAGAAACAATAAATTATCGAACATTAAAACCAGAAAGAGATGGACTATTCTGTGAGAAAATATTTGGACCAACTAGAGATTATGAATGTAGTTGTGGTAAATATAAAAGATTAAGATATAAAAATATCGTTTGTGATCGTTGCGGTGTTGAAGTAACTAAATCAAAAGTAAGAAGAGAAAGAATGGGTCATATCGAATTAGCTACACCAGTAAGCCATATTTGGTATGTAAAGGGTATTCCATCATATATTGGATTATGCCTAGATATGTCTCCAAGAGACCTAGAAGAAGTAATATACTTTGTCTCTTATGTAGTATTAGACCCAGGAGCTACAACACTTGTTAAAAAGCAAACATTATCAGATAAAGAATATCGTGCTTACTATGAAAAATATGGTAATACATTTAAAGTAGGTATGGGTGCTGAAGCCATTAAAACATTATTAAGTGAAATGGACGTTAACAAAGAATTAGCTGACCTTCAAAAAGAACTAGAAGGTGCTACAGGACAAAAGAAAATAAGACTAGTTAAAAGACTAGAAGTATTAAACGCTTTTGCCACATCAGGTAATCGCCCTGAATGGATGATTCTAGAAGCCCTACCAGTAATCCCACCAGAATTAAGACCAATGATCCAACTAGACGGTGGTAGATTTGCAACATCTGATTTAAATGATTTATACAGAAGAGTTATTAATAGAAATAATAGATTAAAGAAACTTATTGAGTTAGGTGCTCCATCTATTATCATTCAAAATGAAAAACGTATGCTACAAGAAGCTGTTGATGCCTTATTTGATAATGGCCGTCGTGGAAGAAGTGTTACTGGTGCTGGAAATCGTGCCCTTAAATCATTATCTAGTATGTTAAAAGGTAAACAAGGACGTTTCCGTCAAAACTTACTAGGTAAAAGAGTTGACTACTCAGGCCGTTCAGTTATCGTAGTAGGACCAGACTTAAAAATGTATCAATGTGGTATACCAAAAGAAATGGCTCTTGAATTATTCAAACCACATGTAATTAATGGATTAGTATCAAAAGAAATAGCTAATAATATTAAATCAGCTAAAAAAATGATTGATAATATGGATCCAAAAGTATGGGATGTCGTTGAAGAAGTAATTAAGGAACACCCAGTTATGTTAAACCGTGCTCCAACATTACATAGATTAGGTATCCAAGCATTTGAACCTAAACTAGTATCAGGAAAAGCTATAAGACTTCACCCATTAGTAACAACAGCCTTTAACGCCGATTTTGATGGTGACCAAATGGCTGTCCATGTACCACTATCAGAAGAAGCTAAAGCTGAAGCAAGAATCTTGATGTTAGGTGCTAATAACATTCTAAGTCCAAAAGACGGAAAACCAATTGTTACACCATCACAAGATATGATTTTAGGAAACTATTATATAACAATGGATAAACCAGGATTACCTAACGAAGGAAGAGCATTTAAGAATTCTAACGAAGCTATTATGGCCTACACAAGAAGAGAAATTACCCTTCACACAAGAATCCTAGTACCTGTAAATTCATTTAAACATAAAGTATTCTTAGATTCAAATAAAGATAAGTATTTAATGACAACAGTAGGTAAATTAATATTCAATGAAATCCTACCAGATTCATTCCCATATATTAATGAACCAACTGATGAAAACATTGAAAAATGCACACCAAGTAAATACTTTATAGCATACGGTGATGATGTTCTTGAAAAAATAAAAGAAATACCAAAAGCTGATGCTTTCAAAAAAAGTACACTTGAAAAAATTATTGCTCAAATGTTTAAAAAGTATAGAACTACTGAAACATCAATTATGCTAGATAAATTAAAAGACCAAGGATTTAAATATTCAACATTCTCTGGACTTACAATATCTGCATTCGATGTTGTAGCAAGTAAACAAAAAGACGAAATAATTGAAAAGAGTAATGCTGAAGTTAAGAAGATTAACAAACAATATCAAAGAGGTTTAATAACTAACCAAGAAAGATTCGAATTAGTAATCGATGTATGGGCTAGAGCTAAGAAAGAAATAGAAAAAGAATTGGAAGTATACGCTAAAGAATTAGAAGATAACCCAATCTTTATCATGATGAATTCTAAAGCCCGTGGGTCATTATCAAACTTCGTACAATTAGCAGGTATGCGTGGTACAATGGCTAAACCAAATGGTGAACCAGTAGAAATACCAATAACATCATCATTTAGAGATGGATTATCAGTATCTGAATTCTTCTTATCAACACACGGAGCTCGTAAAGGTAGTGCCGATACAGCCCTTAAAACAGCCGATTCAGGTTATATGACAAGAAGACTTGTTGATGTTGCTCAAGATATTATTGTTAGAGAAGAAGATTGTGGCACAACTCAAGGCGTTGTTGTTAGCGCATTTAAAGATGATAAAGATGGTATAATCGAACCATTATATGATCGTATTATGGGTAGATATACTGCTAATAAAGTAATTAATCCTGAAACAAAAGAATTAATAATTGATAAGAACGAATTAATTACTGAAAATATTGCTGACAAGATTATTAAAGCCGGCATTGAAGAAGTAGAAATTAGAACTACATTAACATGTCGTACAGAACACGGTGTATGCTGCAAATGTTATGGACGTAACTTAGCAACAGGTAATATTGTTGAAGTTGGTGAAGCTGTCGGAACAATGGGAGCTCAATCAATTGGTGAGCCAGGTACACAGTTAACCATGAGAACATTCCACTCAGGTGGTGTTGCCGGAGCCGATATAACACAAGGTCTACCACGTGTTGAAGAATTATTTGAAGCAAGAATTCCAAAAGGAAAAGCAACAATATCAGAAATCGATGGTGTTGTATCTAAAATTGAAGAATCATCAGGTAAGTTTAAAGTATATGTTAAGAATGATACTGAAGTTCGTGAACATATCACTGCTTACGGTGCTAAATTAAGAGTAGAAAAAGGCGATAAGTTATCTGCCGGAGATAGACTTACTGAAGGTAATATTTCTCCAAAAGAATTATTAGCAGTAACAGATCCAAATACTGTACAACAATACATATTAAAAGAAGTACAAAGAGTATATCGTTCACAAGGTGTTGATATTAACGATAAGCACGTTGAATTAATAGCTCGTAGAATGATTTCTCAAATAAGAATTGTTGATTCAGGAGATACTAACTTCTTACCAAGCACAGTAGTAAGTATCAACAAGTTTACTGAAGGAAATAAAGATGTAATATTACAAGGTAAGAAACCTGCTATTGGACAACCAATATTATTAGGTATTACTAAGTCATCATTGCAAACTGATTCATTCCTAGCATCTGCTTCATTCCAAGAAACAACAAGAATATTAACTGAGGCATCTGTTAAAGGTAAAGTAGATTACTTACACGGATTAAAAGAAAACGTAATTATTGGTAAACTTATTCCAGCCGGAACAGGAGCCAAAGAATATATGGACATTGACTATACACTAGAAAAAGAATTTCTAAGTGATGAGCCATCTGAAGTCCTAGAAGAAGAATTCTTAGATTAAGAGTTCTTTTTCTTTGCAATAATCTAATTATTTGGTAAAATATAAATATAGAAACGTGGAAGTGATTACAATGAAAAAAATACAAAACATAAATATTACCGAAGAAGATGGAAGTTCATCAAACGAAACCAAAAGTCGCTTTAAAGAATACTTACTTAAGTTAAAGTTTAAAAGAAAACCATCAACTACTCCCGAAGAAGAACCACCCAAAAAAACTAAACTAACTACTATAGGGGGAGGTCTTCTTCAACCAAACATTGTAAATGAAAAGAAACCAAAAGTAGTTAAACCTAAAAAGATAATTATCACCCCCACAATAATTGATTTTAGTAAAAGTAATAAGCCAAACAAGAATATTGATAAACAACCAGTAGTTGAAACCCCTAAAAAAGAAAATGTTAAAACTAATCAACAAGTAAATCCTATTTCAAAAGAAGAAATTATTAACAAACCTAAAGAAAAAATAGATTATTTAAATAATCAAATAGTAAATAAAATTAAGAAAAGATTAGTAAAATACTTAGATGAAATAGAAATGCTAGAAAGTGAACTATATGTTATCGGTACAATATCTAAAGATGAAGCAACAATTGAAGAACTAAATAAAACTAAAGCTAAAGTAAATGCCTTAATAAATAAAATAAATAGTTTAAAAGAAAAGTATAAATTAATAAAAGACTATGTTGATAACGAATTATTTATTGATGATAAAGATGATTTCTTAGATGAAGATATTGATTATCTAAAACAGCTAGCCACTAGTGCCGAAATAGGAAAGAATAAATCGACAATAAAGAAAATAAAAGAATATAAACTATTATCTCTTGAATTAGATGTTATAGAAGCCAAAGTAAAAGACTTAAATAGTATTAAAGAAAAGAAAAAAGAAGAATTAAATCTAAGAGATGATAATTATCAAAAATTATTAGATACTTATATAAATAATCGAACTATCTCTGAACAATGTCAAAAAATGATGGCCGAGCAAGAAAAAGCATTGGCTAGTATTAATGTTAATGACATCGAAGTAATAACAAACACCACAACAAGACTAGTTGGAATGGGAGAAGTCTTTAGAAGCGGTCTAAAATATATAAGTACAGTAATGAATCCATTTAAATATACTAGAAATGGCATTGCCCAAAGTACCATTTTAGCAAAAAGATTAGTAGACAATGCTCTTAATAATGTTCACATGGAAACAAGAACTAAAATATCATATCAAGCAGCAGACTATTCATATGAAATAGATAGATGCTTAAATGAATTAGAATACGTATCTAATACTATTGATAAATCACTAGAAGACATAACATATTTAAAAAATAGATATATAAGTGAATTAATAAAATATAAATATCGAGTACCAAAAATAGCAAAAACGTATCAAGATATTATCAAATTAGAAAACTTATTATTATCAAATAAACGAAAAACCCAAATGATGATTAACAAGACTAATAATTTAGAATTAGCTAATAAAAATAAACTAATAAAAGTAAAAAAATTAAATAATCAAGAACAAAATAAATAAAAAATATAATATAATAGACAAAAAAGGATGATGAATAAATATGAGAAACAAAATAGTTATAATAGGTTGTGGTAATGTTGGTATGAGTTATGCTTATGCCTTAATGAATCAAAGGACTAATGTTCATGAATTAGCCTTAATTGATATAAATGAAAAGAAAGTTAAAGGAGAAGTTAGTGATTTAAACCATTGCCTAGCTTTTGCACCAAGTAAAATTAAGGTAAAAGTTGGAACTTATGAAGATTGTGCCGATGCTAGTATTGTGTGTTTAGCGGCAGGTGTTAATCAAAACCCCGGTGAAAGTAGAGTAGATCTTATTAATAAAAACAGTATAATATTTAAAAGTATTATTGATAAAGTTATGGCGACAAACTTTAATGGAATATTTCTAGTAGCCACTAATCCATTAGATGCTATGACATATCTAACTTGGAAATATTCTAAACTACCACCACGTCAAGTAATAGGTAGTGGCACAAGTCTAGATACTGCTAGACTAAGATACTTACTAGGAGAAAAATTAAATATTAACCCCCATAATATTCATGCCTATGTAATAGGAGAACATGGTGATTCAGAGTTTGTCCCATGGACTAATACCTCAGTAGGCTTAAAAAAAATATCTAATTATTTAACTAATTATGAATTAGATGAAATATATGTAAATGTACGTGATGCTGCTTATGAAATAATAGAAAACAAGGGTTCAACATGTTATGGAATAGGTATGTGCTTAGTAGGTATAACTAATGCTATCTTAGGAGATGAAAATAGTATTATAACTGTATCTACTTATGATAAAGAGAATGATATATATATAAGCTTACCAACCACTGTAAATAGAAGAGGTGCTAGTTCAATAACTTATTTTGAATTAACTCAAGAAGAACAAGAAAAGTTAAATAATTCAGTTAAAACAATTAAAGAAACAATATCTAAAATAGGCTTAGAGAAATGCTAAGTCTTTTTTTATGTAAATCGTAAATTTTTAGACTAAATTCCGTTTTTTTAATGGAATTTAGTTTTTTTAGAT
>ERZ827168.5781-NODE-5781-length-9996-cov-3.436878_pt1 | contig 9996 bp, 9 predicted proteins | sample MGYA00519868_ERZ827168 | MGnify/ENA primary metagenome ERZ827168 (study PRJEB31778, sample SAMEA3449271) | human gut metagenome | biome: human gut; feature: human-associated habitat; material: faeces | place: United Kingdom | collected 2010/2012 ...
ATCTGCAACCCGTCGAACCCCTCCGGCAAGGTGTTCACCTATGACGAGCTGAAGCTCATCTCGGAGCTGTGCATCAAGTATGACGCGTTCGCCATCATGGACGAGGTGTATGAGCACATCGTCTACGAGGGCCACAAGCACATCTATATGAACAGCCTGCCCGGCATGTGGGAACGCACGGTCAGCTGCTCGAGCCTTTCCAAGACCTACTCCATCACCGGCTGGCGTTTGGGCTACATCATCGCCCCGCCGGAAATCATCGACGTGGCCAAGAAGGTGCACGATTTTCTAACCGTGGGCGCGGCTGCGCCGCTGCAGGAAGCCGCCGTCACCGGCCTGCGCTTCGGCCCGGAGTATTACAAATGGCTTCAGGACAAATACACCGGCAAGCGCGATCTGTTCCTGCAAGGTCTGCGCGACCTCAAAATCCCCCACACCGAGCCGCAGGGCGCGTATTATGTCATGCTCGACATTTCGGAATTCGGCTTTGATTCCGACCTGGAGTTCTGCGAGGTGCTGGCGCGCGACGTTGGCGTGGGCGCGGTGCCCGGCTCCAGCTTCTTCCGCGAACCGGTCAACCACCTGATCCGCCTGCACTTTGCCAAGAAGGACGACACCCTCACCGAGGCGCTGAACCGCCTGGCCGATCTGCGCAAAAAGATCCCCGCGCGAAAGTGATCCCCTTCCCGCGCCCTGCCTAAAGCAAAAAGAGCACATCTTGGCGATGCGCTCTTTTTTGAATTCTTTTTTTCCGGGAATTATTTGCGCTCCGGCTTGTATTCCTCGCCGAAGGTTTCGACGGTGACTTCTTCCATCACGGGGTACTTGGTGGGGCGATCCATATAGTCGGTTTCCAGATCCGCAATGTGATCCACCGCCTCGATGCCCTCAATCACCTTGCCGAACGCAGCGTATTGGCCGTCCAGATACGGCGCGTCCGCGTGCATGATGAAGAACTGGGAGCCTGCGGAGTTGGGCATCTGCGTGCGCGCCATGGAGATCACGCCGCGGGTGTGCTTGAGGGGATTGATCACGCCGTTGGCGCGGAACTCGCCCTTGATGGTGAAGCCGGGGCCGCCCATGCCGGTCGCATCCGGGTCGCCGCCCTGAATCATAAAGCCGGGAATGACGCGATGGAAGCCCAGGCCGTTGTAAAAGCCGTCCTGCACAAGCTTGACAAAGGACGCCACGGTGTTGGGCGCCGTTTCGGGATACAGCTCGATCTTCATCACATCGCCGTTTTTCATCTTAATGGTCACAATAGGATTCATGTCGATTTCCTCCCTTTTCAGGTACTGCGCCCATTATAGCAGATTCCCCGCAAAAAGGAAACCTCATGCGCTTCTGCGGCTGTGCCCTTACGGAAAGCGCGTTTTCCGTTCTGACCGTGCGGCGGATCAGTGATACTTCGGCAGCCAGGAGCCGTGGGTTTCGATCAGGTCGTCGCACATGGCCACGATGTCGTCGATGGACAGCTCGGAGGCGGTGTGCGGATCCATCATCGCGGCCTGATAGATGTAGTCCTTCTTGCCGGTCAGCGCAGCCTCGATGGTGAGGAGCTGCACGTTGATGTTGGTGCGGTTCATAGCGGCGCACTGCGGGGGCAGGTTGCCGACGTAGACGGGCTGCACGCCGGACTTATCGACCAGGCAGGGCACTTCGACCGCGGCCTCGGCGGGCAGGTTGGGGATCAGCCCGGTGTTGAGCACGTTGCCGCCGAACTTATAGGGCTGGTTGGTTTCCATCGCCTCCATGATGTGAGAGGCGTATTCCTTGGAGCGCTCGTGGGTCAGGTCGTGCTTTTCGACCAGGTCCTTGCGCATCTGCGTCCATTTTTCGATCTGATTGACGCAGCGGCGGGGATATTCGTCCAGCGGGATGTTGAACCGCTCGATCAGCTCCGGATACTTATCCTTGATGAAATAGGGCATGTATTCCGCGTTGTGCTCGGAAGATTCGGTGACGTAATAGCCAAAGCGCTTCATGATCTCATAGCGCACCATGTCGTTGTGCTTTTCGGTGCGGGCGGCGGCGCGCGCCTTGATTTCGGGATAGAGATCCTTGCCGTCGCGGCTGATCTCCAGCAGCCAGGCCTGATGGTTGATGCCGGCGATCTTCCACTGCACCTGCTCGTCATAGGGCATGCCCAAGCCTTCGAGCAGACCCTTGGCGCAGGTCTGCACGCTGTGGCACAGGCCGACGGTCTTGACGCCGGTGCCGCGCAGCATCGCGCCGGTGAGCATCGCCATGGGGTTGGTGTAGTTCAAAAACAGCGCGTCGGGGCAGACCTCTTCCATGTCGCGCGCAAAGTCGAACATTACGGGGATGGTGCGCAGCGCGCGGAAGATGCCGCCGATGCCCAGGGTATCGGCGATGGTCTGGCGCAGGCCGTATTTTTTCGGCACTTCAAAGTCGATGATGGTGCAGGGATCGTAGAGCCCCACCTGAATGGCGTTGACGACGTAATTCGCGCCGCGCAGCGCGTCCTTGCGGTTCTCCACGCCCAGGTACGCTTCGACGCGCGCCTTGTTTCCGTTGTTGCGGTTGATGTTTTCCAGCATCATCCGGGAATCCTGCAGGCGCTGCGCGTCGATGTCGTAAAGCGCAATGGTGCTCTCGGCCAGCGCGGGGGTCATCATGGAATCGCCCAGCACGTTCTTGGCAAACACCGTGCTGCCCGCCCCCATAAAGGTAATCTTCGGCATTTTTCTGTTCCTCCTGTGAAAAGGTATTTTGTTGTCGTGTTGCTGATTTCAGGATAGCAGAAACCGATCCGCCGCGCCATGTAAAAATGACGGATAAAAAATGCAATTATGATGGATCAGCCGTGCCCCCCGCGTTGGACGATGCGCAGCACGCCCACGGTCATGTCGTCCTGCGGATGCCCTGCTGCGGCAGCGTCGGCCAGCAGCCTGCGCGCGGCGCTTTCGGGCGAGCGCACATCCATCATCAGGATTTCGCGGGTAAGCCACATTTCGTCCCCGCCCATCGCGTCGGCCACGCCGTCGGACAGCATCACCAGCACGTCGCCGTCCTGCAGCTGCATCTGCGTCACGCTCGGGCGCACCTTTTCCAAAATGCCCATGGGCAGCGCGTCGCCCGTGACGGACAGCACCCGCCGCCCGCGCCGGATATAGGAATCGGCCGCGCCGATCTTCATCGCGCGCAGCGTGCCGTGCGTCAAGTCGATCAGCGACAAATCCATGGTCGTGAAGCTCTCCTCCGGGTTTTTGTGCAGCAGCAGGTCGTTGACCCCCGTCAGCGCCGCCTCCGGCTCAAACCGCGCCAGCAGGAAATCCTCCATCAGATCCACCGCGGCACGGCTTTCGGCCTGCGCGCGCTCGCCGTGCCCCATGCCGTCCGCCAGCGCCATCATATACTGCCCCTCCGGCAGCTGCACGGTGGTCAGCGTATCGCCGCAGGGCTGCCCGTCCGGCGTTCGGGAGGCAAAGCCCGCGCTGACCTCAAAGTTGCAGGCCTCCTCCAGCGTCAGTCGGCAGCTTCCCTCGCGGGGACAGACGCCCGTCGGCCGGATGCGCAGCGGCACGCCCGCCGCACACGACACAACGCGCACCAGCCTTTTATCGCACAATCCGTCGCGCTGCCTGCACTGCCAGCAAATCTGCACCCGCTGCTTCTCCCCCACGCGCTGCGCCTGCACGCTCTCAACGCGGATGTGCGCCAGATCCAGCGCCTGCGCAATCTCGCGGGTCTTTTGCTCCTGTTCGCTCACCGTGACGGACAGATCGTTGGCCACGGCGTGCAGCGCGGAGCTGACGGCGGCATATTGTCCGCCCGCGCCCGCCAGCGTCCGCGCCATGCGGCCGTAGAGCGCGGCGTATTCCTGCACCTTGCCGCGCACTTCCACGCGCAGATCCTCGCGCGAGAGCACCGCCCCGGCGCGCACCTGCTCCTCCCGCCGCACGAAACGGCGCATCCGCTCCCAAACCTGCGGCCGAATCAGCAGGAAGGCAAGCCCTGCCGCCGCGCCCTCGATCGCCCGCTGCGCCGTCAGGAACCGCGCGTCCATCGCACCCGCCAGCACAAGCGCCACCGGCAGCGCCGCAGCCGCACCCCAGCGCCCAAGTGGCGAAAACAGCCCCGGCAGCAGGCCGGACAACGCCAGCCCCACGCATAGATACGGCTGCACGGGCTGGGTCACGCCGAGCATCAGCCCCGTCAGCGCACCCACCGCCGCGCCGATCCCCACGCCGCCCAGATACCCCGCGCCGAGGTTGAGCAGCAGCAGCGCCGAAATCACCGGCGATACGCCGCAGATTTCCATGCTTCGGAATCCCGTCAGCACGCCCGCGGCCAGCAGCGACAGGCTGATGATCTCCTCCGGGCTGAGCAGCTCGCGCCCGTTCAGCTTCACCCGCAGCGCCGCGGCATAGAGCCGCGCCAGCACCGCCGCCGTCACCGCGCCCACCGCGGCGGTGAGTTGATCCTGCATCGTCACGGCATAAAGCGCAGGCAGCACATAGGACGCAATCCCCGCCGCAGCGACGCAGGTCAGATCGTTGGGCGTGAGGTTCAAGCACCGCAGAATCACCCACAAAAGCAGCAGCAGCGCACACGCCAGCGCCGTGCCGGGGGAACCCGCCAACAGCGCCCCCACCGCGCAGCCCGCCGCGGCGTAGCCCACGGAGCGGCCGCACATCATCGCGCCCGCCAGCAGCGCCGGCGCGAAGGGCATCGCCCCGCCCGAAAGTTTCCCCTGTCCGGCAAAGAGACAGACCGCCAGCACCGGGATTCCCCGCCGCAGGCTGATCCCTGTCGGGCTTTCCAGCGCGCTTTGCCATTTTTCTTCTATTTTGACGCCGTCAAACAGCGGCTCCCGCTTCCCCGTGTTCATGCTCCACACCCGCATCGCGCGCTTTTTTGCAACCTCCGCCATGCGCCCGCCCTCCTTTTTTGCCCTGCAAATGAAATGGAAAATATGTATTTTCATGTTAACGGATATAAATTGCGTTCCTTGTCGTTCGGCGGCAGAAACAAACGCCGCTTTTCGACAGAATGCACGGCGCTTTTTCGCATATTGACATCGCACGCGATTTGGCGTATTGTTAATCTTGGGAAAAATTCCGGGTATGATTGACAAACCCGTACAAGCCGGAAAGGGGACGGCCGCATGAACGCTGCCATCGACATAAGCTCTGTGCGCCTGACCACAGCACGGCTGATCCTGCGCCCGTTCGAGCAAAAGGATCTCACCGATTTTAACGAATACGCCCGCGTGGACGGCGTAGGACAAATGGCGGGCTGGCTGCCGCACCAATCCATGGAGGAAAGCGCAGCCATTCTTTCGATGTTTATCGCAGAAAAAAAGACCTTTGCGCTGGAGCTTGCCGATGCGCACAAGGTCGTCGGGTCGCTGGGGATCGAGGAGCTTTCCTTCGAGCCGGACGCATCCTGCGCCGCGCTGCGCGGGCGGGAGATCGGCTATGTGCTCAGCCGCGACCATTGGGAGCGGGGCTGATGCCGGAGGCGGTGTAGGCCGCGATGGCCTACTGCTTTTACGGCGCGGGCTGCGATTATCTGACCATTGCGCACTTTGACTTCAATACGCAATCCCGCCGCGTGATTGAAAAATGCGGCTTTACCTATCTGCGGGACAGAGAAGTTTCTACGCCCGCGGGCAAATTTCATGCCCTTCTTTACGCCAAAATGCGCCCCTGACGCGCAAGTCTTATTTCACAGGAACGGAGCGTGACCCATGGCAGGTATTTTCAAGCTGACGTCGGGCGGCCTGATGGTCAATTACCGCTGTCAGGCCCGGTGCGGCCACTGCCTTTACCACTGCTCCCCCGACCGGGAGCCGGACACCATCTCCCCCGAACGCGCCGGGGAGGTCTTTTCCCGCGTCCGGGCGTTGGGAACGCCCTCGATGCACATCAGCGGCGGCGAGCCGTTCATCGACCCCGATGCGCTGCTGCGCGTGTTGGAAAGCGCGCGCCGCGCCAACATGCCCATTGATTATATTGAAACCAGCGCCTCCTGGGTGGAAGAAGAACAGCAGGCGCGGCTGATTCTGCAATCCGTCAAAGATCTGGGCGTAGACACGCTGGGTCTGTCCATCGCGCCGTACATCAACGAATATGTTCCGCTGGACAAGTCTCTTCTTCTGGCGGAGCTTTGCCATGAAGCGGACCTCACGCCGTTGCTTTGGATCGACGAATTTCTGCCCGACATGACGGCGCTGCCCACCGACCGGACGCACAGCCGCGAAGAATACGAAGCGCTCTTCGGCATGAACTACTGGGGGCAGCTGCGGCCGCGCTATGCGCTGAACATGGTCGGCCGCGCGCTGATCACGCATGAAAAGGATATGCCGGTTGTGCCGGTGACGCGCATTCCGCACATGAGCCGCTCCTGCGCGGAACTGGGCGGGCGCTCCCACTACCACATTGATTGTTACGGCAATTATATTCCGCCGGGATGCCCCGGCCTGGCGCTTCCGCTCGAAGCGCTGGGCAAAGAGCTGGATCCGGAGGAATTTCCCATCTACACGCGGCTTTCGCAGGATCCGCGCGCGCTGCTGGAATACTGCAAGGCGCGCGGCTTTATGCCCAAGGGCAGCTATTACAACCGCTGCCACCTCTGTCAGGATATGCGGCTCTTCCTCTATTGCCGGGAGCCCGGCGTCTACAAAGAGCTTGCGCCCGCGTCGTTTTACGAAGCCATTCTGCGGGAAACCGCGCCGAAGGGCGCGGAATAAACCGCTTTTCTATCAACTTTTTTCCAATCAGCGAATCCATCGGGAGGTAAGTTTATGAAGCTGGAAACTCTTGCCCTGCGCGGCGGCTACAAGCCCGGCAACGGCGACACCCACACCATGCCCATCTATCAATCCACGACCTATGAATACACCAGCGCCGACCACATGGCGCACCTGTTCGACCAGCCTACCGAAGGGCACATCTATTCCCGCATTTCCAACCCGACGGTCGGCTTTGTGGAAGAAAAGATCGCGGCGATGGAAGGCGGCGTGGGCGCAATGATGACCACCTCCGGCCAGGCGGCCTCGCTCCTTTCCGTGCTGAACATCGCCAAAGCCGGCGATCACATTCTCTGCACCGCGGGCGTTTACGGCGGCACGGTGAACCTGTTCGGCGTGACGCTGAAGCGCTTCGGCATCGACTGCACCTTCGTCTCGCCCGACGCGACGGCGGAAGAGCTGGAAGCTGCCGTCCGTCCCAACACGCGCCTGGTGTTTTCCGAAACGCTGACCAACCCGACGCTGGTGGTCTGCGACATCGAAAAATACGCAAACTTCGCCCACAAGCACAACATCCCGCTCATCGTGGACAATACCTTTGCCACCCCGATGCTCTGCCGCCCGTTTGAGTTCGGCGCGGACATCGTGACGCACTCCACCACCAAATACATGGACGGCCACGCGGTGGTGGTCGGCGGCGTGATCGTGGACGGCGGCAAGTTCGACTGGACAAACGGCAACTTCCCGGAGTTCACCGAGCCCGACCCCACCTATCACGGCACGGTTTACGCCAACTACGGCGCGGCGGCCTACATCATCAAGTGCCGCATGCAGCTGATGCGCGATTTCGGCGTGCTGCCCAGCGCGCAGGACGCTTTCCTGCTCGATCTCGGTTTGCAGACTCTGCCGGTGCGCATGGCGCAGCACTGCAAAAACGCCCAGCGCGTTGCGGAATACCTCAAGGGTCTGGACAAGGTGGAGTTCGTCAACTACCCCGGCCTGCCCGGCGACAGCCAGCATGAAAAGGCGAAAAAATACCTGCCCGCCGGCTGCTCCGGCGTCATCGCCTTCTCCATCCGCGGCCCGCGCGAGAACGCCGCGCGCTTCATGGATGCGCTGAAGATCGCCTCCACCGTCACCCACGTCGCAGACATCCGCACCCTGGCGCTCCAGCCCGCCAACACCACGCACCGCCAGCTCACCGATGAGCAGCTGCGCGCCGGCGGCATCACGCCCGGCCTGATCCGCTTCTCCGTGGGGCTGGAAAACATCGACGACATCCTGGCCGACATCGCTCAGGCGATGGAAAAGGTCTGATCTCCAAAAACGATCGGGAGCGAAACCTCTTTGATGGGGTTTTTCTCCTTTTTATGCAGGCAGGTGACTTGCTTTGATCCGCACGCTTTCCTCCGTCGAGCCTTACCGCGATTTCATCCGCAGTTTTTCAAATGATCCGGTATTTTCCGACCCCATGCTGGTAACCGAAGCACAGCGGCAAAAACATCTTTATGAAGTGCCCGCAGATCCCTGCGCTTGCCTGCTGGGCAGCTTTGCGGGCGAAACGCTGACCGGATTGTTCGTCTTTTTGATTCTGGAAAAGGACCGGTATGTACAGATGCTGGCCGGACTTACCCGCAGCCGCAAAGCCTGCGCCGAAGCGCTGGATTTCCTCACCTCGCGCTGCGGACTTCGTGTTCAACCCGCGCAACGCCGTGCTGCGCGCCTTGCTGAAAGAGCGGGGCTGCATCATGGACCCGGAGCAACTCCGCCTGCGTTGGACACGTGAAGTACCTGTGAGCGATCTTTCCGGCATTTTTCCGTTAGAAGAGCCGCATCGCGCCCGCTACTGCGCGCTGCACAGCCGCGGCGTTTACTGGACGGCGGAGCGCGTGCTGGCCGCGCCGGAACGGTTCCACGTGCTGCTGGCGCTCGACGGCGGCGAAGCAGTCGGCTATCTCGACCTGCACTGCGGCGAAACGGAGCATGAAATCTATGATCTGTTCGTTGCGGAAACTCACCGCCGCCGAGGCTATGGCAAAAAACTGCTCGCTCAGGCGGTGCAGATCAGTCGCTCGCATGGCCTGATCGCCATGCTTGATGCGGATTCCTCCGCTGCGCTGGCGCTGTTTTCCACGCAGGGCTTCGTTCCGGAACCGGACGGGGCAATGCAGACCGCGCGCTGGGAAATCCCGATGGCGCAGTGAAAACAAGCATCCCAAGCCTCCCCTTCGAGGGGAGGTGGCTCGGCGCAGCCGAGACGGAAGGGTGGGTGCCGGAGACGGGCAACCCTCAGGCGCTGCGCGCCAGCTCCCCTTACACAGGGGAGCCAAAGAACTCTCTACAATGACCGCTCCCCACGATGATGTAACAAAAAGGGACCTGCCCAAGGCTTTGGGCAGATCCCTTTAATTCGTTTGACGTTATTTTTTCTCTTCGCCGGTGATGCGGGTCCAGAAAAGGCCGGTGGCCATGTCGCAGATGCGGCGCTTGTCTGCGGGGCTGACGACGACGCCGCCGACGGTGATGGTGTGGCCGCTCATGAACTCGGCCAGCTCGTAGGAATCCTTTTCCTTGTATTCCTTCGCCGTCAGGCGCTCTTCCGTGCGGCAGAGCAGATAGTCCACCGACACGCCGAAGTATTCCGACAGCTGCAGCAGCAGTTCCAGCGTGGGTTCGCGCAGGTTGCGCTCATAGGACCCGATGGCGCTTGAGGAAAGGTTATACAGCTCCCCCAGCTCCCTTTGCTGCATCCCGCGCTCCCGGCGCAGCTCACGCAGCCGATCCCCGAACGTACTGCCCGCCATACTTCCACCTCTAAACTGTGTATTCCTCCGCTCTGCGGAGTCGATTACGGGCTTTATTATAACACATTTCCCGCCGTATGGGAAATGGTTTTTCTGCCGGTTGTGGAAAAACCCGTCGTTTTTCAGTAAACATCCTCGTCAAGGTCGCTCGTTTCCAGCGTCCACGCGCCGTTTTGCTCCATCAGGCGGAAGCTCTGAGGCGCATCGTGTTCGGTTGCGAGGAAAATCAGCTTCTCCAACAGCCCGCCCCGCGCCCGCGCATCGGCAAGCGGCAGGCGCTGCCCGTCATAACGTCCTTCAACGATATAGAGATAGACGTCATCCTCCCCCACGCTGCCTGCGCCCGCAAAGCGCGTCGTTTTCCCCTCCGGCAGCAGCTGCTGCGGCATGGTCATCGGCGGCAGCTCCCGGCCGGGCAGGGTGAATCCGCCCATTCCATCCGGCGCCACGCCGATTTCGTTTTGATACACCCAC